>OLZU01000115.1_pt1 | contig 55489 bp, 47 predicted proteins | sample 1674101 | NCBI WGS metagenome assembly OLZU01 (sample SAMEA103958143, study PRJEB25191) | human gut metagenome | biome: human-associated habitat [ENVO:00009003]; feature: intestine environment [ENVO:2100002]; material: feces | place: Germany | collected 2013/2015
GCTATAAGCCCATGCTACCGGCCAGCGCCTCAAGACGCTGGCTTTCACTTTGTTCAAGCCTATTTTGCCTTTGCCTCTTTCGCCACCCCTTAAAGGGTGTTTGTATTACTCGCCACCCTTAAAAGGGTCTTCATATTCTCGTACACTTAATTTATCTAGTGCTATATCATGCTTTTCTTGGTCTTCTATGTATTTTCTTATGGTTGCTTCATTTAGACCTACTGTACTCACATAATATCCTTCTGCCCAAAAGTGCCTATTTCCAAACTTATACTTCAGATTTGCGTGTTTCTCAAACATCATTAACGCACTTTTTCCTTTTAAATATCCCATAAAACTTGACACACTTATCTTCGGTGGTATACTTAATAGCAAGTGTACATGATCTATCATCATATGCCCCTCTAGTATCTCCACTCCTTTGTACTGACATAACAATCTTATTATGTTTTGCAAACTCTGTCGATACTGTGCATATATTATTTTTCTTCTATACTTTGGTACAAACACTACATGGTATTTGCACATCCATTTTGTGTGGGATAAACTATTTGTTTTATTTGCCATTAAAATCACCTTTCTTTTTTACAATAGACTTGAACATTCTTATTGTAATACGATTGGTGATTTTTTTGTATAACTTTTTATGCACACCCGCATAGCGGGTGGTTGTTTGTACCACGCAAGCGTGGCACTGGGTAAACCCATTAATAAAAATGCATCAGAGCCTTATTCGGGCATCTGATGCATTTCGTTTATCTAACTATCTTCTCAAATTACGGGCGGTGGTACACTGCCAACATTAATTTTCCATTTTCAATTTTCAAATTTCAATTTGAATTATTTGGCTTTTTTCGCTGAACTGTCAAAAAGCAATACAAGAGTTGCGTTATCGGCTGTACCTGTTTCTTTAAGGCCGTTGTTTTTCTGGAATTTCTTAACAGCCTCGGCTGTTACTTCGCCGTAGTAGCCTGTCACATTGTCCTTGTCGGCAATGTAACCGATGTTATAAAGGCGGAGCTGCATAGCCTTTACCGTGTCATTTTCATCTTCCTGCTTGAGTGAAAGGTCTGATGTAATGGTAAGATTATACTTATCGGCAACCGACTTTGAATTGCTTGCGGTTGTTGTTGCCTGAGTTGCGGTTGTTGCGTCAGTCTTTGACGCTGTCGCATCCTGAGCCTTTGTTGTGTCTGTTGCAGACTTTGGCTTGAGGTCGGGATACATAAAGTAAACCATTTTTTCAAGTGCTTCCAAAGCAGTATTGCCGGGTCTTGACATTTCTTCAAGCGAAACCTCAAGAATTTTGCCTGTCTTGACTGCGCCAAGACTTGCGAGTGTTGTATCGCCCTTAATTTTATCAAGAGTAGCTTTGTCTGCATAGAAGATAAAGTTCGGATTTGCAATCTTGAGAGTTGCAACATCAACATTGTTGTCGCTGATGTTTACTGCGGCATTAACCGCCCCCGTATAGCCGAGGAGCATATCGCCGTATGTTCCGCTTGTCATCATCTTGAGTCTGTCGTCTTCTGTATAGAGATAACAAACCGTATCAAGAATGCCGGAATTTCTGTTATTAACCTGCTGTTTGTAGTTGTTCATCTTATCAAGCAATTCATTGTAGGTATCTTCACCCTTCTTTGCGCCCGTTTTTGTGCCGCCGCAAATTTTGCCGATTGTCACATAGTTTGTTTCAACCTGCTTGGGAGTGTCACCGTGTGACATTGTGACAACCTGAATACCCTTGTCCTGAAGCTTCTTCTTTGCGTCCTCATTTATTGACTGACCTGCAAACACAAGGTTTGTGCCGGAATTGATAATTTTGTCGGTATCGGGATTTTCATATGAACCGACGCTCGGGGCAACTGCGATTGACTGCTGGTCAACCTCATCACTTCTGCCCACAATATATCTGTCATAGCCTGTTGCGATGAGGATATCGGCTGTCGGCGCATCAAGAACAACTATGTTCTTTGGCTGACTTTCTATCGTGATGTTTGCCACCTCAACAGGATATTCTCCGTCAGAACAACCGCTGAAAAGCGCAACTGCCGAAAGCATTGTCACAACTGCAAGTGCAATTGAAATTATTTTTGTTTTCATAACTGACCTCCGATTAATCAGCAAAACAGCGATTCAACATACTGTCTTGCACATCTTGGCGAACGACCGCCTCTTGAAAGTGCAAACTGCTCAGCGCCGAGTGCAAGCTCTTCGTGAGTCATCTTGACGCCTCTCTGCTCTGCAAGAGAATATACAATTTCAAGAAAATCATTCTTTGAAGGAATTGTGTAGCAGACTGCAAGACCGAAACGGTCCGAAAGCGAAAGACTTTCCTGCATATTGTCACGAACATTGATATCATCAACAGTATGCGTTCTGTCGGAAATGCTTTCCTTAACAAGGTGTCTGCGATTTGATGTTGCATAAATCAACGCATTATCGGGACGAGCCGCAAGTCCGCCCTCAAGCACGGCTTTAAGGGTTGTATAGCTCTGATCCTGATGCTGGAACGAAAGATCATCAATAAATATAATGAATTTAAGCGGAAGAGCGGCAATCTTGTCAACAAGAAGCGGAAAGTCAATGAGCCTGTCCTTAGGCATTTCAACAATGCGGAGTCCGTCCTTGCGGAACTCGTTTGCAATTGCCTTGACTGTTGAGCTTTTACCTGTACCCTTATCACCGTAAAGCAGGCAGTTGTTACAGCTCTTGCCCTGAATAAATGAAAGTGTGTTGTTTACAACCTGACTTCTCTGACGCTCATATCCCGTAAATGTATCCATATCAATCCTGTCCGGATGCTCAACAGGCTGAATGTCACCGTCACGCCAGATGAACGCCTTGTAACGGGCAAACATTCCGCAACCGTTTTCCTTATAATAAGCAGAAAGCTTGTCAAGTGAACCGTCAAATCCGTCAAAGCACGGAGCGCACTTGCCTGTCTGCCACTTTGGAAGAATCGGAATAAGCTCCTTGATTTCATCGGCATGGGTATACGCCTCAAGCACTTCATCGGAAGTAAGTTTTGCGGCTGTTAAAATAGCGTCGCAATCTGTCTTAACGGCGGAAACAACATTTTCGGGTAACTCGCCCTGTCTGCCGGCTGTTGCGGCACGGGCAAAACAGTTATCGTCAAAAAGAGCCGTTTCGCTGATTGCAAATGCGAACTTATCCGCACAGCCTCTTTCGCAAAGCATTGAGCAAAGCTTGCCGTATGCACCGAGAAATTCCTCAGGCTTTTTGTCGAGCGAAAGCAAAAGTTCATAAAAGGCTTTCGGAACGCTTCTGTTCATTATACCTCTGAATACAGAGAGTGATGACAAAAGCATTTTACACTTATTTACATTATTCATTCTAAACATCCCAATCTGTTCTAATCTATTTAATTGTACACATTTTTATCCGTTTAGTCAATAATTTACGGCAAACAACGGCATCCTATTTTTTACGCTTTAACAAGCCAAAATATGTATAATTTTTCACCGCATCAAGTATATATTGGGTTCAATGACGGTTAAAACGGCGATAAATCGGGATAAATACGGGCTTTTCAAGGTTTTAAAAGAATTTTTAAATTTTTTTAAAAAAAGTGTTGACATTTGGTGCAGCCCGTAGTATAATCAATACTGTTCTCAAGAGAGAAACAAAAGTTAATAAGTTGGTGTTGATGACGCTGAGGGTCCACCTGTTCCCATACCGAACACAGAAGTTAAGCTCAGTGGTGCCGAAAATACTTGGCTGGTGACGGCCCGGGAAGATAGGGAGATGCCAACACAAAGCATACACCCAAAGGGGTGTTTTGCTCTATATTCCTCCATAGCTCAGTCGGTAGAGCGCATGACTGTTAATCATGATGTCACTGGTTCGAGCCCAGTTGGGGGAGCCATAACAGAGTAGTCTTTTGACTACTCTGTTTTTTTAATCTAAATTTACTGTTAAATCGGGCGAGAAGGTGAGCGTGGCTCTATAATAAAATGCTCTATGTCAATAGTTGGGGTAGCATTAAAACAGAATAATTGAAATTGACAAGTGGTGGTTGTTTAAACTGCCGCTTGTTTTGTATTGTGGCTCAATTTCAATAGTTGGGGTAACCCGAAAAAATAGAATATATGATAATCACAAGCGACAGGAATTAAGCTGTCGCTTGTTTTGTTTTATTTCAGATTGTTCAATCTTAACCAAAAATACAAAGTGTAGAATTTGTATTGCTACATAATTTCATTTTAAATTGGCAATAATTACAAATTATTATATTATAAGATTATGCACAAAGCACAAAAATTCGATAAAATATTTACTTCTTATAAGTGCTGTGCTATAATGAATGTAAAATGTATTGAGATATTGATGCTTTCAATGTTTGTAATGTAAGGAGTTGTAGTGTATGAAGAAATTCTTATCTATTGTTACCTCGGGAACATTGGCTTTGTTAATGGCGACAACAAGTGTTGTTACAAGCTTTGCTTATGACGGAAACGATGAATCTGCCAAAGCTACAGACGCAGTTAGCTTGGAAGTTGTTTCGGACAATACTATTCCTGCCGAAGAGCCTACCGGTCCTAATGAAACAGTTCCGACTGTTCCTTGTGAGCCGACAATTAACTATCCGCAAATCAGCGGATTTTCAAATACTTCCACAGGCACTAAAATTAGCTGGAATTCTTATTCCGGTGCAGTTAAGTACAGAGTATATGTTTTTAACGGAAAGTCATGGAGCCGTGTGGGCGAGTGTACAGCCACTAACTTTACGCATAACTCATTAAGAGACGGCGTTACTTATCGCTACACTGTCAGAGCTATGGATAAAAACAATAAATTTGTAAGTGATTACAACAAAGACGGATATTCAAATACATTTTTTGCACCGCCTGTAATCAGTTCACTTCAGAATGTTTTTGGTGGTGTTACTGTTAAATGGAGCAAGAATTCTGCAATAGACAGCTATCGTATTTACAGAAAGACAAAAAATACGGGTTGGAAACGAATCGGAAATTCTGATAACGGTTCTTTTACTGACACAACAGCAGAATCGGGTATTAGCTATACATATACCCTTAGAGCACTTGACGCTGAAAATAACTTAGTAAGTTATTGCAATGGCGGAAAATCCGTAACATATGTAAAAGCTCCGACAATCTATAAAATTGAGAATACTGCAACAGGTTCAAAAATCAGCTGGGGAAAGTGCAGCGGTGCTTCAAAATACAGAGTTTATTATCTTCAAAACAGGAGTTGGAAAGCCCTCGGCAACACTACTGCAACAAGCTTCACTCATAATAAACTCAAGTCGGAAACAAAATACACTTATACCGTAAGATGTCTTGACAGTAAAGGCAATTTTGCAAGCGGTTATGACAAAAATGGCACAAGCAATATTTTTCTGAATCCTCCTAAAATTTCGTCACTTGCTAATATTAACGGCGGTGTTGAAATCAAGTGGAATACCCTTAAAGATGCTGACAGTTACCGTGTTTACAGAAAGACTAAAAATACAAGTTGGACTCGTATCGGCAATACTGAAAGCAATACATTTAAGGATACAAATGTTCAGTCAGGTGTCGCATACACATACACAATCAGATGTATTGATAAAGATGGTAATTTTGCAAGTTATTTCAATAACGGCAAGAGTATCACTTTTGTAAAAACTCCCTCAATTGTCAAAGTTGAAAACACTGCAACAGGTTCAAAAATCAGCTGGGAAAAGTGCAATGGTGCTGCAAAATATAAGGTGTATTATCTTGACAGCAAAAAAGGGTGGAAAACATTTGGCACAACAACATCAACAAGTTATACACATGATAAGCTGGTAAACGGTACAACATACACTTACACTGTAAGATGTCTTGACAGCAAAGGCAATTTTGCAAGCGGTTACGATAAAAACGGCACACGCAATACATTTATCGCACCGCCTGCAATTTCAAAGGTTTCAAAAGCCGGAAAAGGAAATCTTGTTAAGTGGAAGAGTGTACCGAAAGCTGCAGGCTACAGATTGTACAGAAAGACCATAAACACATCATGGAGCAGACTTGCCGATGTATGCGAAGGAACATCATATACAGACACTTCTGCTAAAAAGGGTAATGTCTATTCATACACATTGCGTTGCCTTGACAAGAACGGTAATCTTATCAGTTCATACATTTCAAATACAAAGTACTATCACAACGGTGCGCTTGCTAACGGAAAAATTACAGTAAACGGTCAAACTTATAATTTTGACAAAGGATTGTTTCGTACGGGTTATCAGAAAATCAACGGCAAGAGGTACTACTACAACTCAAAGGGCATGGTTGTTAAAAATACAATTGTCGGTTCAAAGAGAGAAGGTTGGTACTATGCCGACAAGAACGGTGTTTGTTGTGAAAGCGAAGAAATGCGTCTTGCCGCAGAATATATGATGACTTATTGCAAGGGTGATACTCTTGATCAAAAGATGAAGTCAGGATTCTTATATATGGCAAAGAACTTCCCGTACCACCGTACCTATGACCACCCGAAGAAAGCCTCTGATTTGCCTGCACTTGCAATTGACCTATTTAAGAATAAAAAAGGCAATTGCTTTAGATATGCCGCTGCTTTTGCCTGCACGGCGAGAATCGCAGGTTATCGCTCCAGAGTTGTAATCGGTGATGTACTCGGCAGTCCTCATGGTTGGGTAGAGGTGCTTGTTAACGGAGAGTGGCTTATCTGCGATCCCGATGCACAGCTTCCGGGTTATAAAGTTCCCGATTACAAGCCGTATATGATGAAAAAGCATTACTGGACTCTTAATCCTCATGTGAAATGTGAGGTAACAATTGAGAACGGTAAGGCTGTATGGAAATAATGGTGTGAATATATAAAATTTATTTAGTCAAAGCTAATGAATTTTTGTAAATTCTTGACATATATGGAATAAATTTGTATAATTATTACATCATTGTGAGAGGCAAAATAAATAATTGTAATCCTCGATTTGCAATGTAAATCGGGGATTATTTTTTAATTTTTAAATGGAGAGGATTTTATGAAAGGAAAGTTTTTCAAATCAGCCGCTGCAGTACTTGCAGTAACAATGGCTTTTTCAGGACTCCCTGTAGGTGCATATGCACTTGATACAAGCGAGAGCGTTCCTGAAACATCGGTTACGGCAGATGTAACAATTCCTGTTGAACCTACAACATCAATTTATCCGACAGATCCGATTGAGCCGACAAATCCAATTTATCCGACTCAGCCTGTAGAACCGACAGAGCCTGTAATCGTAAATTACCCCGAAATTACAAGCTTTTCAAACACTGCAAAAGGTACAAAGATAAGCTGGAGTAAGTACGATTCAGCGACTAAATACAGAGTATATGTTCGTAACGGAAGCTCTTGGAGTCGCGTCGGAGAAACAACGACTACAAGCTTTACACACAATTCTCTTAAAAATAACACAACATATGTTTATACCGTAAGAGCATTGGATAAAAAGAATAATTTTGTAAGCGACTTCAATCGGGACGGCTATTCAAATGTTTTTATTGCTCCTCCTGCTATCAGTTCAATTGAAAATATTGACGGCGGTGTAAAAATTAAGTGGAGCAAAAACAGCTATGTTCCAAACTACCGTGTCTACAGAAAAACAAAGAACACAAGTTGGACACGCATAGGCAGTACTAAGAACGGTTCATTTACCGACACAACTGCCACATCAGGTGCAAGCTACACATATACAATCAGAGCACTTGATAAGAAAGATAATTTCATTAGCTATTTCAACAGCGGAAAAGGTATTACATATGTAAAAGCACCGACAATCACAAAGATTGAGAATACTGTCACAGGTTCAAAAATCACTTGGTCAAAGTGCAGTGGTGCGGCAAAGTACAGAGTGTATTACCTTAAAAACAACAGTTGGAAACGACTTACCACAACTACATCAACAAGCTATACACACGGTAAGCTTACCAACGGTAAAAAGTATACTTACACTGTAAGATGTCTTGATAAAAAAGACAAGTTTGTAAGCGGATTTTCAAAAACAGGAAAGACAAATCTTTTCCTCGCTCCGCCTGCAATTTCAAGCGTATCAAAGGCTGAAAACGGAAATCTTATTAGCTGGAAGAGTGTTTCGGGTGCTGACGGTTACAGACTTTACAGAAAATCGTACGGCTCTTCATGGAGCAGAATTGTCAGTACAACCGACAATTCATTTGTTGACACAACAGCAGGAAAAAATACAGTTATAGCCTACACATTGCGTTGTCTTGACGAAAAGGGCAATCTCATAAGCTCGTATATTGACAAAACAAAGTATTATCGCAACGGAGAACTTGCCAACGGTACTGTTACAGTGAACGGCAAAAAACTGACCTTTGTCAAGGGTGTTCTGCGCACAGGTATGCAGACAATTAACGGAAATAAATATTACTACAATACATCCGGTGTCCTTCAGAAAAACGGTATAGTAGGTTCTGATAAGGACGGCTGGTACTATGCCGATAAGAACGGCAGAATTGACTTTTCGTACAGTAACGGTATTACTCAGAACGGTAAAGACTGGAATGTAATGAGCGGCAAGGCAACAAGGGTTAAAACAAAATCCGATAAAACTCTTTTCAGAGCCTTGAAGGTAGTTGCAAAGGTTACCGATAAAAGTATGAGCAAATCGCAGAAGCTTAAGGCTTGCTTTAACTATACAAAGAATGCTTACAAGGAACTCAATCCGAGAATCCCTCATTATCACGGAAGCGATTGGCCGATAATCTACGCAAACGATATGTTTGTTGACGGTGCAGGCAACTGCTTCAGCTACGGTGCGGCATTTGCTTATATGGCAAAAGCTATCGGCTACAAAAATGTGTATTGCTGCAACAGCGGCGGTCACGGCTGGGCAGAGGTTGACGGCTTGGTTTATGACCCTGAGTGGAGCAGACATCACGCCAGAGATTACTATGCGCTTAGTTATAACACGAAATTAGACCAGAATTACAAGGCAGCCATTGCAGCCGGATATTCATGGATGCATGTAAAAATATAGTTATTTGGTTATCGGAGACAGTAAATGGTATTTAGCTCATTAGTATTTTTATGTATTTTTCTTCCGACGGTATTTTTGCTTTACACATTAGTGCCGTCGCTGAAGTTCAGAAACGGACTTCTCATTGTTGCAAGCTTAATTTTCTATGCTTACGGCGAGCCTGTTTATGTTTTGCTGATGATATTCAGTTCACTTTTGAACTATATTTGTGCAAGGCTTGTAGCAAATGAAAACGCAAAGAGAAAATTGGTGCTTGTCCTTGCTGTTGTTATCAATCTCGGAATACTTGCCGTGTTCAAATATTCGGGATTCTTTGTTGAATCACTCAACTCGGTTACAGGACTTGCAATTCCTGTTCCGCAGATCGATTTGCCGATTGGTATTTCATTCTTTACATTTCAGGCCTTGTCCTATGTGATTGATGTTTACCGCAAAACGGTTGATGCACAGAAAAATTACCTCTATGTACTTCTTTACATAACATTTTTCCCGCAGCTTATTGCCGGTCCTATTGTTAAATATCGGGATATCAGTGAGCAGATTGTTGACAGAGAGCAGACTGCCGAAAAGATTGCAGATGGTATGCGCCGTTTTATCTGCGGACTTGCAAAGAAAGTTCTCATTGCAAACACAATGGGACAGACAGCGGACATTATTTTCAATGCAGGTAACGATTATCTTTCCGTTGTAACGGCTTGGCTCGGTGCTTTGGCATATCTTTTCCAAATCTATTACGATTTTTCGGGTTATTCCGATATGGCAATCGGTCTTGGCAAAATGTTCGGCTTTGACTTTAAGGAAAACTTCAACTATCCTTACGGTGCGGTAAGCGTTAAGGATTTTTGGAGAAAGTGGCATATTTCGCTTTCAACATGGTTTAAGGAATATCTTTACATTCCTCTCGGCGGCAACCGCAAGGGCAGAATGAGAGCAGTGCTCAACAGACTCATTGTTTTCTTCTGCACAGGCCTTTGGCACGGTGCAAGCTGGACATTTGTAATTTGGGGTCTGTATCATGGTGTTTTCCTTCTTCTCGAAGAGTTTATACCGATTCTCGGCAGACTTCCGAAAGTTATAAATCACATCTACGCATTGCTTGCGGTAACAGTCGGTTTCGTAATATTCAGAGCTGACACTATCGGTCAGGGCTTTGATTTTATAGGAAATATGTTTGCCGGTTTTAATATCACAGATAAGTCGCTTTCGCTTGCGCTCACTCAGCTCACACCGTGGTTTATAGTTGTGTTTGTTGCTGCGATTATAGGCTGTGCCCCAATCAAACCGATTGCGGATAAGTTCAGAATCAACGGTTCTGCAACCGCACTTGTCGGCAAAAAGCAGAGTGTGGCTCAAACAGTGCTGTATGTGCTTGCATTTGCCCTGCTCATATGGTGCATAATCAGATTGTCGGGAACTTCCTACAATCCGTTCATCTATTTCAGATTTTAAGGAGGCGGCAATATGAAGAAAAAAGTATTTTCTGTAATTTTTATAACCGCCTGTCTTTTGTGTTGTGTTATTCCGTTTGCAGGAATGATTGTTGCTCCGAGCAACGAGGCAATAGGTAATGAACAGCAGACAAAGCTTCCATCAGTCAAAACCGAAAACGGCAGCTTTAACGAAGAGTATCTTCAACAGCTTGGCGATTACTTTTCAACCCATTATGCATTAAGACCGCAGATAATGTCGGCTGATGCGGAAATTCAGTCAAAGGTTTTCGGTGTATCGAATGTTGACACGGTTACTGCCGGAAATGACAACTGGCTTTTCTATTCTGCAACGCTTGATAACTATCTCGGCAGAAATTTGATGTCAGATCGTGCTTTGTTCAATACAAGGCACAATCTTGAGATTACTCAGAATTATCTCACAGAAATGAATGTTAAGTTTCTGTTTACGGTTGCACCGAACAAAAATACACTCTATTCCGAAAATATGCCTTACTATTACGGTAAAAAGGAAAGCTTTGATAGCAATCTTAAAAACTTTACTTCCTCACTCAAGGACAGCAAGCTGAATTATTGTGACTTGCTTACAAAACTTAAAAGCTACGATGAAACGCTTTACCTTGAACAGGATTCACACTGGAACAATAAGGGCGCATTAATTGCATACAACGAGATTCTTGACAAGCTTGGCAAAATCCATGAAACCTATGAGAATGCAGCGGCAAGCAGGTCAAAGAACTTTTACGGTGACCTTGGCAATATGCTTTATCCGTCAACACAACAGCCGGAATACAATTTTGATTTTGATATCAATCAAACCTATTCATATGTCACTCCGACAAAGAGTGTTGAGGAGGCTATGATTGCAACTCAGAATGATAAGGCAACAGGCAATTTGTTTATGTATCGTGACTCATTCGGCAACGCACTTTTGCCTTACTTTGCAAATGCCTACAACTCGGCATATTTTACAAAGGCATTCCCGATTAACCTCTCACTTGAGGTTATGTCGAGAAACAGCGATACTGTTGTTTTTGAAATTGCAGAGAGAAATCTCATTTGGTTTGCACAGAATCCGCCGGTTCTTCCTGCAAGAGAGTTTACGATTCCTAAAAATTCAAAGACTGTAGACAATAAGTTTACGGTTGATGCAAAAATTTCGGAAGTCAATATGCAGTATGTCAATGTTTCGGGCAGTGTTGATAAAGAGCTTTGCAAGGATAACAGTGAAATTATTGTTCTTGTAAAAGACAACAACGGTGTTCAAAGAGCATTTGAGGCATTTACAACATCAAATGACGATACGGATTACGGTTATCAGGCATATATCCCTACGGAATATATGAACCCCGATTCGGTTGATGTCAGCATAGTAATAAAAAACGGCAGTGAATATCTTAAAACTGCAACAAAAACAGCAGATATTCAGCAAGCCGATATTTAATATGATATTATACAGGAGAGATTAAAATGAAAAGAAAGCCAATATCAGTTTTAGGTGTAATTGCTTTGGTTCTTGCAATTTGTGCAACGATGTTTTGCGTGTCAGGTTGCGGTTCTGATGTAAAGGTTAAAATTAACGACTCAGGCGTTACAACCGAGGCAGACGGTAACACGGATATGACTGTAAAAGAAATACTCGAAAAGGCTGAAATCAAGCTTGGAGATAAGGACGAAACAGAGCCAAAGGCTGATGAAAAGCTTGGTAACAAGACAGAAATCACAGTAAAGCGTTATGCAAAGGTAACCGTTAAAAACGGCAGTGATGAAAAGACAGTTGAGCTTGTAGGCGGTACTGTTGAGGATGCTGTTAAGAAGGCAGGCTTTAAGCTTGATGACAGCGTATCATGCGATGCTGACAAGGCATCATACCTCAAAAACGGTATGACAATTACTCTTACAAACAGCATTGAAGTGAGTCTTACAGTTGACGGAAAAACAACCAAGTGCAAAACTCAGGCTGAAACAGTAAAGGCATTCCTTGAGGAGCAGAAAGTAAATCTCGGCAAGGATGATGAAGTTTCACCAAAGCTTGATGAGAAAATCAAGGACGGTTCCAAGGTTGTTGTTAAGCGTGTTGAGTACAAGACAAAAACCGAAAAGGTAAGCGTTGACTACAAGACGGAAGAGCAGGAAAGCAGTTCGCTTGCGTCGGGAGAAACTCAGGTTACACAGGAAGGCGTAAAGGGCGAAAAGACTGTAACATACAAGGTTAAGTATGTTGACGGCAAGGAAAAGTCAAAGGAAAAGGTAAGCGAAAAGGTTACGAAAGAGCCTGTAAATAAGATTGTAACCGTAGGCACAGCGGTACAGAGCAGTGCTGTTGAAGCTCCTCATCAGTCACAGCAGACACAGCAGTCGCAGAAACCACAGCAGAGCAGCAGTGCTCAGTCAAGTCAGGCTTCACAGGGTAAGACTGTTGTTTCAAAGCAGGCAGTGTACGATTGTGACGGTTCAGGTCACGGTTACTATGTAATCAAATGGTCTGACGGCACAGAAACATACGAAGAATTTTAATAAATTACAAATACAAGCAGCTCCCAAAAGGGGGCTGCTTTGTATATTTGTTATTGATATTTAATATGCATTGCTATATAATTGAATTACAAGTCAGTTTTTATATTGGGAGGTGATTATTATGCCGTTGCAGATTGTTCGGAATGATATAACTAAGATGAAATGTGACGCAATTGTTAATGCGGCAAACAATTCGTTGCTTGGCGGAGGCGGTGTTGACGGTGCGATTCACCGTGCGGCGGGGAACGAATTGCTTAATGAATGCAGAAAACTTGGCGGTTGCAGAACGGGTGAGGCGAAAATTACGGGTGCGTACAAACTGTCTTGCAAATATGTTATTCACACGGTCGGCCCTGTATGGCAAGGCGGAAATTATCATGAGGAAGAACTGCTTTCGTCATGTTATCGTAACTCTTTGCAGCTTGCAAAGGCTTATGAATGCGAATCGGTTGCCTTTCCTTTGATTTCATCGGGGGTTTACGGCTATCCGAAAGAACAGGCATTACAGGTGGCAATCAACGAAATATGTAAATTTCTTGCAGACAACGATATGCTCATTTATATTGTTGTGTTTGATAAAGACGGATTCCGTGTCAGCAAAAAGCTTGTTCGTGATATTGCCGAATACATTGACGAACACTATGTTGAAACGCACTATTCCGAAAACCGAAGTCGTGGATTATCCCGTCTTTTAAGACAGCCGGAGACTTATCCAATGCAAACTGCAGCTTTGAATTTAGCTGATGTTGTAAATCAGCTTGATGAAAGCTTTTCTCAGATGCTTTTGCGTAAAATTGACGAAAAAGGTCTTACGGATTCTCAGTGTTATAAAAAGGCGAATGTTGACCGCAAGCTGTTTTCTAAAATAAGAAACAATGTCAACTATAAACCTAAGAAAACTACCGCAATTGCCTTTGCCGTTGCACTTGAACTGTCGCTTGATGAAACTAAAGAAATGCTTCAAAAGGCCGGCTATGCACTTTCGCACTCGAATAAATTTGATGTTATCATTGAATATTTTATTCAAAAGGGCGAGTATGATATTTTTACTGTAAACGAGGCTTTATTTGAATTTGACCAAGTTTTGTTGGGTCAGTAAATGTCGCATTTCAGGCGACCATATGTTATCCCGAAAGTTATATGATTAAGTCAAGATAAAAAACTTAATTACTTTTGGAGGTAACAACTATGAAAAACAACATTACAGAATTGGTATTCATTCTTGACAGAAGCGGTTCAATGTCAGGACTTGAACAGGACACAATCGGCGGATTTAATTCGCTCATTGAAAAGCAACGCAGACAGAACGGCAAGTGCTATGTTTCAACCGTATTGTTTGATCACGAAACCGAGGTTCTTCACGACAGGGTTGAATTGCCTGAAATTTCAAAAATGACTGAAAACGATTATACGGTTCGTGGCTCAACTGCACTCATTGACGCTATCGGCGGTGCAATTCATCACATTGGCAACATTCATAAGTATGCAAGAGAAGAAGATGTTCCCGAACACACCTTGTTTGTGATTATGACCGATGGAATGGAGAACGCAAGCCGTATCTATTCAAGCAATAAGGTCAAGAAAATGATTGAGCGTCAGAAAAATCGCTACGGCTGGGAATTTCTTTTTATCGGAGCTAACATTGATTCTGTTGAAACCGCTAAGCATTTTGGAATCAATTCCGACCGCTCCGTTAATTATCACGCTGACGGTCAGGGTACGGATGTTGTTTTTGACGCAGTATCGAAAACCGTGTGCAATTTCAGAAAAAGCAGACCGCTTTCATCGTCTTGGAGTGATGAGATAGACAAGGACTACGAAAGCAGAAAATAAGAGGCAAATTAGTTTTAATTTCTGCATTTATACCATAAACAAAAGACCTATATTTACTTTAGAATAAGTAAATATAGGTCAAATTTATTGAAGTCACATTGGAAAGAATCAATCTTTTTATACTTGAAATTACTTTTAATGCATTTTGGCATTTTTGTGAGTTCATTTTTTACAAACCAAATTTTATGCTTTGGGTCAACTTTGTCTGCAATTTCATTTTTGTTTATACATTCAACATTTTCAAATGCCTCAAACCAGTTTTCTTTGTAGGTGCAAAGGTGGGTGTTGTTCGGATAATAATACGACATAATTCCGAATGCACTGTCGCAGTAAACAAAAGTGTCTGATTCTGACTGTTGAGAACTGAATCTTTCACGAAAATTTGTCATTGACGGATTATATTCAAACAATCCTGTTGCAACAAGACAGCCGATATTTACAACGCAAAGCAGGATGCATATTACTTTGCTCGGCTTTGGTTTTATATCTTTTACGCCGAAAGCAACGAGAATTGCAAAGATACCGAGAATTACAACGCTGTATCTTGCAATGTAAAACGGGCGTATAAAAACGGTTACGAACAACCCGATTATTTGAATCCCCATAACGCAGACATCTGCGAAAATTATACACAATTTTCGGTTGCTCTTTTTCATAAGAACAAGTGCAGATACTGCTATGCCCGATATGAATACAATTACAGACAACGGTTCAACTCCGCTGAGCCAAAAATTACTTGAGGCTGATTTTGTTTGATTTAAAAGAGGAATTATCCAAAATGAATATCCTGCCACCATAATAAGGTCTGCAATAATAACACGCTTGAACAAATTTCTGCCTTTAATGAGCAGATATATATTTGCAAAAGCAAAGATAATTGCAACTGCAAGAAGTGCGTAGATGTGATTGTATGCAGCCCCAAGTCCTGCTATAGCAAATAAAATGCAGTGATGAAACTTTTTGTTTGCTATAAAAAGCAGGGACTCAATAAAGCATAATGTAACAAAAAATATGCTCCATGAGTATGACCTTTGCTGAACGCTGAAATAGAGCATCATTGGCACAGCTCCGACAGTCAGCATATAAATTATTGATGTTTTACTGCCGTAGTGTTTTTTTATGATTGTGCATCCCAAAAACAGCGTTGCAATGTAACCGATTGCCGAAAATATTTTTGTTGCTGTTATTGAGTATCCAAAGATGCAACAAAATGTTTTCAGCGACAAAAAATACAGCGGTGGGTGCATATCGGATTTCAGAATATTGATTATGTCTGAATAATTGTGCTGAATCAGCGACAGCGTGTACGCCTCGTCAAACCATATATTGTCATTAAATATAAGTGTCAGGGAAAACAATGACAAAACGGCAAATATGATATATACCGTATGATTTGCTCTGACTTTTAATTTGTGCATCATAATATCTCCGTTTCTGAGTTTATAGGATAATTTTACCATTACAGGGCTATAAATTCAAGATTAACGGAAAACGGTCTGTCTGTGATAAGTGTTTTACACACCTGAAAAGCTGAGAACTTTTTCGACTGATTTTGAATACACTTTCCATTCCTCCTGCTTTTCTTTAAGGCGTTTTGTGCCTTTGCGGGTGAGGTGGTAGTATTTACGCTTTCTGCCGTCAAATTCTTCCCAGTAGCTTTCAAGCAGATTTTCTTCTTCAAGTGCGTGAAGAATGGGGTAGAGAGTACCCTCTTTAAGCTCAAACACGCTTTCACTTTGCAACTCAAGCTCTTTAATAATTTTGTATCCGTACATATCGTTTTTCTTTAAAACGCTCATAACAAGCATTGCTGTACTGCCTTTGATAAGTTCTTTACTGATTTTCATTTTATTTGCTCCTTTCCGATTAGCTCCGAATGAAAAAATTAAATCCGGTTTCGTATTCTTTTTTATGCTCAATAGGTTCGCATATCTTGGATATTTTACCGTCCGAAACACTTATGTCAATTGTTTTGTATGTTTGACCTTTTTTGTCGATAACAAATGTCATACAGGGGTACAGACTGTATTTCGGGTTTCCGAGATTATCATTAGCATAGTATATTTTTGAGATTGCCGAAGCCTTATAGATAAGAGATTTTTCGTATAATTTACTGATTGAATCTCCAACCTTGAGATTATTTATTGCGTCAACCTCTTTCGTGGTTAATAACAAATCGTCATAGAAAATTGATGTGTTTAAAGCGTTATAATCTAAAGATAGATACATATTGCAATTGATGTCTTTGACTGAAATCATATTGCCGTTATGCCGATATACATACTCTTTGTCTGAAGAATCAAATGTCGGATGTTTGCCGTATTTGAAATTCAGTTGAAAGTCAAGTCCGTTTGCTTTTGCATTGTCCAAAAATTCATTGCTTGTGGTTTTTAGATTGGCATTCATCACAAAATCAATTATTTTTTCTCTTTCGGCAAGAATTTCGGTAGATTTTGAATTTATCTCTACTCTTGAAATAACCGCACAAATTCCCATGATGAGAAAATTGACAGAGAGAAATACAATGAAAATATTTTTAAATACTTTAGTTATTTTCAGATAAATTTTTCTGCCTTTCATCCGCTCGTTTCCTCTGATTTTAATCAGAACCGCAATTGCCCACAGCAACAACAGTGCCATAATTATAAAAGGAATTGCCGTGTAGCACCACTCATTGACTGCCGAATACTCAATATTTTCATATGCAAACAGACTGTCAATATACGCAATCGGACCTTTTGTGATGGTAGTCATAATCGCATAAACCGCAGGTTGGAAGATTGACGAAAATTTGATTATAAGAAGAAATGAGCCTTGCAATGTTATTGAGATTGCAGACATTAAAACCTGAAAGCCAAGCGATATTATGATGAAGATTGCAACCGATTTGTGATTTTTCTTTTGACTGTAAATTATCATCACCGTGTATGTGGCAAGAATTATCAGCGACCAAAAATCAAACATTGCGTAATGCGTCAAGTTTGAATATTCTGCAACATAACAGAATAGCGGTGATGCGTTTACAGTTGCCATAAAAAGTGCGATAACTGCCACAAGACAAATGAATGTGAATACTCCACGATATTTATTTTGGTGAAGAGCATTCAACGGCACGGCGGTGTCATCTGGATTGCCCATTTCCTCGGTGGCACGCTTTTCGGCTTCTTCTTTTGAATAGCCAATGTCAACATAATAGTCGATTTTGTCAAGCAAATGCGATTCAAGTTCGGTTGTGATTAGCTTTCGGGAGTGTTTGTCACTAATTTGTTCGGCAACCTTTTCTATAAAACCGTTAGTCATACTATCCCTCCTTTCAGAGTTTTCGTTTAATCACAATAATCAGTAACTTTACCGTCCTCTATAGTCAGACTTTTAAAGAAAAAGTTTGAGCCGTCATCAGAAGTATCATCGTATCCTTTAAAATAAATTGTAAAGTTTATTTCATATACAGTTTTCTTCTTATCTCGATAATATGTTTTGCATATTCCATTAGCCCATTTTAAAAGTCCCGATTCTTTTATACTTTCAAAGTCATCTCCCTTGTCAATCTTTTTGATTGCATCTACATCGGACAAAATTTCGGGAGTTTTATCGTATATATCCCTCTCATTAATGAAAGCACCTACGCTTTCATCGTATGTAATAAATAATCCATCACCCAAATTGTATGCAATGGAGGTGTATCTTCCGTTGTTATCCATACCAGTTCCAACTGATATTGTGCCGCCTTTGCCGTAAAATTCGGCAGGGATTTCTGTATCCGCATAGTATCCCTCAAGCGTCAGTTTATCTATAATTTCAGACTTATCTCGTGTTAAATCTGCATTAAGTACATATTCTGACATTTTTTCACGGCTTGCAGAATAGCTGTTGCCTGTTGCAAAATCATTGACGGTTCTGTATGCTGTGGCGGTGACCGTTATAATAAGATTTACGGACAAAAATACGCTTGCACATATTTCTATAAGGCGGATAGGTATGTTGTATTTTTTACGATTGTCAACTCTTTCTAATTTCAATATTTTAATGAAAAGTATGATTGACCATATTATAAATATTAACCCCAAAATATAGGGCAAAACATTAAAACAGAAAGAATCGGTTTCGGCAGGAACTTCAATGAAAATACATTCTGAATATGCACTAAAACCCTCTGTGACTATTTTTACAAGTGCGTACATTGCAGGCTGGTAAAAATAAAACATATTCGGCGGTGCTGTTGATGTGAGTGCAGCCTCGTTGTAATCGTAAATAATAACGGAGAAAAATTGCAGGATAAAAGAAATCGCCACAAATAACGGAATGATTTTAATGTGCTTTTTTCTTGCCAATATTAACATTACAACATATGTAATCAGAAAAGCGAGCGAAACAAAATCGCATATTATGCTGTGCCTGTATGCTTGGTTATCGTAGCTGTATATAAAAGCGTCACGAAACCATATTGTGCAGAAGAACATCAGTATTATAACACCGCAACAGATAAATGACAGCAGGTCACGAAAGTTATTGTTGTGCAGAGCATTCAACGGCACGGCGGTGTCATCGGGATTGCCCATTTCTTCGGTAGCACGCTTTTCGGCTTCTTCTTTTGAATAGCCAATGTCAACATAGTAGTCGATTTTATCAAGCAAGTGCGATTCAAGCTCGGCTGTGATTAGCTTTCGGGAGCGTTCATCTTCAATTTGCTCGGCTACTTTTTCAAGAAATTTATTCTTCATATTATCCCTCCCATTTCTATAATACCTCGCAGTTCTATATACATAGATTCTCTATGTATATAGAATAATACATTTTTAAAGCATAGTCAAGGGGGAAGGTAAAAATTTTCGAGTGGAATTTTATAATAAATCAAATTATATAAAAGTCGCAAAGATATTGTCATACAGTAGCGGCGAACCTTGTTCGCCATTTGTTTTGTGTGTAAACACAAAACAATAAATATCTGTATTGAATTTGTTGTTAAATGATCATTTTGCCCCAAGCTTACGCTTGTGACGATTGGCGAACACGGTTCGCCGCTACAAATGAATACATAATTTCCATAATATCAAAACATTTTTGCAAAACATAAAATTTCATCAAGGCGGGCGTCCAATGAACGCCCCTACAGAATTGATACAGAAAAACACGGCTTGTTCATTTTCCGAACAAGCCGTGTTTTATATCAAAATATTTAAATTACTGTTCTTTCAGAACACCGTTGCGGTAGGCGCAGAGGAGCATTGAAAGTCCTTCAATGCGGTTACGGATTGTCTGACCGTCATCGGTTTGTGCAACACGGATTCGGTTTTCCGAGGTGTCAAAAACTTTTGTTGTTGAGAGAATGTCCTTGTTTGATTTGATTGCGTTGTCAATTCCCGCAAAGGGTTCGTGGGTGACAATTCGCATACCGTAGGAATTATAGACAAGCGTGTAGCCCGCTGTGCCTGTTTTGTCCTGATATGCTCTGCAAAATCCGCCGTCAATCACAATCAGCTTGCCGTTAGCCTTTATCGGACTTTCGCCCTTTTTGCGTATAACGGGAACATGACCGTTGATTATGTGACCGTGATTTTCCGAAAGACCGAATTCTTTCAAAATCCTTACGCAGGCGTCTTCATCGTGATAGAGCGTGTAGTAATGGTTGCGTGTTTCCGTGTGGGTTTCGGAATCGTCAATAAAGAAACGCTCAAACGAACACATCTTTTCTCTGCCGAAAAGCGGTGAATGTTTTCCGCACCAGAGATACCACATATAGTCGTTGCCCTTTTGCCTTTCGGGAGAATTTTCGGGGGCAGAGTGTCCCTGACGAACAATCTTTTCAAGCTCATCAAGCAATGCTTTTCCCGAAAGCACACAGTTGCCCGTGTCAAATTCCATAAAACTGCCGTCCTTGTTCATCGGAATACAGCCGTGGAGCAAAAGATTGTTGTTGCAACACTTGTACATTCCGCCCTTGGCAAACAGAAAATCAATGTGTCTTTTCAGCTTTTCACTTGCCATAAAGGCATTTTTAAGCTGTTCCATAACCCGTTTTTCCGTCTTTGTCAGTTCATACGGATAGTCATGGTCAACTGTGGGGAAGAATGTGTCGGAAATCGGATACTTCTTTTCGCCGACAGTTACGGTCGCATTTTCAAAATCAATCTTGTCAAGCAATCGCCTGTCGCTCATATTAAAGTTAGGATTGCGGCTGACAAGCTGACCTTCAAGCTTAAAGAGAATAACGGCAATCGCCTTGTGCATATCGGCAACAAGCAACGGATCGTTTGAGGTGTAGGGCGAATCCGCAAAAGGACCTTTAGGCATAAAGCGTTCAACATTTCCGCCGCCGTAAACATCCTTTGCAAAAAGCGAGAGGTCACGCAGACTTATTCCGTAGCCGACCTCGATTGTGTCAAGATTGCCGTATGAAAATGCGTTGTTAAGTGCAGCGGCAATGCAAGCCATACTGCCCGATGCCGCACCCATCCAAAGAATATCGTGATTGCCCCACTGAATGTCAACACCGTGGTGCATCATAAGGTCGTCAAGCACAATGTCAGGTCTTGCACCTCTGTCGAAAATGTCGCCGACAATGTGGAGCTTGTCAACAATAAGTCTTTTTATCGTGTCACAAAGCGAGAGTATGAAAACATCGGCTTGTCCTGCCTCAATAATTGTGTGCAGAATATTTTCGTGGTAGGTTTCACGGTCTTTTTTGCCTGAATCACCGAACATAAGCTCCTCAATGATATAGGCATAATGCTTTGGCAGAGTTTTACGAACCTTGCTTCGTGTGTATTTGGAAGAAATGTGTCGGCAGATTGCAAGCAATCTTATGAGTGTTAATCTGTACCATTCTTCAATGTCGGTTATTTCGCTTTTGTAAACACTGAGTTTTTCCTTTGGATAATAAATCAGCGTTGCAAGCTCGGCACGCTGTTCGGATGTGAGAGTATTTGAAAAAAGGTCGTCAATCTTTTCTCTGATTGAACCCGATGCGTTGTTGAGAATATGTCTAAATGCCTCGTGCTCACCGTGAATATCGGAAAGAAAATGTTCGGTACCTTTCGGCAAATCAAGGATTGCGTGAAGATTAATCATCTCTGCCGCCGCCGACTGAATGTTCGGATACTGCTCCGAAAGTGCCTCAAGATAGAGGATATTTTCCTGCATTTGCTTTTCATCGTAATGTTTCATCAAGTCCGCCTCCGAAAAAAACTTTTACTGAAATCAGTGTATCACAACGCAAAAATTATATCAATATTATTGCAAAAGATTTTGCGGAATTTTCTGCAAAAACAAAATACCCGATTTCCGTTTTGGTCGGAAATCGGGTATGAAATGTGAGAATGTATGTGTGATTTATGTAAAGGAGCGTACAATGCTCCTGCAGGCACCCAATGAGCGCCCTTACTGAATTGCGGAAATCGGTAAATTTACATAATTGAGCAGACAAGGTCTGTGTATTCGGACGGATTTTCAAGCGGAAGTCCTGCGATTAGAAGCGCCTGACTGTAGAGAACCTCGGCATACTTCTTTGCTCTGTCAACATCGCTCTTGATAAATTCTTCCATCTTCTTAACGGCAGGGTGTGAAAGGTTAAGCTCAAGCACACGCTGAGCCTTCATATTCGCGTCAGGCTGAACTGAGTTGAAATACTTTTCCATTTCAAATGAAATGCCGCCCTTTGCCGTAAGGCAAACAGGATGTGAAACAAGTTTCTTTGATGCGGTAACCTCTGCAACCTTGTCACCGAGTGTTTCCTTAACAAATGTAAGAAGTGCGTCCTTGTTTTCTTCATCCTCTTTATTTTCTTCGGTTTCAATGCCGAGGTCATCGTTCATTGCCGAACAGAACTTCTTTTCCTTATATGTCATGAGTGACTGTAGAGTAAACTCGTCAATCTCCTCTGTGCAGTAAAGAATTTCGTAACCCTTTGAGCGGATAAGCTCTGTCTGCGGAAGTGTGTCGATTGCAGCGGCATTTTCGCCTGTTGCAAAGTAGATGAACTTCTGGTCTTCTTTCATTCTGTCAACATATTCCGAAAGCGTAACAAGCTTTTTCTCGCTTGAAGAATAGAACATAATAAGGTCCTGAAGTTCTTCCTTGTGCATACCGTAATCCGAAACAACACCGTATTTAAGCTGTCTGCCGAATGCGGTGAAGAATTTTTCGTAATTCTCACGGTCATTCTGAAGCATTGAAGTAAGCTCGTTTTTAATCTTCTTTTCAATGTTCTGAGCAATTGTAATGAGGTGACGGTCATGCTGGAGCATTTCTCTTGAAATGTTGAGCGAAAGGTCTGCGCTGTCAACAATACCCTTTACAAAACGGAAGTACTCGGGCAAAAGCTCTTCGCAGTTATCCATAATAAGCACACCGCTTGAATAAAGCTGAAGTCCCTTTTTGTATTCCTTTGTGTAGTAGTCATAAGGAGCAACAGACGGAATAAAAAGCAATGCCTTGTAGGTTACAACACCTTCAACAGAAGTTACGATAGTTTTAAGTGGCTTGTCCATAGCCATAAATTTTTCGCTGTAGAACTTGTCATATTCTTCCTGAGTAACATCTTTCTTTCTTCTCTGCCAAAGAGGAATCATGCTGTTGAGTGTTACGGTTTCCGTATAATCCTCATATTCGGGCTTGTCGCTGTCCTTGGTTTCTTCCTTAACTCTGCTCTTTGTCATATCCATAACAATCGGATAGCGGATGTAGTCGGAATACTTCTTGACAAGTCCCTGTATTCTGTACTGCTCAAGGAATTCGTCATAGTTTTCTTCGTCTGTGTTATCCTTGATTTCAAGAATAATCTCTGTGCCGGCATTTTCCTTTTCAATCTCGCTGATTGTGTAGCCGTCTGCACCGCTTGACTGCCAGCAATATGCCGTATCCTCACCATATTTCTTTGTGTTTACGGTAATCTTCTTTGCAACCATAAATGCCGAGTAGAAACCGACACCGAACTGACCGATAATGTCAATGTCGTCTTGCTTTTCTTCCATGCTCTGCTTGAATTTGAGTGAGCCTGAGGATGCGATTGTGCCGAGGTTGTTTTCAAGGTCATCCTTGTTCATGCCGATACCGTTATCCGTGATTGTAAGAGTACGGCTTTCTTTGTCGGGCTTTAAAACGATTTTGAAATCGCCTCTGTCAAGACCGACCTTGTCATCGGTAAGAGAAATGAAGCAAAGCTTGTCGATAGCGTCGCTTGCATTTGAAATAATCTCACGAAGAAAAATTTCTTTGTGAGTATAAATTGAGTTAATCATAAGGTCAAGAAGTCTTTTTGACTCTGATTTAAACTGTTTCTTTGCCATAAAAATCTTCCTTTTCATAATAATACATAAATTAAGAAGCCTTGTTCAAAACCGCAATTTGCATAGCTTTTCACACAAGCCTCTCATTAAACTATAATTATACTACAAAAGGTCAACTGTTTCAATATATAAAAAGTCCGAATGTGTCATATGGGGCGAATTTTGGTGAAATTTGTCATTGCAATGGCGGCGTTTTCGTTTTATAATCTACTTAATAACTGCATTGAAAAAGAAAGGAGAATTCAATGACATATTCAGACGGTACAAACAGCGGATTTTCAAGAAGAAATCACTATGTGGGACAGCCTGCCGTAAAAGTCGGAAGTTCAAATTTTGACTACTACAGAAAGCCTGAAAAAAGTCATGGCTTTGCAAAGAGAGTCGCATTTTTTGCGTACTTTCCGCTTTTGATTCTATGGCTTGAAACCGACCTTAAAATTGCGTCGGGGTTTGATGTGCTCGGCGGTTTTGCTTTCACATTCCTGTTCACAATCGTGCTTTCGGCGGTACTTGTTTTGTTGTGTTCTTTTTCAAAACGCAGAGGGGTAAACAGAGGGATTGCAACCGTACTCACGGCTGTGCTGACGATATGGTACGGTGTGCAGATGATATACTATAATGTTTTCGGCACAATGGTTGTTGTAAGCAGCGTTACAAACGGCGGTGCAGGGCAGGCATTCAATTCAATTGATATGATTATGACTGCGATAACAAGCAGAATTGTGTTTGTTGTTTTACTTTTTGTTCCGCTTGCTTTCTTTATAATTTTCGGCGGAAAGCTGTTTGACTTTTCAAAAGTAAAGTTAAAGGGTAAGCTGATTGTACTTTTGATTGCGGTGGTTTTTCAGATCGGAACTGTCCTTGCGGTAGGCATTGACCGTGATTCTTCCGACACAAAGAGCAACTACAATCTTTATTACGGTGAATTGCAACAGGTTGCCGTGTGTGAACGCTACGGACTTTACACAATGCAAAGGCTTGACATCAGCCGCCTTATGTTCGGTTACAAAGCGAATATACGCACAAACAGCAAGCCGAAAAATAAAGAATCGACTGCCGATGAAATTACAAAAACAGAGCAGAAAGCTCAGATTATGAGTGCTGATTTTTCAAAGCTTACAAAGAGTACAAATAATGATGAGTTAAAGTCGCTTTATGAATATTTTGACAGCGAAGAACCGAGCTATACCAACGAATACACGGGTATGTTTAAGGGCTACAACATAATTTTTATTACAGCCGAAAGCTTTTCGCAGTATGCAATTGACAAGGATCTGACACCGACACTCTGCAAAATGTATAACGAGGGATTTCAATTTGAAAATTACTATTCGCCTGCGTGGGGCGTAAGCACAACTGACGGTGAATATGCAAATCTTACGGGACTGATTCCAAAATCCGGTGTGTGGAGCTTTTCAAAGTCAGCCGAAAATAATGTAAGTTTCCCGTTCACTCTCGGTGAGCAGAGCAGAAAACTCGGTTGCAAAACAGTTAACGCTTACCACAATCACACCTATGATTACTACGACAGGGACAAGTACCTTACAAATATCGGCTATGACTACTCTGCAATCGGAAAAGGTCTTGACCTCGGTGAAAATGTGTGGCCAAATTCCGACCTCAAGATGATGCAGAAAACGGTTGACGATTACATAAATTCCGACAGCTTCAGCGTTTATTATATGACGGTCAGCGGTCACGGCGGATATTCATACAACACCATGAGCGAACGCAACGCAGACCTTGTAAAAGACCTGAAATACAGCGATGAGGTCAAGGGCTATCTTGCCGCAAACATTGAGCTTGACAAGGCAATGGAATATCTTCTTGCAAGACTTGAAAAAGCAGGCAAGCTTGACAACACCCTTATTTGCCTTACGGACGACCATTATCCGTATTCGCTTGATGAATTTGACGGTGTGTCTGAACTTGCGGGGCACAAGGTTGACACAACCTTTGAACAGTACAAAAATGCATGGCTGTTGTGGAGCGGTTCAATGAAAAAGCCCGTCAAGGTTGACACATACTGTTCAAGCCTTGATATTCTGCCCACGCTTTCAAATATGCTCGGTCTTGAATATGACAGCAGAATGTTGGCAGGTACGGATGTTTTCGGAAACAAAGAACCGTTCGTTGTGTTTGCCGACAGAAGCTGGATTTCCCAGAACGGAAAATACAATGCGTCAACAGGCGAATACACCGCTTTCAAGGGCGCAAAGGGCAAGGATGATATTGACGAACTCAATAACAGATGCAACAACCTCTTTACCGTTTCAAGAATGATTCTCGACAACAATGTTTATGCCGAGGTTTTCGGTGATACCCATGTTACGGGAAAGTAGTTTAATGCTCAATTTTGCATTGACTGCAAGGCGAAAATAAAGTAAAATAGAACATGACAAATCCATACGGCGACAGTCAGTTTTGACTGCTGCCGTATTCTGTATATTAAATAAATAATCCAAAACAAAAATTGAGATGATTTTTTGAAAATATATAAAACTGCCTTAGTTTGTTTAATGACCTGTGCGGTTGCATTTTTCGGCTGTTCATGTTCGTTGACGGATGATTCCGAAAGCAGTGAACCAAAGAGAAGCTCTATCATAGAAAAATCCGTTACAACTCCGAGTGCACAAGATGTTGAAAACGACAAGGATTATGCAGATGTAAAAACCGATTATGCCTACGAGACGCTTACCGATGATTATGTAAAAGAACTGTATATGAGAATCGCAAAGAGCGTTGATACCGTGTATGCACCGAACATTACAACAACAGGCTCGCTTTCCGATTATCAGATTACACAGGCTGTTGAGGCATACAAAAACGACCACCCCGAAACTTTTTGGCTCAAGGGGTCAAGTCTTTTTGTTCCGTATGGTGACACAACAAGCGTAAAGCTTGATTATACTGTTCAAAATGATAAGCTTATAGCCGCCAAGAAAAAATTCAATTTTGCCGTTACTTCTGCTTTGAAAAAACTGCCCTCCGGCAATGATTTTGAAAGAGAAGAATACATTAACAACTATATAATTGATAACTGCAAGTATGACGATGCAGCGGCTGAAAACGATGATGTTCAGGGCAATGAAAACGATGCCTACGGCGCCTTGGTTGACGGTAAAGCCGTGTGTGAGGGTTACGCAAGAGCCTTTCAGCTTTTGTGCAACAAGGCGAATATTGACTGCGTATTACTTTCGGGAACAGCCGATTCAGACAATCACGCATGGAACGGTGTAAAAATCGGCGGCGATTGGTACCAAATTGATGTTACATGGAATGATACCGACAGAGAAAATAATTATGCGGAAAACGACTATTTTAACCTAACCGATGACCTTATGTTCAAGGATCATAAGTTGTCATATAAGTATTCCGAGCTTAATTCACAAACTTATTTGAGCGTTGCTACATGGTGTAATTTTTATGTTCCAAAGTGTACGGCTGAAAAGTACAACTATTTTAACTATAAGTACCCGACTGTTTCAGATCCTGATAATGCCGATGATGTAAGCCAAGCTATTGCAAATGCTGCAAAAAACGGAGATGAATATTTCAGCATTGTTGTTGATAAGAACACCGATTTCGATTATATGTATGACAGGATTATGAATGACGGTTATCTTTATAACTGGATTTCAGAGGCTAATGAGATTAACGGTTATTCACCAAGGCTTGCGGAAAGCTGTTATGTTTATCGCAAGGATGAGTTAGGTGTGCTGACTGTTGAACTTGAATATGTTGATTAACGGTGATGTGATGAGATGCTCACTTTTGTCCGCAATGCAGGGACACTCTGCTTAAAAATTGATTTTATATAAATAAAGCTAACCAAAGGAATGATATTATGAAAAAGTATGATGTTCAGAAGTTTGAACTTTTGTCAAACGAACAGATTGCAGACGGCATTTTTGATATGAGGGTAAAAAATGACGAGCTTGCTCCGCTTGCGAAGTGCGGACAGTTTGCCCATGTTTATGTGCCTTCAAAAACTCTGCGCAGACCTATTTCGGTTTGTGACAGCGAAAACGGTGTTCTCCGCCTTGTTTATCAGGTAAAGGGTGAGGGAACAAAAATTATGTCCGAGATGAAAAAGGGCGAAAGCGTTGATATTCTCGCTCCTCTCGGCAACGGCTTTAAAATTGAAAAGGGTAAGCGTTACTGCCTTATCGGCGGCGGTATAGGCGTTCCTCCGATGCTCTACACAGCAAAGCAGTGTGAAAATCCGCTTGTTATCACAGGCTTCAGAAACAAAAACCTTATCATTTTACAGGACGATTTCAAGAAAGCCGGTGCAGAGCTTGTGCTGACAACAGATGACGGAAGTGCGGGAATTCACGGCTTTGTAACAGATGTTCTCAAAGAAAAAATCTCAGAGGTTGACGAGGTTTGTGCATGCGGTCCTACCCCGATGCTCAAGGCTATTGCCGATGTTTGCAAAGAGGCAGGAAAGCCGTGTCAGATTTCTCTTGAGGAGAGAATGGCCTGCGGAATGGGTGCATGCCTTGTGTGCGCAGTAAGGGTAAGAAAAAACGGTGAAGAAATTATGCAGCATGTCTGCAAAAACGGCCCCGTATTTAACGCTGAGGAGGTAGTTTTCAATGGCTGATTTATCTGTAAAAGTTTGCGGAGTGGAATTTAACAATCCTCTCATTGCCGCATCGGGAACATTCGGTTTCGGTATGGAGTATTCAGAGCTTTATCCCCTTGAAAAGCTCGGCGGTATTTCATGCAAGGGTATCACACTTACCCGCCGTGACGGCAACCCTGTTCCGAGAGTAGCCGAAACTCCTTCCGGCATTTTGAATGCAGTAGGACTTCAAAACCCCGGTGTTGATGTCTTTATCAATGAGGATTTGCCGTGGCTCAAAAAGCAAAATACGGTTATCATTGCAAACATTGCCGGCAACACTCCCGAAGATTATTGTGCAATGGCTGAAAAACTCAGCGAAACCGATGTTGATATGATTGAGCTCAACATCTCATGCCCTAATGTCAAGAGCGGCGGAGTGCAGTTCGGCACAAGCTGTGAATCCGTAGGTGCAATTACTGCGGCTGTCAAAAAGTATTGCAAAAAACCGCTTATCGTAAAGCTCAGCCCAAATGTTACCGACATTGCATCAATCGCACAGTCGGCAGAGGCAAACGGTGCAGACGCAATTTCAATGATTAACACGCTCACAGGTATGCGTATCGACATCAACTCACGCAGACCGATTATCCGCAACAACACAGGCGGAATGAGCGGCCCTGCAATTTTCCCTGTTGCAGTAAGAATGGTTTGGCAGGTTGCAAACGCAGTTAAAATTCCGATTATCGGTATGGGCGGTATCTCAAGCTGGCAGGATGCAATCGAGATGATGATGGCAGGCGCAACCGCACTTCAAATCGGTACAGTCCTTTTTACGGATCCGTATGCGCCTATTAAGATTGCCGACGGAATGAACGAATGGCTCGACAAAAACGGAATCAAGAGCGTTTCGGAAATCACAGGCACAGTTAAGCCTTGGTAATTTTGCGGAATAAAAAATAATTTAAAGTCCATAATAACCCTATCGGAGGGGATATTATGGACTTTTTGCGTGTATTAATAACGGCGCCCGTTTCAATTGCAGTATTGTTTCTGCTGTCAAAGTTCATCGGCAACAAGCAGATGTCAAGCCTTAATCTTTTTGACTACATCAACGGAATCACAATCGGTTCAATCGCAGCGGAGATGGCAACAGCCGAAATGTCAGACTTTTGGGCGTGCTTTGCAGCACTCATTGTTTATGTAATAATTGTTATGCTTTGTTCGTGGCTTTCGCAAAAATCAACAATGTTACGAAGATTTTTAACAGGCAAGTCTATTGTGATTTTCGACAGAGGAAAGTTGTACAAAAAGAATTTTTCGGTTGCAAAAATTGATATAAACGAATTTCTCACACGAATGCGTGAAAAGGGATATTTCAGTCTTGATGATGTCGAAACGGTTTTTCTTGAACAGAACGGCGATTTGTCGGTTCTGCCAAAGGACAAAAAGCGTCCTGCAACTCCGGATGATTTAAAAATTATTGTTCACCAAACCCGACCCGAGTCCGTGGTTATTACGGACGGAAAAATTCTCGAGAAAAATCTTGCCGAATCGGGCTTTAATCTTGAATGGCTCAAAAAACAGCTTGACAACAACCGCAAACGGCTCAAAGATGTTTTTCTCGGTGTGTGTGATGATACGGGAAACCTCAAGATTTACCAAGACGGAAAGTCTGAAAGCAAGAATGATATTTTTGACTGATAAAGCGTAAAAGAATAAAATTTGCACCTTTACAGGCTCGTAAAGGTGCTTTTTTAATGTGCAAAAATAAAATAATACAAAAATAAATTTTACCATTGCAATAACCAAAATTAATGTTATACTAAAATTGCAAGTGCGTGTCGGCGAGATTTTGCAGAACGCTTTGAAAAATCGGAAAATTTTAATAAAGAAGGAAGTGCTTTAATGATTAAAAAGTTTACATCGGGCAACCCGATTGATACGCAGGCTGTTGTTGAAAAATTTAACGCTCTGCCTATTGCGGAATTTCCGTTCGGCGGCAAGTTTGAGAACGGAAATTTTGTCTTTGAATTTGATATGGCAGACAGCGACATCGTCTACGGTCTCGGCGAAGCTCCGAGAGGAATCAACAAGCGTGGTTGGGTGTATAACAGCTTTTGCAGTGATGACCCGTTCCACACCGAAACAAAGTCATCCCTCTATGCCGCTCACAATTTCCTTATGCTCAGCGGTTCAAAAACTTTTGGTATTTTTATCGACTTCCCGTCAAAAATCCGTTGGGACATCGGCTACACAACCGCAAACAAAACCGTTATCACAATTGACGGCACGGATTTTGATATCTATTACATTGACGGCACAAAGCCGCTTGAAATCGTAAAAGAGTTCAGAAAATCAATCGGCACAAGCTATGTTCCGCCGTTTTGGGCATTCGGCTATCAGCAGAGCCGTTGGAGCTATCACAATGCCGAAGCTGTTGACGCTGTTGTTGACGGTTACAACAAGGCAGGAATTCCGCTTGACTGCGTATATCTCGACATCGACTATATGGAGCGTTACAAGGACTTTACTGTTGATGATGAAAAATTTCCGAATTTCAAGGATTATGTTTCAAAGAAAAGGGAAGAAGGAATCCACCTCATTCCGATTATTGACGCAGGCGTAAAAAAAGAGAACGGCTACGATATCTATGAAGAGGGCAGAAAGAACGGATACTTCTGCAAAAACGAGGATGGCACGGATTTTGAGGGCGGTGTATGGCCCGGTATCGTTGGCTTTCCCGATTTTCTCCGTCCGGATGTAAGAAAGTGGTTCGGCTCAAAATATAAAATTCTCACAGATATGGGAATTGACGGCTTCTGGAACGATATGAACGAGCCTGCAATTTTCTATTCGGTAAAAGGACTTAACAAAGCACTTGATAAGGCGGCTTCTCTCAAAGGGCAGAACCTTGACCTTTCAAAATTCTTTGAGCTCAAGGACACATTCACAGGTCTTTCAAACAGTCCCGAGGATTATTCAAGCATTTACCATACAGTTGACGGCAAACAGGTTTGCCATGATCAGGTTCACAACATTTACGGTGCTAATATGACAAAGGCCGCCGGCGAATATTTTGCGGAGGAGTTCGGTAAAGAAAAAATTCTTATGTTCTCCCGTGCGTCATATGTAGGCGCTCACCGTTCAAGCGGTATCTGGTTCGGTGATAACCACTCTTGGTGGTCGCACATTCTTCTTGACCTCAAAATGCTCCCGTCGGCAAATATGTGCGGCTTTCTGTACTGCGGTGCAGATCTCGGAGGCTTTAACGAAAACGCAACCCGTGACCTTGTTCTTCGTTTCCTTGCACTCGGTGTGTTTACTCCACTTATGCGTAACCATGCCGCTCTCGGCACAAGAAATCAGGAGTGCTACAGCTTTGAAAACAGCGATGATTTCAAGGATATTGTTGAGGTTCGTTACAGACTTATTCCGTACCTTTACAGAACATTCAAAAAGGCAAGCGAAGAGAATGATATGATTTTCAGACCGCTCTCGTTCGATTATCCCGATGATAAAATTGCCCGTGAATGTGAAACACAGCTTATGCTCAGTGACGAGTGCATGATTTGCCCTGTATATGAGCAGAATGTAGGCGGAAGATATGTTTATCTCCCCGAGAACATGACTTTTGTAAAACTCAGCGGTACAAGCATTACGACAGAAAAAATGAGCAAGGGTACTCATTATATTGAGGTTGCTCTCAATGAAGTTCCGCTCTTTATCAAAGACGGCAGGCAGATTGAACTCTGCAAGCCCGCAATGAGAACTTCACAGCTCGACACAACAGACACAGTTATGATTCCTTAATATACCGTAATGATAAAAACACGGCAGTTGATAAAAACTGCCGTGTTTTTGTATGTGTTAAATCAATTTTAATCGTTTGAATCTTTTCTTTCGCTTTTGAAAAGCTTGCAGATTTCATAATAAATTGGAATTGTTAAAAATGCAATCCAACCAAATGACCAACCGCCGCAGATGTCGAGAAATCCGAAAAACATATACACAATAACGACAAGCAGGGGATAAGCAAAATGACTCGGCTTGCGTTTGTAGATTGCGTCAACAAGTGTGTAATAGAGAGGAATTGTCAGAAAGCATACCCAGCTGAGTACCCAACCGAGCAATACTCCGCTGAATCCCCAAACGAGGAATCCGATAATGGCAATCAACCAAAACGGAAAGTGCTTCCAAAAGCGGTGCGACTTTGAATGTTTATGCTCTTCAATGCTTTCATCATACATAACATTTCCGTTTTCGTCTGTATAGACTTTTGTTTTGCCGTTTTCTTCAACATGAATTCCGTTCCAGCCGACATCAACCTTTGTACCGACTTTATCTTTAACATGGATTCCGTCCCTGAAATTAAGTTGAACAGAATCACCGTCCTTTGAGTCAACATGGATTCCGTGTTTGAACGAAACCTTGTCTGATTTTTTGTATGTTGTGTCGCTGTCGGGATTATTTTCGGCATTATTTTCGGGGTCTTCCGACTGTGTTTCGCTCTCGGTTTCTTTTTCGCCTTTAAGCAATTCATCAAGCGAAACGCCGTAGATATCGGCAAGAAGAATAAGATTATCCGTGTCGGGCGATGCCTCTGCACGCTCCCATTTTGACACAGCCTGACGGCTTACACCTATTCTTGCGGCAAGCTCCTCCTGGCTTAGATTCATCTTTTTTCTGTACTGCAAAAGTCTGTTGGCAGTTTCAATGTTCATAAAATTTCCTCCTCAAATATTGCTTTAGGGTTTTACCTTGTGAGAAAATTATATCGGTTGCCTGCCCTCAAAAACAATACATTTCGGGTTCCATTGTCGCAACTCTCGGTTGCAACCCGTAGTTGCGACAATAAAAATCAATAAAAACGCAAAATATCCCAATATCAGAGGTCAAGTCCTGTTGTAGTCTTTAAAAATTCACCAAGCTTGTCGCAGATGATTTTTACACCGCCCTCGCTGTCACTTTCAACATTGAGGGGCATAATCGGATCGTGTACCGAAAGTCTGAGCAAGAACCAGCCGTCACCGTTATCCCTGTCAAACGAAACTCTGACGCCCTCACGGTTATCATCGGCAACGCACCAGCCGTCCTGCTCCTCGGCATACTTTGTAAGGTCGGCAATAATTTTTTCACCGCAGGCTCTGAAATCTTTTTCAAGAATTTTGTATCTGATTTCTGTGCTTTCAAGCGGTTCTTTGAGTGAGGCGGTAAGTTCATCAAGCTCCTTGCCCTCTTTTCTCATCTGAGCAGCCTTGATAATAATTTTTGTGCAGAGATATGCACCGTCATCAAGAAAGTAGTTTTCACGCATTGCGGCATGTCCCGATGTTTCGATTGCAAGAGGACAGTTGATGCCCTGAGCGTTGAGTTCAAGAGCCTTGTCGATAACATTCTTATAGCCTCTGCGATAGCGGTAATGCTTTCCGCCGAGGTCATTTTCAATAAATTGTTTAAGACCGCTTGATGTGATTGAGTCTGTAACAATCATACCGCCGTCATTGCCCTCAAGAGCAATTGCCGCCGCAACGGCTACAAGTCTGTTTCGATTGATTTCGTTGCCCTTGCTGTCAACAGCACCGCCACGGTCAACATCCGTATCAAAGATTACGCCGAGGTCTGCGCCGGATTCCCTGACAGCCTCACAGATTGAATCCATTGCCTCTTTAGCCTCGGGATTCGGCACATGATTCGGGAACATTCCGTCAGGTTCAAGATAACGGCTGCCTGTTGTGTCTGCTCCGAGAACGGAAAGCACCTTGTCGGCATAAAATCCGCCTGCACCGTTGCCTGCGTCAACAACAATCTTAAAGCCTTTGAGCGGATGCTCGTAATCTTCTGCATTAACTTCCTTTTTAATCTTCTCGCAAAGTCCCTTTGCGTAGTCGCTCATATAGTCAACATCCGTAATGTTTCCGCCGTTGCTTTCTTCGGGATGTTCACCGTTTTGTGCGTAGAGAAGAATTTCCTCAATGTCACTGCCCTCAAGACCGCCCTCACGGGTGAAAAATTTAAGACCGTTTCTGTTGAACGGGTGGTGACTTGCGGTAATCTGAAGAGCACCGTCACATCCGAGGTCAACAGTTGTCATAAACATTGACGGAGTTGACGCAAGCTGACAGCAGAGAACTTCTGCACCGCAACGCTTAAAACGCTCGGTTGTGATTTTCATTATATGCGGTCCCGAAATACGGCTGTCACGACCGACAGAAATTTTAAGCTCGCTCGGCTTTTTTGAAACTTTTTTAGAAAGCCAAAGCACAAAGCCGTCTGCCATATCGGCAACAACATCGTCGGTAAGGTTTACACTTTGTCCCTCAACACCCTCGCTTGCAACTCCTCGTATGTCTGTTCCGCTTTTGAACTGTTTGTAAAAATCGTTAAGCATTTCATGATTCCTTTCTTATTTGTATGATTGCTTTTATTGAAAATTTAATTCGGAGCAATCCTGAATCCTTTTTGATATCAGCCTTCATAACATAGATTATAACTTAAAATGAGCAAAATCTCAATATGCCTGTTAAATTAAGTTTGTAACAAACAGCAGTTATATAATGCTGAAAAAGAAACAAGTTGTTGAATTTACACAATCAAATGTTATGCTTGTGTTAAAATTATATTTCTATAAAAGCAAATACAAAGCATATTGTACAAAAAACGCAACAATTTATTGTGCATAACTGACACCTAAATGTATTTGTGAACAAAAATTAATCGCTAAAATTGTTGACTTTTCCGAATGTTTGACTATAATAATAATTGTCAAGTAAATAGTCCGCTTGACTATCGGCTGATTTCCAATTAGCCTTACTCGAGTAAAATTGAATTATCACATAGTCGATAAATTGATCATGATTTTGCCAAATGGTAAATGGCGCACGAAAACAAAACTTTATATTTTTAAAGAATTGAATGGAGGAAATTTTATGACACCAATTCTTAGCTTACACAATGTTGATGTAACCAAATTCCTCGCCGTGCTCGATACCTGCGAGGGCAATGTATATCTCGTTACAAGCGAAGGCGACAGACTCAATCTCCGCAGCAAGCTTTGCCAGCTTGTCGGTCTTACAAGACTTATCGAAGGCGGCAGGATTGCAGAAGCAAGTATTATTTGCGAAAACAAGAACGACGAGAGCAAGCTTTTCAGACTTAATATGTTCGGCGACACAGGTAACGCCAAAGTAGGTTAATTCTGAAAACACTGACTTAAATATCTACGGTTTTCACGTTAATTTCAAAACTTCTAAACCCAAGGACAGCTGCGAGCAATCGCAGCTGTTTTTGGCTTTTACCTTTTAAATGTAAAATATCAATAAAGTATTGATTTTGCCGATGTTTTGGGTTATACTAAACTTAATTTATTTTATGAGGCGTTAAACGCATTCGGAAAGGAATACGCTATGGCAGATACAAAAAACGAGCTTATTAACGAAGAAGATCAGGGTATGCTCATCACTCTTGAGGACGAAAACGGTCAGGAAGTTGAATTTGAATTTCTTGATGTAATCGAGTTTGAGGGTACAGAGTACATTGTTCTCATCGAAAATGACGAGGATGCAGACGAGGTTGTTATTCTTCAGATTAATCAGATTGACGAAGAAACAGAGGAGTATGTCAGCATTGACGATGAAGATACTCTTAACAAGGTATTTGAGCTTTTCAAAAAGAAATATGAGGGCGACATTAACTTTGAATAATTCGTTTCAAATTGAGCTTCCGAGGGGAGGCTCTTTTCTTTTGTGTGAATATAACATTCTCAGCGGGAAAAAATACCGTTGAGGTGTTGTGTATGACAGAAAAAACCGGACTTGAAAAAACCGTTGTGTTTAATTTGAAATCGGCAAATGAATCTGATGTCAATAATATCGTCAATGAAAAAGGTCACGAAAGCCGTTCGTTTTATTACAAACTCGGATTACTCTATTTTCTCAATATTGTTGACTGGATTTGTACAGAGGCGCTCATCGGCAGCGGACATTTTGTTGAGGCAAATCCCGTTATGCAGCCTGTGCTTGAAAACTTTTGGCTGACATTGTTAATCAAGGGAATTTTGCCGCTTGTGCTTATTCTTGGTTGTGCATTGATTTACAAGCTTGCCGAAATCGGCAGGAGCAAAACGGCTGAAATGCTTTTAACGGTCGGAATTGTGTCTTATGCCCTTGTAAACCTATGGCATATTTTCAATTTTGTATTGCTCTTTTGTCGATTTTAATGTACAATAGTGGGTAGCGAATTTGAAAGGGAGTGTATGTTTTGCCGGCATTATCAGTAAGAAATCTTACAATGACTTTTATCGAAAGAAACCTTTTTACCGATGTTTCGTTTGATGTTGAAGAAAGAGATAAGGTGGGCTTTATCGGAGCTAACGGAGTCGGTAAAACAACTCTCTTTAAGATACTTAACGGCGAAATCAGCCCTGTTTCGGGAACTGTTACCTTTTCAAAAAATATCCGTCCGGGATATATGGAACAGCATGCCTGCAACAATCCGAGGGCAGATGTGTATCACGAGCTGCTTTCCGTATTCGATCATCTTTTGGATATGGAAACCGAAATTTCCGCACTTGCACATCAGATTGACAACAAGTCGGGAAATCTTGACGAGCTTGTTGAAAGGCAGACCATGCTTATTGAACAGTTTGAAAGAGCAGGCGGTCTGACCTATAAAAGCAGAACCCGTTCCGCACTTTTAGGACTCGGATTTTCCGAAAATGACTTTACAATGCCTGTCGGCAATTTAAGCGGCGGTCAGCGTTCAAAGCTCTGCCTTGCAAAGCTGTTGCTGTCGCAGAGCAATATGCTCCTCCTTGACGAGCCGACAAACCACCTTGACATTGACGCAATCGCATGGCTTGAAGGCTTTTTGAGAGATTTCAAGGGTGCAATGATTATCATCAGCCATGACCGTTATTTTCTTGATAATGTAACCAACAAGACGATTGAACTTGAACACAACCGTGCTATGGTTTATAAGGGCTCATATTCGGAATTTGTCAAGAAAAAGGAATCGGTGAACGAGTCGCTTAAAAATAAATATGAACACGATTTAAAGGAGATAAAGCGTATTGAGGGCATTGTTGAACAGCAAAAACGCTGGGGACAGGCTCACAACTTTATCACAGCCGCAAGTAAGCAGAAAGAGGCCGACAGAATCAAAGAAGGGCTTGTTGCCCCTGAAAGCGAGCTTGAAACAATGCGTATGCATTTTGAGCCGAGATGTGAAAGCGGCAACGATGTTTTAATCTGTAAAAACCTTGCCAAGTCGTTTGACAACAAGCAGCTTTTCAAAAATGTTGATATACATATCAGAAAAGGCGAGAGAGTGTTCATCATCGGCGGCAACGGTTGCGGTAAAACAACGCTGTTCAGAATTTTAACGGGCAAAACTCCTATGAACTGCGGTGAATATGACTACGGCGCAAATGTTGAAATCGGTTATTTTGATCAGATGCAGCAAAATCTTGACCTGTCAAAAACCGCACTTGATGAGGTGTGGGACACCTTCCCGAATATGACGCAGACCGAAGTCAGAAGTGCGCTTGCGTCATTCCTGTTCAAAGGTGACGAAGTGTTTAAACCGCTTTCCAAAATGAGCGGCGGCGAGAGAGCGAGAGTTTCTCTCTTGAAACTAATGCTAAAAGGCAGTAACTTTTTGCTCCTCGATGAGCCGACAAACCACCTTGACGCATCATCACGGGAAGAACTTGAAAAAACTTTGCTTGACTACAGCGGTACAATGCTGATTGTCAGCCATGACCGTTATTTTATAAATAAAATTGCCGACAGAATTTTACTCCTTACAAATAACGGAGTAAAGGAATATCTCGGTAATTACGATTATTATCTTGAACGCACAACAGCCGAAAAATCGGGTGCTGTTCCGACTGAGAATAAGAAAGATAAAAAAGAAAAAACGCAGAACGATTACTTTTTGCAAAAGCAAAAGCAGAGTGAAGAACGCAAAAGACAGACTAAGCTCAAAAAGGCAGAGGCTGAAATTGAGCGACTTGACGAAGAAATCGCCAAAACACAGGAGCTTCTCTCAAGCGAGGAAGTTGCCGCAGATTACGAAAAACTTATGGAGCTTTCAAAACTGCTCGAGGATTTGCAAAAACAGCAGGAGGAGCAGTACGAAATCTGGGAAGAACTCGAAAGTATGGCAGAATGATCGCCTTACAGTCGGGAGGAGCGACAAATTTCCCTTGCTTAAAGTAAAAAATTGTTGTATAATAACCGCATAATATAAGCTAAAGACTGTTGCACAGCAGTTTTTGCAGTTGATTTTCAGATAAAAGATTATGCAAATTAAAAATGAAAAACGGCAGGCAAAATACCCTGCCGCATACATCTGCCCGTGGCGCAATTGGATAACGCAACGGATTCCGATTCCGGAGAATGGGGGTTCAAATCCCTTCGGGCAGGCCAAAAAAGGACACCCTACGGGGTGTCCTTTTTCGGTCTGTTTAGAATCCGAAGGGATTTGAAGCCGACCGTAAAGAAAATGCCCCTGTGGGGCATTTTTAGGGAGGAGCGTTTATGGAGGCATAGCTATGCACAGGACGCAACAAGCGAGGCGGAAAGTTTAGGTCTGTACAAAGTACTTCGGGCAGAAGTAGTGATAAGATGAAAGTGTGACACCCTACGGGGGCGTGCTTTTTTCAGCTAAATTCACGCAAGCGTGAGCTAAATTTGCTACGCAAGCTAAATTATCCTGAGGATAGCTAAATTGTCCTGGCGGACAGCAAAAGTGAGTTTAATTTAGCTGTAAACCGAAAGGTTTGCAATTTAGCAACGGAGCGACAAAAAATTCATAGGATATTTTGTTGAAAAATACAATGAAAAATTTTTTTGCAAAAACCCTTGACGAATAGGATTGAGGATGATATAATAGTCAAGCTGACTCATTCGAGGACATCTTCAAAAAATGAAAATGCTTCAAAAAAATTAAAAAAATTTGAAAAAAGTGTTGACAAATGATGAAGAATGTGATATATTGTATAAGCACTCGAAATTAAAGAGTGAATGCAAGAGCGAAAGCTAAATTCGCTGGTGTAGCTCAGTTGGTAGAGCAGCTGATTTGTAATCAGCAGGTCGGGGGTTCAAGTCCGTCCACCAGCTCCATTGAAGCCTACTGTTTAGGCAGTAGGCTTTGATTTTTGAAAAACTTGATAGGGGAGAATTCCCGAGTGGCCAAAGGGGGCAGACTGTAAATCTGTTGCGTTTCGCTTCGATGGTTCGAATCCATCTTCTCCCACCAAGCTTAAAAAACGCCTTAAACGCTAAAGTTTAGGGCGTTTTTCTTTTGCGTTCAGCAGAGATAAAATCCCTCTGAAAATCTGTTTGTCTAACAGTTATCTAACATAACGCTAACTAAGTAGGCTCAATGTCAATAGTTGGGGTAACCCGAAAAAACAGAGACACTTCCTCACTCGTCTTCTTTTTTATTGTTTCTACTAATATTCGAGCTTAACAATAAAATTCCAGAGCATAAAAATAATACCCAAATTATAATATTTTCTTGATTTATCGCATTATAAATCAAGCATATTATGCTTAATATAATCTGTACAATTGAACAAATCACTCCTATTTTTTGTGTCTTTTTATCCATCATTGTCTCCTCCATAAATTCCGATTTATCTAATTTCTATTAACATCTATTTCACTGTTCATGAACCCCTCAAAACGGTCGAATTGCAGGATTGGCCGTCAGCTTTTTGTTCTATAAAATTCTCTCCAAACACCCTGACATCTAATCCACTCACTCAATTTGCATTATCTAATCCGAGGCTACAACCTGAATTAGATTTTGCGTTGGATATGTTTCCGTAAGATACAACCGAGCATTTTCGGTAGTCAGGCGTACAATTTTAATTTCAGAAAAAGTCAGCAAACAAGCCGAATTTTATATTGCTTAATTATTTTCTTGACATCAAGACTACCGTCTCGACTGTGTTTTCGAAATTCGGAATAAACATATCGGCTTCGTTCCCTTGATAATATACCGGGAAACGAAATTGTATGCTCTTTAATATCTGACCGTTTTCCAACGGTTCGGGATATATCTCGATTTTCTTTATAAAGCTGTGAAGAAATTCTTTCTTCTCAAATTCGGTAAATTCATTATATATTATATCAAATAATTCCAAAAATTCAAATATTTGTTTCTGAGAGATTTTTTGTTCCTTTATAGCCTTGATTTGTGTTTGTATAGTTTCAAGATTTTCGGTTGCCTCTGCAATCTCATCATATAATGAATTTATACGGTTTTGCATATCGGTATATTTTTGCTCATAATGCCTGTCGGAACAGTCGAGCCTGTCAATTTGAGAACCGAGTCGTTCCTTTGCTGCAGTAAGCTGTCTTATCTGTGTCATTAAATATGCTTCTTCTTTTTCATACTTAGATAAATCTACACTTGCATCTAATTTTTCTTTTATTGCAGAATCAAACTTTGAATTTTTAACAATATTTCTTATTACTTCCACAACCGCTTCATTTATTTTTTCTTGATGAATTTGCTTTTTGAAAGTACATTTGTGACCGTCATATTCCAATCTGTGTTTGCAGGCGTAATACCAATAATCTCTGTAAAAACTTCCGTCTTTTTTGCGTTTGCGGTTGACACTGCCATACAACCCTGCTCCGCATATAGGACATTTAATTATACCGGTCAATAAATGCTGATGTTCTGTACTGTATATTTTTTCATTCTTTATACCTGTCTTTTTTCTCTTATCCTGGGCTAAAAGCCAATCTTCTTCGCTGATAATCGCATCATGAATACCGTCATAAATAGGATATTCTTCTTGCTTTACCACATGATATTCATTACGGCTACCCTGTATTTTTTCCGTTTTTCTTCGCCCGAAAGCAATTTTTCCGCAATAAATAGGGTTGTCCAACACAAGCTTTACAAAATGTGCCGTAAATGCATCCAAAGTTCCGTTTTGGCGTTTCTTTTTGATATAGCCTTGGCGATTCAGATATTTTGCAACAGTACCGGCACCCATTGTGGTATGAATGAATTTATCGTAGATAATGCGAATAATTTCTGCCTCATCTTCGGCTATTTTTAGCTCGCCGTCAATAAGTTCATAACCGTATGGTGCAAACCCTCCGTTCCATTTGCCTTCACGAGCTTTCTGTTTTCTGCCTTCCATTGTTTGAACAAGAATATTTTCTCGTTCAATTTCCGCTACAGCCGACAGCACCGAAATCATCAGTTTGCCGCTGTCCTTTGAACTGTCAATACCGTCCTCAACGCAGATAAGATTAACCCCGTAATCCTGCATCAGTTGTAAAGAATTAAGTACATCGGCTGCATTCCTGCCAAATCGAGACAACTTGAACACCAGCACATATTGTACATTATCTTTTCCTTCGGATATGTCGTTAAGCATAGTTTGGAATTCAGGCCTGCCTTCAATATTTTTACCGGACTTACCTTCATCGGAGTATTCTCCGGCAATCTTAAAGTCCTGAAATTCGGCATATCTTCTTAACTTTTCTTTCTGCGCATCAAGACTGAAACCGTCGACCTGCATAGAGGTTGATACACGGGTGTATATATAGCAATTTTTCCTTTTCATACGATAACTCCTTTCTGATTTGCTTACATTATATTGCCGTCTAAATAAATACTCCAATGTACGGCAGAAGGGGCTAAGCCCCTTTCTGCGTGCTATTACGATTCTTGCATTGGCGGTTTGGAAATTGTCTCAAAATATCTTCCGTTGTTACCAAACGATATTTATCTCCATATTTTAAGTACAGCTTTGCCATTAAGTCTAAAAACCTATCGTATTCGGCTTGCCCGGTTTTATCGCTTTTTAGTGTCATCATCTTGCTTCACCTCTGTTTCTTTCTCGCTGTCTCTGCCATTTTTCAAGCAGTGTTATGATTGTTTTTTGCATATCAAGGCTTGTATAACTTTTTGGGAAATACTTGCGTATATCCTCGGTTTTGAATTTGACCTGTTCTTTCTGATTTGGCTTTTCTTCACTTAACACGGCAAATATTGTGTCTATGGACAGTTTGCCTTGCTCGCTGAATTTGCGTAATCGCTGTGCCTGTGAAAGTGACGGTGTGGCGTCTGTGTATTCTATTTCTTCGGCTAATATTTTCTGCTCATTTTCGGGCAGATACGAAAGTTCAACAGCCGGGGTAAAGGCTATTCTTTCTTCGTCAACGAGTTTCAACAGTTCGGGTATTAAGTGCGTTAAGCGGATATATCGTTGGACTTGTCTTGCACTATCATTTACTGTTTCGGCGATTTGTTCATCTGTTCTTGACTTTGTGCCAACTTGGCACGAAGTTTTCCCCTGATGCTTCAACGCTTCCAATTTCATTTTGTAAGCAAAGGCTTTTTCGCTTGGCAGTAAATGTTCTCTCTGTAAATTGGAGTCCACCATTGCTATTACCGCTTCATCTTTTGTCATTTCTCTGACTATTGCCGGAACGGTTTGTATTCTCAATTCCTTGCAAGCCTCAACTCTCCTGTGACCGCTGATAATCTCGTAAGTACCGGCGGAAAAAGAACGAACGATTATCGGCTGGAGCAAACCGTTCTCCTGTATGCTCTCTTTCAGTTCTTCGTTTTCAATTCCGTCTCTTTTCTTAAACGGATGATTTTCAAAGGGAATAAGTAAATCTATGTTGATGTTCTTTATGGTTTCCTGCATTTCAAATCCTCCTTGTCTAATATTTCAATTTCTTTCAGTGAGATGCCTTTGCCGTTTCTCTCATAAATCAATCTCAAATTCGTACCGTTATCTATCTCATGAAAGCCGAGATAACTCTGCCACCAGAACACAGGCGTGATAATCTTTCTTCCGTCACTTAACTGAAAGAAAAGACGCATCATATTTTTACTTGCCTCTGCTCTCATTATCAGTTTTGCGAAGTATGCGCCCTCTTTGTCTATGAAGTGATAATCGGTAGTTATGATGTGTTCCTCTCTCATTTCGTCTCTTGTGTATACTTTATTTGCTATCATATTTAAGTCCTTTCTTTTACGGCAGGTAAGAATTATATATTTATTTATATATTTATACGGTTACCTGCTATTTGAAGTGAATTGAACGGCGAGCGAAAATGATAATCGCAGCAGCCACTTTTCTGTATCTAAAAGGTGTCGAAATTATCAAAATTTTTCTCTGTAAGCCGTTTTATTTTGAAACGAATATCGGTTATCCTCTTATCCCGAATCGTTGAAATCGTTGCCGTTTGGTACGGATTTGACACTTCTTTTGGAACAATACAGAGGACAGCACACAACGATTGCCCAAAAGCTCTGTTTACAGTCATTCCGACATTTGCGGCACAAATCGTTGTATGTTCTTCTGCCTGTTTTGGGACTGATAAAAAAGTCCCATTCCTGTTTTAATTTCTTTGATAATCTTGCCATAGAAAAAACTCCTTTCACTCATTTGGACAAAGGGGGTCAAAATGCACACCCAAATTTGCCCGATTTCAAAAAAATTTTTAATACCCCCTCACTTGTTTGAACCGGGAAGCGAAAAAATTGGGGTGTTCTTGAAAAGAAAATTAAAAGTCCTTTCACTTGTTTGAAATGGGAAACGATTCTTGGGGGGTGTTTTTGAAAAATTTTTTTGAAAAACAAAAATCTCCTCTCAATTCATAAAACCGAGAGGAGAAAGTGATTGAAACACTATTAAATTTTAAACTTATGCATAGAAACAGCGAGAAGACTGTTTTTTCTTCGATATTGGAAGAAACAGTTTTATCGTGGTATATTACGGAAGCCTTTAACGAATTAACGATTGGAATCAACGAAATCGTTAATCTTTGAATTTTATCGTTAATTCTTTCAAATTTACAGTTAATTCTTGATTTTTGTTTTAGAATAGCTTATAATAATTTCAGTATATTCAAGGAGGGTGCATTAATGCAAACTGAAGCTCTGAAAAAAATTGTTTTAGATATAAAAACCTTGAAATCAGAAACTCAGACAATTGAATTAAAAGCAGCTGTGCAAAGCTGTCCCACAAGATTATTCGATACTCTTTCGTCATTCTCGAATCAAGATGACGGTGGAATTATTATTTTTGGAATTGACGAATCTGACAACTATGCAATTAAAGGTGTTTATGATGCACAAGACCTTCAAAAAAAAGTTACAGAGCAATGTAAGCAGATGGAGCCTTCTGTCCGAGCGCTGTTTACTATTTGTGAAATCGACGGAAAGACAGTTGTATCTGCTGAGATACCGGGTGTAGATATTTCTGAACGCCCGGTTTTTTACAGAGGTGTAGGGCGAATTAAAGGTTCTTATGTTCGCGTTGGCGAGTCCGATGAGCCGATGAGTGAATATGAAATCTATAGTTATGAGGCATTTCGTAAGAGAACCCGTGATGATATTCGAAAAGTTGATAACGCTAAACTCTCTATGATTGATGAAAAAAGAATGGAAGATTATCTGAATGCAGTAAAAAGTGAACGTAGAAATCTTTCAGATAATGTTTCAAAAGATGAAATATTAGAACTTATGGGTATCACTAATGACGGCGTTCCTACACTTGCAGGATTGATGACTTTTTCAAAATATCCGCAAGGTTATTTCCCTCAGCTTTGCATTACGGCAGTATCATTGCCGGGAACGGAACAAGGCACTGTCGGAAATGACGGCGAGCGTTTTTTGGATAATAAACGCATCACAGGATCGATTCCGGACATGCTTGAAGAAGCAGTTGAATTTGTTCGAAAAAACAGTCGCACAAAAACAATAATTGATGATAACGGACATCGTGCCGACAAACCCGAATATCCGATAAAGGCTGTTCGTGAAGCAATCCTTAATGCGTTGGTTCATCGAGACTATAGTGTTCATACGGAAAATGTGCCGATACGCATAGAGATGTACCGTGATCGTATGGAGATTATCAACAGTGGTGGGCTGTACGGAAAAATTACTATTGATGCCTTAGGAAAAGTGCGTCCTGAAACAAGAAATGCAGCTCTTGCAAATATGCTTGAACTCTTGAGAATAACAGAAAACAGATACTCTGGCATTCCTACAATGCGCAGCGAATTTTCTAATGCCGGACTTCCTGCACCAGTATTTTCTGTTATTCACGGTGAGTTTAAAGTGGTTATGAAAAATGGCTTATTTGCAGAAACAATGCCCGTGTCAGACTCTCTTGTTGAATTTTGTTCAACACCTCGAACGAGAGCTGAGATAGTTGCATTTGTCGGTAAATCAAAAAATTATGTTATGTCACAAATAGTTTCTCCTTTAGTAGAAAGCGGTAGACTAAAAATGACAATACCAGAAAAGCCAAAAAGCCCAAGTCAAAGATTTGTAAAAGTATAACTATTCAAAAAATATTTATTGTCCAGATTATAACTTTTAAAGGCATAAACTACATGAATTTGTATTGCTTGAAAAAATAATGGAGAACTTATAATGAGTGAATCAAAAAAATATAAAATTGTAGATTTATTTAGTGGCGCAGGCGGCTTGGAACTCGGTTTTGAACAAGCTGGCTATAATGTTGTTTTTTCAACTGACTTTGATGAATATTGTGAAAAAGTGCATTTAACTAATCGCCCAAATATTCCATTCTTAAGAATAGACATTCATAATTTAGATGAAAAATTATTGGATAAATATGTAACCGAAGAAATTGATGTTTTGGTAGGCGGACCTCCTTGTCAAGGTTTTTCTACTATAGGAAAAAGAATATCTTCAGATCCTAACAAACGTCATCAAAAAGATCCTAGAAATACTTTATTCAAAGAGTATATCAGAGTACTAACATATCTCAAGCCAAAGTTTTTTCTTATGGAAAATGTTGAAGGCTTATTAACAAGGGATAAAGGAACAATTTTTGAAGAAATTAAAAAGACTTTTGCCGCTACTGGCTATGAGTTTAATTATGTAGTACTCAATGCTGCCGATTATGGCGTACCTCAAATTAGAAATAGGATTTTCTTTTATGGAAATCGTGTTGGAGTAAAAATGGTTCCACCAGTACCAACACATTCTGAAAACGGTAAAACCCCTTGGACTACTGTAGGTTCTGCCATTGGCGATTTAGCATACAAAGATCAAACTCAAGCGCACAACCATGTTCCGTTAAAACACGGTGAAATCAACATAAGAAGATATCGGTTAATTCCCGAAGGTGGTAGACTTCCTGAAAATGATCTCCCACCAGAATTATATAGAAAAAATTTCGGTAATACATTTAAGAGATTGCACAGAAACAAGCCATCTCTTACAATGGTTCCCGGGCACAATGCGTTTCCTATTCACCCTTGGTTAGATAGAAGTTTAACCGTTAGAGAGGCTGCAAGAATCCAAACTTTTCCTGATGATTATGTTTTTGTAGGCCCTAGGGACAAGCAATGTATGCAAGTAGGAAATGCGGTGCCTCCAATGCTAGCAAAGGCTTGGGCAGAGCAAATCAAAATGGAGTTAGATGAGTATTATGAATCAGCCAAAAATAAATAACAACCTTACTTTTATAGATTTGTTTAGTGGTGCAGGAGGCTTATTAAGAGGATTTATTGATGCCGGATTTGAAGCATCTTTCTCAGTTGAAATGTGGGAACCAGCAATCGAGACACATAATAAAAATTATCCCTTTGTTCCACTGCTAAATGCAGATATACGTACAATTAGTAATGATGAGTTGATTAAGTACAAGAATAAAATTGATGTTATTGTTGGCGGTCCACCTTGTCAAGGATTTTCTACCATTGGAAAACGATTGGTTAAAGATCCTCGAAATGAATTGGTTTTTGAATTCATTCGCTTTGTAGATATAATAAAGCCAAAAGCATTTCTTATGGAAAATGTACGTGGCCTACTTTCTTCTGACGGTGGAAAAACCAAACGTGCTATAGAAGATGAATTTCGAAGAATTGGTTACACAGTAGTTTCTCGTGTTTTATGTGCTGCAGATTATGGCGTTCCTCAAATGCGTAATAGAGTTTTTTTCTTGGGTTTCCGTAAAGATCTTGATATTGTTGCAACTTTCCCAGAAAAAACATACACCAGAGAAACATATACTACTGTGGGCGATGCAATAAATGATCTTATCGGTAAGGAAAACGAGATCCCCAACCACATTCCGATGAAACATAATCCTACCGTAACCGAAAGAATTAAATTTATTAAAGAAGGTGAAGGGATTCCAAAAGGCGGTCTCCCATCTGATATTGCATATGGTTCTCGTAGCGACTATTCAAAAAATGAATTAAAGAATTTCAGTCATGTTTATAGACGATTGAGCCGATTTAAGCCCGCAACTACAATGGTTCCTGGGCACAACGCCTTTCCGTTACATCCAACAGAAAATAGAAGTCTAACTGTTCGTGAGGCTGCAAGAATTCAAACATTTCCTGATGATGTTATTTTCTGCGGTACAAGACAAAATCAGTGCATTCAAGTTGGAAATGCCGTCCCTGTAAAATTAGCGTATCAACTGGCTAAACACATAGAGAAAATACTGAAAGGAGAATTGAATAATGGGTGAGTTACACGATGCTTCCGCAACAATGTATGGTGATGCTATACTAACTAAAATTAGAAACGCAGATTGTAATTTCAAACAAATATTCTCAGCATCAATAGTTCGAACTGGCGACTGGGATTGGCCTCGCCCTGATTATGTTTGTTATGATGAAGATTTAAAAGTCACATATGCTTTAGAATTTAAACCACCTTTCCAAAGCAAGCGTGAATATTTGACTGGTTTAGGTCAATCGTTGGCATATCTTCAGAAGCATATGTATTCAGGACTTATCGTTCCTTTTGTTGCTGATGATGGATTCCACATCGCCGATTTTATTGCAGATACATTAAAAGCACCAGAATTTAACAATGTTGCAACATCTCTTTATGCATATGATTACAACACTTCTAATATCAACATTCTGCGTCCTATTACAACATTACGAAGTGACTCGGCAATAAAGACAACAGCGATAGAGGATAAAACCTTTTGGTGTTGGTGGCGTGATCTTAGCCATTATGAGTTATATGACCTTTTGAATTTAAGTTTTCTGTTCAACGATTATGAGGGTGATATCTACACCGATCATATATATCCCACATTTTATAAAATGATGGTTGATAAGAAAACCAAACAATGGGATGGAACTCCTCGTAACAAAGGTGGCTCCAAAGCGTCTATGAAGTCAGAAAAACAGAACTATAAAATTCCACTGGTACAGTTAGAATTGTGGTCGAGAAGTGAGGGACGTTTAACAGACCTCGGTTTTGAATTGCTTGAAATTGGAAAGAAATTTGGACCTAGTAGCAAAAAGTTTATGGATAAGTTGGCTTACTTAGTTCTTGTAAATGGTAGACATCTTGATCTAATAAACTTAGTAGACAAATTTCAAAAATTAACAGATGTTGCACCAACAAGTGAAGAGCATGCGGTGGCTTTGGAAACTTTTTTAAGTGATAACGGTTGTATCGGGAAAAGGAAACCTACTGCCGTTAAAACAGGAGCTAAAAACAGTTATATGCGTGACGAAATGAAGTTGTGGAATAAATTTGGTCTGTTATACGCAAATAATAAGCGTTCATATTTCTTTCCCAGTGAAGGGTACAAGTTTAATTGGGAACGCATAACGGATGTGCTTATTTCTGGAAGCCAAAAGTTCTAAATAAAGGGGTGAGTAATCATAGATAAGCAAGTAGTGAATCTTACTGTCTTTTTGATAAAAGATTATATTACAGAATTTAAAGACTGTATGAAATCTCCAGACAATCTGTCTAGTTCAAAGTTAAAAGCAACTTTCGGAATGGATGGAATTATATACTATTGTGATAGTAAGAAGAAGCCTCCTCGCTGGAAGCCATATCTTGATCAGTGGGCAACAGATAATATTGATATTTCCGATAACGCCTCAAACAAAGCAATAATGCTAGTAAAGGTACAAAATCGAATTATGGCTGTTGTCTTTGGGTACGGTAGATCATTCCTAAAAGAAGAATGTATTGAGCGCAATTTCGGTTTTAAAGTTGCCCTTAATACAATTAATCCTAACAAAATGCGAAGCGTTAATGCTGCCACAATCGAAGATATGGTTGTTACTACCCAACGCCAAGCAAGCTATAGCACATCCCAAGACGAATTCGGTTTAAATGTAACCAATGATATTATGAAAGGTGTTACTGGCGAACCATTTGATAAGGCGTATGGCAACCATATTAGCGGAAAAGATTCGCTTGTTGTATCAGTATATATGGAAATGAGCGAATTAAAGGATAAATTGGATATGTATTGCTCCGCATATACAAATGATCGTTATAAGCACATTGGCTTTGAGTGGGTAGACAATGTTGCCGAAGTAAGAGATTCTGTACTCTCCGAATCTCTTGACTTCCAACTTTCCGATGCGATAGAAAAACATAACATTGACCATTTACATATTGCTCCGCCTGAGACCACCGATTGGGATAGAATAATAGGTTTCTGTTATTCTGGAATCGGCAAGAGAACAGAAAAATCAGAGAATTATAATTTAAACTTAGATGTGGCGGAATATGTGAATAATATACGTGAAGGTTGTAATGTATACGCGAAAATACGTAGAGATAAACTATATGCAATGAATTCCGACGGAACACCATTTTCAATTTGCAGTATATATGCAGCTTTAGTATTCCAAACTGAATATAAGGGAAAGAATTACATTTTCTGTTCCGGGTCGTGGTATCAAGTTGAAACATCATTTTTCAATAAGGTAAACAATTTTATACAGAACAGAATACCTATATCATCAATTACTCTTCCTGAGTGTCCTAAAGACAAAAATGAAGGCGACTATAATGAAATGGTTGCTAATAGTAACGATGACTATTGTTTGTTTGATTGCAAAATGCTTTCTGCTGCCGGAAGCCCGAGAAAAATCGAAGCGTGTGATATTTTCACAAAGCAAAAACAGTTTATACATGTAAAAAACAAAGGGCAATCAGCACAACTTAGTCACTTGTTCGCTCAAGGGAAGGTGTCGGCTGAGTGTTTTTCGAGCGATGAATCGTTCCGAAAACAAATAGCAGATATTGCTGTTGAAAAGTTTGGCATAGAGACTTTTGACTTTTCTATAAAACCCAGTTCAAATGAATATGAGGTTGTATATGCCATTATTGATGATAAAGATTCGGATATAAACGCAAAACTACCTTTCTTCAGCAAAGTAAATCTAATGCTTACCGCACAAGAATTAGAAAGAATGCATTTTAAGTATTCTGTCTGTTTAATAAAGCGAAAAGCTTAATTGTTAAGCATGTGTTGTCCGATGATAGGGGTCTTAGGGGGAGCCCTAACGAGGTATTTGGGAGTGGGTTGCCCAAATACACTGCTCGCTGAAAGCACGAGCGACAGCACCGTTTTGGACAACCTGTCCATAAATGGTCTGCTCGCTCAGTATGTGCAAAAAGCGGGCAGATTACCGTTTGGTTATCCAACCGGTCTGCTCGCTAAGATTGCACATACCTTTTTATCTCAGGTAATTTTAAATTCAAAATTAAATATCAAACAAAAAAATAAGCACGGACAACAGAGTATTTCTGCAATCCGTGCTCAATTTTTTATGCGTATCCGATGTAGAGTTCATACTGTGTATCGGATAATTTTTCTGCCCATATCCACACCGATGTAGATCCCTCAACATTCTTGTATCTATTCAATCTGCTTTCAATATCAGCGCCGATATTTTTGATGTTTGCATTAGCGGATATTGGATTGTCCCAACATTCAGTGGCTGTTTCATCAAGAGTTAACCCAATACTTTGAGCATAATTCTGTGCGTAAGAAATCCAATAGTTGATATCGAATTCTTCAATTTGTTCAATTGCTGTTGTGACTTTTGAAACAGTATTTGTTGTGATTTCATGCTCAGATTTTTCGCTTTTGGGCGGTTCTGTTTGCGTATGAGTATCTTGCTTTGGCTCGGTATTTGCTGTTGTGGTTTGAGAAAAAATCGGCTCTTCTGATACCTTTTCTGTACTAATTTTAGTGGCAGATGACTGTTTTGTTTCTTCCGCAAAGGTACTTTTATCAACGGTTTCATTTTCTGTTTTCTCGGTTAATTCTTCCGCTTGCGTTATATCAACTATAGCGTTAGCCGATGAACTTTCAACAGCTTTTTTATCCGGCTCGCTATGGGAAGTGCAACCTGCCATAGCAAAAATGACGGTCAATATCATTGTGAGTATCACGATTTTTCTCATACAAAAATCACCTTGCTATTCACAATTTCCATTGCACGATTACGAATGTTGTTCATTTTCTGTACCCATAACATAGGATTATCCGCTTTCAGTTTTTCTGTTACATTTTCCTTTTCGGCAAGTGATTTGACAATCTGTGAAAACATTGCTTCTGCCTGTTCCTCAATGTCGGCAAGATAAGGATACAGTCTTTCCGATGTTAACAGATTGTAGTATTTGATACGATGATGTTGTTTAAGATGTTGCCTATGACGATTAGCCCACACACCGATATACAATTCATTTGGCTCTTTGGTAGTAACGCAAGGCAGTTGATAATCACCTTGGTTTTGATAGCGCACATTAGGTTCTTTCATAGTAATCAATCCTCCTTTGACTATATTGTAGCAAAAGGATTTATATTATACGAATGTGCGGATTGTTAGGCATAAAAAAGACACCAACCTTTCGATTGATGTCTTGGTTTCTACCTCTGCAATGCCATGGATGAATTAAAGTTTATTGTACTTCCTTATTAATCTTGGGCAATCTTTTTGCAAAATATTATCTTTCCGAATATTTTCGAGCTTTTCATAAAGGTAAGATGATTCTCTTAACTTTTCTTCATTTTCCTAGCACTGACCTTGCCAAATTCGATGAAGCCTTGGTAAAACGTTGGCTCAAACAGATAACTATCTGGGAAGACCACTTCACAGTGGAGCTAAAATCCGGACTAAAAATTGATATTGAAGGATAATGTCCTTAGACTCAAAAAGGCTCCTCACCACTGGAATATATCCAGTGATGGGGAGTCTTTACTTATGCTAATTCTTTTATTACATATATTGCGACAACAGATAATGGAATCGACATTATTGCAAAAGCAGCTGGCCACCCTGATAGGGATACAGATACACTACTTCTCTTTGCTAATTCCGATGCTCCGTATATCAAATTATCTGCGTATGCATTATCCATATTTTACCTCACTCTCATATAATAACCATTTTTCAATATAATCGTACCACCATTTACTGCTCCGCCTAGAGAACCTGCAGCCTTTTTCGTTGGATAAATTTGATTAGAATATAGCGAAATCAATGCCGTATACGCGTCAGCTATACTCAATGTACTACCAACGCTCTTAAATACTTGTAATATCATTTTGGTTAACCTCCTTTATTATCATCAATATTTTACTAATCGCATCCATGGCTTCTTCATCAGACCTTTCAAGCAATTTTGCGAACTTTGAAACAGCCTCCAGTCTATCTTCCATACGGAATTTATTTTCAGACGCATCAGGTGCTGCAATTTCTGTATAGCTCAATAAGCGTTTTCCTACAAGATAATCATCATATCTACCATTACATTGCTTAAGTAAATATGCAGCAACACCTTTTAAATGAGGACCTATTGCAAATGTTCCCACAATTTCTTCTGGAATTTTGACTTCTACTACCACCTTATCGTCACCATAAACCATCGGGGTCTGTATCTGCACACCGTATCTCGAATAAAGATTCAACGATGCACTCCTGACGCCTTCTCTTATATCATGAATGGCATCAATGGCTTTTATTGTTGAATCAGCAAATTCGATTTGTATATTCTTAGAAATAAGCATTCTTATCACCTCTTTTTAGTAATCTTTATTATCGGTGTCTGTAATAATTGTACTATCTCTCAATTCAAATGTCAATACCTTATATTACTAAAACTTGTAATATTTTTATTAATAAGCTTTTTACACAAAACCCTCAGGGCTATAATAGCCGAGAGGGTTTATATGAGTTATTTATGTCATTTTCTGTATCCGGTACACATGATATCTTCACCAGTTATTTCACATCCTACCTCATCTACAAATTGGTCTAATGCATTATTAATGAATTCATGTAACAACCAGTTCTGTTTTGACTTCAAGTATTTGCTAAATAATTTCGGATTATATCTGACCAATTCACTTATCCAATGAAACACAGCAAAAATCAATACAGTCGATGGCATATTTGCTAAGTTGTCATTACCTGAAATTTCTTTTTTTATGTACCATAATTTTGTCTCACCAAATATGTAAAAAAGATAGCCTCTAGTCTTTTCGTGATATTTGTTTAGTGCTTTTTTACGCTCCTCAATTGGCTTGTGAATATCCCAATTGAATCTTTTTTTCATTCTTATAACATATTTATCATCAACACCGAGGTCTCTCTCAAACTTCGATGGCAAGTTCTTGAGAGCCTTAGCATTTGCATACCTTCCAGAAACTTCGAATTTAATCCATGCTTCCTTAGAATTGTCTTTTTTTACGAACACAGGATTGCTGATAGGAACGAATATCTCCGGTTTGGAAAAAGTAATGCAATATGCTCTATGAACACATGGAATATTATAAAGTAATTCCGCCATTGTGTAATGACCTGTGACTATATTGTGTCCGTAATATCTTGACAGCTCAGGTAAAACTCCAGCGCCTTTTATCGATGTACATGCCTCTTTTATATTTGTCTTATTAGTATCGTCTCTAACAGACGATATCCCATGGTTTTTTAATCTACTATCATCAACGCCTTTATATCGCAATAAGGCCTTAGCTGCATTTAAAATACAATAATATGATGTTAATGGTCGTGCGTTATCTGGAAGTTCCTGTGACGCTAAATAAAAACTATGCGCCTGTTTCCAATAAAATAAGGCATCACTTGCTCCAGATATTGATTGACGCTTCAAAAATAAAGCTACATATTCCCAACATGAATCCGTTAGTATTGTTCTACTGCCATATTTAGGTTTATTCACAGATTTCATCAATTCACACGATTTGTTATTGATGCATATATCTTTGAACATTTCTGTCTTTACCTCCCGACATCTATTCCACTGCCCGAAAATGCTTTTAGTATCGAGTTGCCGGATTTATTGTCAACTTTTTTCCTCTTTCAAAAATCACTTCAAAATCCCTGACATCTAATCCACTAACTCAATTTGCGTTATCTAATCCGAGGTTACAACCTAAAACACATTTTCGTTGTAAATATATTTCCATATAAAACAACCTAACCTTTTCAAGTATTAGACTTCTATTCCTAACTTCCGAAAAAGTCCGGAAATACGCCACTTTTCAGCCTTTATTTATCTTTTATTGACATCAACACCACAGGCTCGATTGATGTCTTTCCGCTATGCGATTAAGGTATCATCTTAAAATGTCGTAATGCCTCCTCAATCAACTTTACCTTTTCCGGCGGACATTGAGGTTGCTTTGGGCTTTCTTTTTTTGAATTATTGTAGCAATCTCTTTCGATAATACCGTGTTTTTGCTTTATCTGAGCAATGTAAAGCGAAGATACTTTTACACAATGTTTATCGAATATATAATCTTTTATTTCATCATAAGTTGCCTTTGCTTCGGATGATGTTAAATCCAGCTCGTCCATATCAACGGTAATGTCGATATATGTATCCGGCTTTTTTCTAACCAACTGAACAACCGTCTCAACGGTATTCCCTTTGTCCCACAAAAGTTCCGTAACTTCCCCGCCATCCTTGAACACCGGAAAATTCAGGCCAATCCGCTTTAGCGGATATTCAGACTCGTCATTCCTGTAAATTTCAATTTCCT
>OLZU01000163.1_pt1 | contig 48933 bp, 52 predicted proteins | sample 1674101 | NCBI WGS metagenome assembly OLZU01 (sample SAMEA103958143, study PRJEB25191) | human gut metagenome | biome: human-associated habitat [ENVO:00009003]; feature: intestine environment [ENVO:2100002]; material: feces | place: Germany | collected 2013/2015
CTAACAAAGATGCAAAATCATCATTCTGCATAAAGCTGTCATATGCCTGCCAAACTTCTTCATCTGTTAAAGTGCGTGAAAGCATAGGTTCAATATCTCTACGCAACAAGTATTCAAACATTGCTTTCATAGGTATATCTGACTGCGTATGTTCCAGTACAGATGATTTGTATTTTCTTACACAATCCTCATAATTAGCAAAATACCCTTCCGAATTAGACCAAGTAGCTGATTCCGTATCCAGTCCCTTAACCACAACATAAGGTGTTGGTGAACCAGTAGAAGTTCGATCTAAAATTGCAAAATTAGATTCTCCATCAAAAGCAAGAACATTAATATCAAATCCTTCTTTATCTTTGAATGTAATGTGATTCATTTTATATACCTCCTTAAGGCAAATTGCCTTAACTATAATTCCATTTCATCTGCATCTTTTTGTAAATCATCAATTTCCAGTACATCTTTAACGACATCCTTGTACACATCATCTTGATTGTAAAGTGCTCGTTTATATCCAAACTCGCCATCTGCATTGACTGCATTTTCAACTTGAGTTTTAAATAGAAAGTTGTTTTCCATATTATCCTTGATTCGTTCATATAGAGCTTCTTCAACTTCAGAAAGATGATTTAATACTTCATCATGAGTCTTTCCTGATATATCGCCATTGTTGTACAGCTCATCCATTTTTTCTTCTACTCGCATGACATCACGAGCTGTATCCACTGTTTCAAAATGTTCTCTTGTGAAATTGATTGTCTTATATTTCAATTCCCTTTTTAGCATTTCATCAAAAATATTGTCGACACGTTTGGCTTCCTCCACTGACAATTTACGTCCTGCTTCTGCTTCAGGAATAAAATCATTTTTAAAAAGCAATGCATTCTGATCGTTTTCATGCTCAATTTTCCAATCTAGATAATTAGAGATTGTATCAATGATATCTCCATTTTCACTTCCTATATCATATCTTCCAGAATAAACATAAGGTTCATCTTCGTTTCCCTTGTAAAGTGTGATTTCATAATCTGTTTTGTCATATCCAAGCATTGTATCCTTGAGATGATCGTTCATTCTTTTTAGCAGTTCATTTGCTTCTGCAAAAGAAAGCTTATCTTCTGGGGCAATATTGCTTTCTTCTGAGTACTGAGCAACAGTACCATTTTCTGACCAGTTGATTGCAATTTGAATATTGACTTTATTTTGCTCCTGCTGTGCCTGTAATTGTTCCATGTACGTATCAATTTTAGATGTTAGATCAAATGATGTACTTTTAATACACTTTAAATTCTGCTTTACATTCTCCAAGTCTGATGGCTCAGTCGAAAGTCCCCATGTCGCAACATACGGGAATGAATAGTCCGATGTATCAATGCCTAGATGGCTTGAAACGATATATGCAATTGATTCTGCCTGCACTTCTCTTTCGCTTTTACTGAATTCAATGTTTTCTTTCTGCTTGAGCTGATCTAGATTTTCGTTGCTGTGAACAATCGAATGAGCAATCTCGTGAATCATGGTCTTGATTGTCTGGACCTCGCTCATTTCGGGTTGAATCTTGATTTCGTTTGTCAATGGATTATAGCATCCTTTTGCCGAACTTTCGAAAGCTTCAATTGTTATAGGCACTGGGCTGATCTCCATCAACGCTTTTGTCAAAGCTTGATAATCCTTTACACTTCCTTCCAGATCCTTTACGGGACTTAATTCAATCACTTCTTTACCTTCGATCTGTTCTGTTTGAGACACATCGAATGTATATCCAATTTTAAATGTATGTTTTTTTACTACAACTTCTTCCTTTTTGAATTTTCCGTCATCGCCTAGTATTCGATTCCCATTTTCATCCAGAACATATTGCTTTTCTTTTACTTTGATTTCGACAGGCATCCAAATCATCAAGCCTTTTTCACCTCTTTTGACCTGACGATTAAAATCCTGCTGCCACTTGTTATAGCCTGCAAGGTGAGTGGCACGAGGATTCTGTCCTAGAATCAGCAATGTGTTGTTCATGCTGTAATCGTGAAACTTTGACATGGTATCTAAAAGAGTTTTGAATCTATCTGAATCTAGGTATTCATAAATCCCTTTATTCATTGTTTCAATAGCCTTATCTATAGTTTCCTGTCTTTTTTTATCTTCCTCTTCTTTTGACATTTTCTTCCAGTTTCTTGCCATAATTAACTCCTTTCAAAATTAAGGCAAATTGCCTTAACAAAAAAACTCTCAAGTCATTGAATCTCAAGAGTTTATAAACATTCTTCTAAATCATCCTTTTCCAATTCATCATCGTATAACATTTCTGTCATTTCCTTGACTTCCTGATTCTGGTTGACTTCTTTGTAGATATAATCTTCATAATGTTTCACCGCCTGCTCACGTGAAAGCATATTATTAATCACTCTGCCATCCGGCAATGTAAGACATTCTTTATCCGCATTATATTCAATAGGATGTTGTTCGCACATCTCATCAAACAGAGTTTGACGAAGCTCATACCTTTTTTCATCCAAATCACAATAATCACCAAATTCGTAACCACCATTGACACGATCTGAACCAACCGCAATACCGAAGTATTCTCCATTCTCATCTTCATCCCATTCGCACTCTGAATCGAGAACATAGAAATCTAAGTTCATGTAATCATAAATCTTGCTTAAATCCTCATCAGTAAGATTGATGTCAAAACGTTCATTTGCAGTAAATCTCAGATTGTCCGTGCTCACATAATAAAATCCTGTGGATGTTCGATCGTACACATACTCTAAAGTTTCATCCGCCAAGCAATGCAAAATTACATCTTTTCTATCCTCATCCATTGTCATGTCTTTCGCATCTGATTTCATTTCAACCATATCCATTTCGTCCTTGCGTAATTCCTTTATGGTTTCCATTTCCTTTAATTTTGCTTCTACCTGACAAATACGTTCATCCAGAATCTTTTCATAATCTGTTGTCATCTTTTTAATATTTTCAACATTAATATTCTGATAATTCATGCCTAGATACTTGTTGCGGTCAATAAGTCGACTCTCAGGTTCGCATATCCGCTCATACATTTTGATTTTATCTTTATACTCAACAAGGTCTTTTTCGTAATGTTCCTTGTAATAATTCATATCTTTCAAGAAGCAGTTTAAACTGCAACTTTCAAGATAGTATCCATTTTCGTATAGCTTCAGGTGATCCAACCTATCCTGTAAATAATCTATATGCTTATTGAATATCTCATTCACTTCAGGAGAAACACGTACAATAAAAAAATCTTTCAACATTTCCTTTGGAGGTTTAATAATTGTCTGCCATTCGTATCTGTAGTGTTCCAATTCCTTAGAACATTTGCTGATTTCTTTTTTCATTTCATGAAGTTTAAACTGGTCTGCTTCAAAAGCTTTTTTCAAAGGTGCCGTATCAACAAGTTCAAATGGTCTTGATTGATAGGTACTCCCTAAGCGATACGCATCCTTATTATGCTGATTTAAGATTTTATCCTTTACTTTTAATACTTCCATTACTGGATGTATGCTTTCTTCAAAATAAGGAAGTCCATTTTTCAGCATAATCAGATGTGACCTTAAATCCTGAAATGCTTTGTATTCACTTTCAGTGGGTACGTCTATTGTGGACTCCATCTTTCTTTGACTTCTTTTTAAAATACGAGCCATATACCATTTTCCTTTCTAATAAAAATAGTTAAGGCAAATTGCCTTAACTATAATTCCATTTCATTCTTTCCAATCTCATCCTGATATTGTTCCAAACCACTTTCAAATTTTTCGCTCACAAAATCAAAATCATCTGGAGCATCTAAATACTGGTCAAACAATTCTTCTAGATGATAATGCAACTCATCATCGTCTGCATACAGATAAACTTGGTCACCTGCATCAAATTCATGTTTATTGATTGCACTCTTTAAAAGTGTATTTATATCGTGATCGGATAGACTTGAATTGATTGCGTACAGCTCATCTTTAGTTTCATTCATTGCATAGGAAATTCCATCTTTGATACAGTATGTTTCAAATGTACTCAACACATCTTCTGGAATATCCTTTTCAGAATGCAAAACAGGTAATTCAACATTTTCTAGAGACATTTCCTTTTTCTGAATTTCATTTTCAGCTATCCGTTCAAAATTTTTAATAAATTCTGGATATGCTTTAACAAAGTGCTCATAAATGATGGCAGTTCGTTTATTCTCATCCATTGCATTAAAAACATCAACACTATGTCTATCTGAATACGAATATCCATCCTGATGTAAGATGATATGATTATCCTTATTTAAATAAATTTCAACACTTAGATAATTCCAATTTATCCCCCAATCTGGATCGTCGAATCTCATTCGTAAACATGGAATGTAAGCTACTTTGCCACTTCCATGTCGGTGTCCAATACCGATTCGGTCCAAATCTCGATCTTCCGTATAATCAGGTCCACCTGCCCATCTCGAATCTGGACAAACATCTTTCCATTGTGGATTTACTTCATAAGGATGTCGCCCAAGCTCGTGTTCCCAATAAAATCGTGGTCCACCTAAAGCTTCAAATAAATCAAAAATCTCTTTCAATTCTTCAGCCTTAATCATATCAAAAAATTTATCTTGAGCCTTGTCACATCTTTCTTTCCAATATTTTTTTTCATTTTCTTTGTTTACCTCGTTCACATAATCCGTTTTAATTTTAGCCTGATTCGTTCTATCCAATAAAATATCCCATCTACTCATAAAATTAATCTATCCTTTCTAAATAAAAACAGTTAAGGCAAATTGCCTTAACTATAATTCCAATTCATCTTCCTGTTGTTTTTCGCCTAGATCGAGTTCATCCTCGATCACTTCAAAATCATCTACTAATGGATCCAGATTCAAACCAGAGCCATTCTCCCACTTCACATGTACCAGCCCTGCATCATCCACCTGTTCGACAACACCACGTGTTCCATCAGGTACAGGATGAGAAGGATCCCGCATATGGTTGCATTGAATTACTGTTCCTTTTTCCAACATATCACGAACAGCACTGATGGACATTGCATAGTGTGGATCAAATCGTTTAACGTAGTGTGAATCTACATTCTTTTCAAATTTCTTAACATCATCCAATAATTTTTGAATCTTATCATATTGCTCTAAATCGCCACCAGCACAAGCACTTTTATAATCTTCAAGGTCCGTGATGATATCGTCTGTTTTTTTTGAAACTAAAGCTTCATATACAGTGTGTCTTTGCGTATCAATATCTATATCCCCACAATCCATAGCTTCATACGGGTCCATATCTTCAAAACATTCCATTAATCTGTCGCATAGACTGTTCGCCTGTTTTGAAAGAGATGCTGTCCACATCTGGTCTTTGTAAAGATCAATCATTTCATTGTTTATCCATACAGGCTTGTCCTGTTCGTCAAAACTTTCATAGATCAATTCCATTGCACGTATATGATTATCAAGATTGTTTGCCCACAAATTTTTTTCATGGCAATTTCCATTTCCTAAAAAATATTGACAATCACATTGCAATGTGGAAAGTATTTGATATTTATATTTGTTATCCTGATTCAATACTTCATTCTTCAAGCTATTTTCAAATTCCATTTGAGCCATACGTTCAAACACTTCATGGTACAGATAATTGTCATGATAGTATTCCGCCTGCAAAGGTGACAATACATTGTTCACCCTAGTTCCATCTGGCAGCCATAAACATTCTGCCTTTGCATCGTATTTCATTGGATGCTTCTTTAAAAGGTCGGCATATAACTGTTCCTTTTGATCGTATACCGCTTGTTCCTTTTCCCACAAGCCGGAAACTCCACCTTTCACTCGTCCATAACCTACTACTATATCTAATGCCTTCGATTCCAAAATACCTGCATTATCATCTAAAGAAAGAAGATATTCATCCTTTGTAATCAGTGTTTTAAAGCTTTTGTAATCCTCATCCGTAAAGTCCATGTTGAATCTTTCTTTTGCTTCTTCCTGCAATTCTTCCATAAATACAATACGATTTCCATATTCACTTTGTGTGAATGTTTTCTGCATGGTTTCGTCAGCCAGGCAGGCTACAACATCTTCTTTAAAATATGTTTTCTGTCCTCTTTTTAAAATACGAGTCATATACCATTTTCCTTTCTAAGCAAAAAACAGTTAAGGCAATTTGCCTTAACTATTCCATGGCTCTTTCTTCTTTATTCTGCTGATCCTGTAGCTGACCTGTCATCTCATCCATATCATCAATAAATGTACGGATATCTTTATATTCGACCTCATCATAATCTTCTTCTGAAACAGTATATTGAAATTCGCTGTTTGCGTTCATGGATTGAATATATGTTTTTTTCAATTCATCTGGTTCTACTTGCTTCATACTTCTAAATCGTTCATCTATAGCTGTTTCCTTGATTCGGTTCACAACCAAATCCGATTTTGGTGAGTTATCAAGAATATAGGTGATGTTCTTTACATCTTTCATGAATTCATATTTATCGCTGTTTTCCTGATAATATTTAACCATATTATATAAAGTGGTAATGTCTTTTGAAGCAATTACACTTGCTTCTGTATCAATGCTTAAATAAGCCAACGCATTCATAGGTGAGTCAAAGATTATAATATCGCTTGCATGGTCTTGAATTTGTTTCCATCCAACTGATGTAAAAGAACCCGCAGCTTCGTGTTTGTACGGTGTATCTTTGATACCATATTCCAATGCAAAAGCTGGATTATTTTTTTCATCGTATCCAACAAATACTGCATTATGCATATTTTTGCTCATGTAAAGTGACTGATTTAAAATCAGAGTATCTATTACATTCCCTTCAAATGCCATTGTTTGTGTAAAATAATCCTTCATCTCATTAAAGTTACCACTTTCTCTATCAGGTAGACTGATTCCTGTATGCTTGTACACTGCATTTTTTGTATGAGAATATTCGTATAGAACAAGATTTCTTGGATCCCTTTCCATATAATATTGATTTACCTTTTCTCTGGCTTCCATAAAACTACAGTTTTCATAAAACTGCACGAAGTCATAGCAGTTCATCCCGTTTGTAGTTTTTGCATTGTAAAAAACTAAGTTTTTCTGCAAATCAAAAATCAATGAAGGATGTTCATAGCATACAAGGTATCTTGCATTATTTTTCTTTGAATATAATGTCAAGCCATAAACATTGTCAGCAATTTCTGCCACAGACAATTGTCTGATATTTACAGCTAAATCTCTTAATTCATTTTTTTCGTCTTTTGTATAAAATTTAACACTCATGATAGAGCCTCCTTATGTTATTTTTCTAATTCAATAAAAGAATTGTTTTGTGAATATTGCACACATCATATTTCGTAATAATAGTCAGCCAGTCTTTCTTCGGCTAGTTCTTCTTCATCTTTCGTAAAGCAATCCAGATCGACATCATCATAAATCTTGTTTATCACATCATCCCAAATACGATAGGATTCGATTTCATCCGCATTTTTAAGCTGTTCATTAATTTCCTGATGTTGTATTGAGTAGTGGAAAGCCTGTTTACTCAAAATTTCTGTTTTACTGTATTCCGCCATAATCAATTCATCTACATGATCGATCTGGTCCTGATCAAAATATACGTCCCTTATCTTTTCATTCTGTATATAGCCATAAAAATGACGGGATGGTACATTTTCGTTTATAAAATTGTATAACCCATCCTGTAATGGAATTTCTACATTTGCCATGTTACGTGTTATCGTATGCTCATAGCTAAACAGTCTTACATCATGCACATCATCCGCTTGGATATTTCTGTAATCACCATTGCGTATCATGGACAGATAATCTTCGTATCTGTCCAAAGGTAATTTTGAAAATGTCTTATATAATTTCATATGCCTAGTGTTCAAACTGTCCTAATTCATTCAAGGTCAGCTGATCTTCCTTCTCATCCTGTGGAGATGGAGCATGGACTGTTCTCGCATATTCATTTTCGAGCTGAACACGTGTAGCTACATCATCAATCACCTGATTTAAAATTGCAGGTGTAATAGGTTTAACGTAACCATAGTAGCGATACGTAAGTTCAAGTGAATTTTTTGTTCTTAATTCACATTGATTTAGGATATACTGAGATGCCTGTTTTCCATTGATACCAAAGCGTTGTAGATTTTTCACTTGATCGGGTGTTAAAAAAACACCCTTGTACATTTCAAATGCATCAGGGTGTTTTCCAATTTCTTCAATAACTTTTTTTGTTCGTTCATTCAGTGATAAATTGTTTTGGTTCTTCTTCAGGTACATCAGTCTTTCATACATCATGTCATAATCATCATAGGTCATCATACCAATACCTCCTTCCAAAATAAAAAAAGATAAGCAGGGCAACAGGGAAGGTTGCAGATTAACCTACTTATCTTTTGTATAAAAATTGTGGATGATAATGTGTGCAATCATTACAATTCCTCTACATTAGCATTATAACACATCAGAGAAACAAAAATGCTAGAAATTTGTGCGAACAATATTCACTTAATGCTCATAAAAAATGAGCAAAAATATGTAAACAACCTTTATATATCAAAAAAGCACTAAAAACAGTCCTTAAAAAAATTAAGGCAAATTGCCTTAATATTATTCATTATCTAATTATTTTTTATTGTCTCTTTAAAAAAAGCATCCAAGACTCCGTTGATTTAAGACGGAGAGGGATGCTTTTTTGAATATCTACATAAGCCGTATACTTATGTCAATTCCAAAACATTATATCAACCAGATTATCATTTTTTTATATTCAGATAATCATGAGGTGTAATACTTAAAATTTTCGATTTTTCAAAGTCTTTTGTATTCCTTGTTAAAATATATTTAGCTTTTTGCCTTTCCGCAATTGCAGAAACAACAGCATCTTCAAAATCTGAAATGTCACTGGAAAGAGCTTTTTCAATATCTGCTCCCCTTGTATCTGATATCTTTATTAAATCTAAAAGATTTCTTATACATTCTTTTGCCTGTTCACTTCCAATATATTTTCTTGCAATATAGAATATGTCTGTGATTGCCGAAGCTGATACAATAATAGTATGATTATCAATACACTTATTTAGTGCATTATATGAATCTTCGAAAAACGGCTCTCTTTTACATAGAATATCTATAATCACATTTGTATCAACTAATATCTTCATTGCTTAGAAATCCTTTCGTTTTTTATATTTTCAATCTCTTTGTCAGTTAATGAAGGCAATATACCAACTAAATTATTTAATGATCTTTTCTTTGCCTGCTTTGGTGAAATAATACGTGCAATCTCTATTCCTTTATTTGTAATAATAATTTCTTCTTTGTTTGCCATAGTTAAATAATCACTAAGATGTGTTCTTAATTCTGTAGTATTGACTTTCATAAGTAAATCCACCTCCTGTACATTAATTATAATATAAATGTACATATGAATCAACAGTAATGTACATTCGTTTAATTATTTTTTTAAGGCAAATTGCCTTAACATCTAGTGAACAACAATTTTTTCATCATACTCTTCCAAAAAACCAGACAGCAATAATCTTCGATTTGAATGTAAACCATAATCCAGATCGCACGTTGATAAAGTAACCATAGATGAATATGTATCTACATTCTCATTACAATAATGTGATTCATTTTTTAGTTTATCTAAAGTATCCTGTCTTTCCTCTCCAAAGTCTTTTGCATAAAACACAGACTCATTGTTTGATTTTGAATAACAGAAAACATTACATTTATAGTTTTGCTCTGGTGTTAGTAGATAGAAGACAGGATGGCTGAAAAAAAATGATTTTGATGAAAAGTTCTTTAGTAAAGTAAACATTCCTCCACCCTGAACAGAATGTCCATAAATAATATTGTTATCATCTGAGAAGTCTCTATTCGTATTACAGTCTAGAAATGCTGATCCCATATAGTTGTATCCCTTATAGATCGTGTGATCTAAATAATAGGAATTATTTGATCCCTGTACTACAGGATATGAAATCGCACAGTCTGGAACATATATCCAACCAACTATATCTGGATTGACAGCTTTTAATGAACCCCAGTCAGGAGATAAAATCTGTTCCCCATTCTCATTCTTTTTCTCAACACATTCTTTTTTTATCTTATCTGTCTGTAACTCCACTTCATTATTTTCATTGTATATCAGCCAAGCCCGATAGGCACAGAATCCACCAACGCATAAGCAAATTATCAATATAAATCCATAGATCCACTTTTTCATATTTCATTTCCCCTTTCACTCTATAAAAAAAGACATCCAAGACTCCGTTGTTTTAAGACGGAGAGGGATGCCAGTTTGAATATATACATAAGCAGTATACTTATGTCAATTCCAGTTTAGTGTAGCATAACACGTAAGTCCTATAAGCACAAGCATACCCGCAAAAATAAAACCTGTTTTTATATTAAAATTCTTGTCACTTATGCATAAGTGAGCCAACCATCCAAATGACAGTGCAACAGAACCTAAAAACAATAAATCTCTAAACAACATATCTATACATCCACTGTCTTTGTTTCTTCATCAGCAGGTTTGAACTAATAACAATCATATTTCTCAACCTTCTTTCTTTAAGGCAGTTTGCCTTAATTTTGTAATAATCATATGTATCGAACCTCTTTATGTTATATTTTATATATTGCAAGGAGGTAATGTAAAATGCAATTCATTAAAACATTATTTGTAGCACTTATTCCATTGTTTATATCAATATATTTAAACCGCAAATATCAACTAGCTGATAAAGATAGAACGATTGTCGAAAAACAATTTGAAATCTATAATCTGCTATATCTAAATATTGCAAGAGATACATTGAATCAACCTATCAATGGTAATTTAGCAAAAACTAATATAATAAAGTTGATTAAAGAAATGCAAAAATCCACAACATTATGCAATTTTTTAGGTCCAAAATTGTATGAATATTTATTATTCTGTAATTCAAATGGAATATCCAACAGCACACTTGGCAACATTCAACTTCAAATTGAGTCGGATTTAGAACAGATAAAATACAAACTTGGATATCCATGTAAATTGAAATACAAAACACACATGTTCCAATTATTTGTACTATTGTGCACAGTGCTGTATTTAATTATAAATATCTACAGTACCATGAAATTTAATAACAATCAGTTATCACAAAATGAAAAAATGATGGTACTCTATGTTATTTACGGACTAACAATTTTACTTCTTGCAATGTTTTGGATTTTATTGAACAATTTCGTATTCATAAAGAAATATATACGTGTGACAATCAACTATATCAAAAGCAAAATGGAAAAGTGATTGCAAAACATAGAACAAAAAATATACACAAAAGTAATAGAAAAGCTTTGATTTTCATTAAATGTTCTTCCCATATTAAGCATAATATTCCAAATACTATTAGACACGAAAATGCACTATACAAAAAATAAATTGCATCCATCACTCTACACCTCAGAAGTTACTTTCTCATCCGCAGGCTTGAATTTGTACTGCTGTATCTTCTCACCATTTTCATAATAAATGGTGTTTTTTCTTTTTGTGTTTTTGTACTTCAACTTTTTCACATTTACTTTTGAATCATCGGCACTGATATTTGTTATATTCAATCCACCGTCCATAGAATATAAACTTAAATCTGATAGCAACGAGCTTTCCAACACAGAACCATTCGGTACTGCAAATATTGCGTCTGGATACATAGCTTTGAATGCTTGAAATGTAGTTCGGTAAATATGGATGTATCCATTATCACCATTGCTCAGCGTATAATTCCCTTCGCTGATCCACAGATTTGTACCATCAAAAGCTTCAACGAAACCAACATGACCATACTGCGGATATAGAGTGTTCGCCTGAGCTGAGAACACAGCACCTCCGCTTGGTGTACTGCTCAAGCTAAATTTATCTCCATGAACAGCAACTATCTCTCTAGCATTGTCTTTTCCGTTTCCAAATGCACCACTTGAAATACCGTATACCTGATAAAATCTAGACCATGCATAATACGTACACTGTGGCATTGCAAATGGATTGCCCACCAAAATAAATTTACTCCAGTCTTTTGTAAGTAGTGATTCATATTTCAGTGCGTTTTTTACGGAACTGATATATCCTGTTGACACAGTTTGATTAGTTGAAATGTCAACCTTTTCGTTTCCTTCATTCTCATCAGGAATAATTGTGATTGATCCTGTTGATGTTTCGGGTTTATCAGGCTTTTGCACACCTTCCGTTTGATTGTTGTTATCAGGATTGGATGTTTCTGGTTTATCTGTTGTACCTCCATCTTCTTTAGGTGGCTGTGGCTCTGGTGTTGGAGCTGGTGTTACTGGTTCTGTTGGTTCAGATGGTTCTGGATCAGGAGTTACTTCCGTGTCATTTCCATCTGTTGTAGGTGGTGTTTCAACCTGCATATTACATACATGGCTTGCATCCACAATCGTTCCATCTTCGTTATATTCGACATTACCGATGTAATACGTATTGTGATCCGTATTGATTCTATTTTCATCTGCTTTGACATTGGATGTCATTCCAGAAAGAATCAATGTACCTGTAAGTATACAGGCAGATAATTTATTTAAAGTGTGCATTTTATCGACCTTCTTTCTTAAATTTATTCTTTTGCATATAAAAGTGAAAAACATTTGGTATATTGATATTGTAAATGTGTATCGGACACAAGGAGGTTTTCATGAACGAACTTTGCACTAAAATTTTGGATTATTTATTTTCAAAATCTATTTTTAAACTATCATTTTTCTTGATTTATTTTAGCTTTACTGTTTACTTCAATATGTTTAATCTTAGATATACTATCCTCATAGTTTGCTTTGTATCTGTATGTTTATTTCAGAAACATATCTCTTGCGAAAGTCTTTCGTATAAAGACAATGAAGAATTTTATCAAATTCTCATCTTTTTGATGTTGGTTTCAATAGAATTAATGACACTAAATTTTAATCAATTTAAATGGTTGAGAAAATTTCTATCAGTCATGTTTGATATTAAAATTTCTTCTAATTTTTTCGTAAAAATTCGTTATGTTGAAATTATTTTAAAAACATTTATCGAATATAAAAGTATTTCGATTATAGGTTCAGAAATTATGAACAAAAATGAATATAGACATCAACTTTTTGAAGAATACATATCACTTGTTTTACTTCACATTTCATTGACATTCTTTAGTTTCTTATAACTAAGATTGTAAACAGTATTAAATTCAGAATTGTAATTATATAGTACCAAAATGGATAAGGTTTATACCTACATTTTTTTGAACTGAATGCGTTCAATAATGCAAACCATAAAAACATGTCTATTATCCATAACAATGCCAAATTATCGAATAGTGATTTTTTTATAGGAATTCTAATTTTAAAAAGCAGGCACAATAAAATTACAATTACGTCCACTATAGAAAGAAAAATCAAATGTTTGAGATACTTCTTTTCATACTCTTTCAAATGTATAGTACTCATCAACAACACTCCTTCCTACGTGGCAGTACTGCCACGTTTTTTATTTACAAGAATCAATAATCTCATACTCTACTGTCCATGTTTCAGGATATGCAACTTCGATTGAAGCAATATAATCCTTCGTCTTTCCATAGCCTGGAAGTTTTTCAAGACAATTTTCTGGCATAAGCAATTCCGGAAATTGCTCCAATATTTTATTACGTACAAGATCAAATTTAATCTGATCGTATCTCGTATATGGCAACAATAAGCTAATGTAATCACAGTCATCTGTCTTCCACGTACATTGTGGACTTGCACCAACATCACATACTTTAAAAAAGTATTCCAGTAATGTAACAATCTTTTCTTTACTAGAAGAAGGATAGAGTTTTAACATATAAACTGGTGTATATACACAGCTGTCGGCATTTCTAGTAACAAATTTATATCTATTCTCATTTTTATCCCAAGTACTTAAACTATCTAGCGTTACATACAAAGGTATGTCATCCTTTATTTGTAATGTTTTTAGTTCTAAGGATCTCATTTCAATTTTCTCCTTTCATATATTTTAAATCGAGTAAAAATTCTTTCTTCAAAACGATTTGGTTTGCCTTTCTTTCTACAATTTTGTGCAAACTACATATTCTGCTATTATCAACTTCTGATAAGCAGTCAGATTCTTTTAAAACATTCTCCAACTCATCTTTATACTTTTTTAGACATTCTGTGTCATCTTCAATTTCTATAGTGTACATTTCAATTAAAGATTCAAGTCGTTCTTCAATCATTTGATACTCCTTTGTTCATTTGTTCATGACGTACTTCTTCATCTTTCTTTTCCATAATCATCACCTGATCTTTTTTTAAGGCAAACTGCCTTAGCCTAAATCGGCAACCTGTTCATCAAAGATTTTAAGTGCAACATCATAAGAATCCCCAAAACCATAGGAATGAATTTTGCCATTTGCATTTACGTATACTACATAATCAAACAATGTATCATCAGAATACATTCTAGATACAAGACTTACACAGCCTTGCCTTTTTAATTCCACTTCTTTAAACCTTGCCATAATCAATCTCCCTTATTTACATTTTCATCATCTGACTCATCTGTTCTTAACATCTGATGTACGTGCATACCATATCTAGTCATTTTTCCGCCAAGAAATGATATCCATTTGTAGAGTGCAGCCATGCACAGAGCAAGGACTAAAAGTAGTCCTGCTCCTGCCATGACAACCATTATAAAATCTTGATTTATTCTCATTTCATTTCCCCATTGTCATCAAATCCAAGGATATTTAAAATGCTGTAAAAATCATCTGTCTTTTTAGATTTATCTGAAAACTGGAAGCACAACCATCCTTTTTCGATTTTTACAGAACGACCCATTGTTTCTTTTAAGTTTTTAACAATACGTTTGCGATCTTCCTTCTCAGCACTCGATTCGGTATCTTCTACGACTGGTTCAGTCATATTGGCATCAATGACCAATTGTTCGATTTCATCCTGCTCAATTTTGTCGGGATCTTTACGCACACGTTCATACCCTTCAATCTCATGGATGAATTTCTCAACCTTTTTTTCACCAATTCGATTTCCCAATCGCTGAGCAATCCATTTTCGTTTTTGTATCCCTTTAGGCTTTTCGCCTGCTTCCGCTTTCCCATTCCAAACTTTCAAGTAGAGTTCTACTTTTCGTTTGAAATCTTCTTCCTGTAAAGGTCTAACTTCATTCAACAAAAGAATCATTTCTAATTCTTTTGTTTCATTTTCTGGTGTAGGCAAAACAATTACAGGCACCATTTTCTGAGCATCTGGATATAATTCTGCATTTCTTAACAATGCATCTAGGCGGAAGTGCCCGCCAAGAAGCATATATTTCTTGTCACTGCCATGACGATGTGATTTATTGCGATAGACATGTAGTGGTGTATACACCATACCTTGTTCGTGAATTTTCTCAGCATTTTCGATTTTATCTTCTTCTGAATCATTTGCATCATTCAATGGGTTGAAATCAATCTCATAGATTGAAACATTTTTTGTCGGTAATTCCTTTGTACGATCTACAAAACTATCCACTGTGTTATATCCATTGTCGTTGAATCCAATCATTAAATCTTCAAAACTTGCCATGATTTTCTACCCCCTAATTAGTCCTTGTTCTCCAGTAATGCGATAATTTCTTCACCTAGTGATTTATAGGCATTACCTACGTTTGTATTTGTCAACACAACCTGTCTGTTCATCATACTGGCATCCTGTGTTGGCTTTTTCTGATACGGAATAATCGTTTGAAATATCATGTCATCCATGTGTTTTCTAAACCATGGGATTAAGTTTTTTTCTGTCTTTCCACGAGGTGAAACCATCGTGAATAATACTTTTAAATCAACATTCTTCTTGTTTCTCTTTGCAATCGTAATTGTATTTTTAAGAGAAACAATCATTCCCTTAATAGATTTTCTATCAAGTTTCACTGGAATGATGTTTAAGTCACTGGCTAGTAAGGTGTTTGTACTTACTAAAGTCTGAGCTGGTGAATTATCAATCAGAATGTAGTCATATCTGTCCTGCACATTTTCAAATGCACATACTAGGCGATCTACCGCAGAACGTGTTCTATCATCGGATAAATTCTTATCAGCCTGGCATAAACGAATCGAAGCCGGCAATAAACTTACGTTCATGTGTTCCGTAGGTACGATTACATCTTCAATCATGTCTGGATCGTCTAAAACCTCACATAGATCACTGGCAACATTTTCAATCAAGCATTCATCCAAAACATTGATAAAGTTTGTTCCACTTTCGATTTTTTCATCCATTGTCTGTAATTCCTTGATTGTCAAAGGCTGTCCTTTTGCACCGATACAGTCAGTCGCACTGGCTTGCATATCGGCATCCACAATCAATACTTTTTTGCCCTGCATACCAAAGTAAGTGGCCAATTCAATGGCTGTCGTAGATTTTCCAACACCTCCTGATACATTTGAAATGTTAATAATTTTTGCAGTTTTGTTCATTTTAATTTCCCCCTGTTTTTCTAATCTGCATATGCAATTAGGCTTTCCATTGATAAACCATAGCCTAATAAAGCACGTTTATAATCTTCGTAAGGTTTGCCAAAAGAATAAGCACATCCTGACTGTAGATTTCTTCGTTTTAAACAAAGTAAATGTACGCAGTACAGTATCTGCTTTGATAAAACATCCATTCTCGATAAAATTTCGAGATCGTGTTTTAAAACATCGTCATATGGTGTTGAACAATTGATTGTCAACAAATCCATAAAATCTGTATCCTCGTCGATCTCATATAGAGGAACTTTTTTGATCTGGTAATACCCCGCTTTGATATACTTCGTAAGAGTATCCAAATGCGTTTTTGTTAATGCTTTGGTTTGTTCGTAGTTAATCTTCAACATACCTATCATCCTTTCATTTCACACATTTAATCTAATCCACAAGTAAGCCAAGTCCCATCGCAAAATTCTTAAGTGCCTGGACATATAATCGTTGCATATATCGTTCTGTCATTTTTCCATCCGATGTCATACTTTTATACGAAAAGCCTAAAATACCATGTCCAATCAGAACTCTAGCTTCGTTTGGTAACATTTTGTTTATCACACGAAATGCCTGTTGTAGAGCAACGATTACTTCTTCATTTTTAGAAATTCGATGAATCATTTTGTGTTGATAATCTTCTCTTGAATCCGAACTTACGGACACGATTGAACTATATACTTGAATAGAATCGGTTAAAAAATCATCCTGATTACTCAAATCTAGTTGCAAACCTGAGAATTTCCAGAGCGGAGAGATGTCATTTTTATTCATGAAAAATTCACGATTATCAAATGTTATCCCTTCTGTTGTTGTAACTTTGATGATATATTCTCCACCTCTGAACTTCCCTCTAAGATCAAATTCAATAAAATCTTTGATTTCAGTCCATACACCCCTTCCTTTGCACACATTCCTCATCTCCTTCTACTTTCTAAATTTGCTATACTTTGGCTTTTAATTTTTCTACTAATTGCTGATCCTGCATGAGCATTGTTAGCTCGGCCAACTCCCCATTATTCAAGTCAGCTAATGAGCGACTGTCATCTGGCTTTTTATACCTTTCCCAAAATGCGGATCGTGATAATGCAGCTTCGCTGTTAGACGAGCCAGTTCCAAATAAATTTATAAAATCATCCTGTGAAAAGCTTTGATTGAAAATATCATCTAACTCATCAGAATCATTGTGATTCATTTCATCTTTTTTTCCTTGTTGTTGTAGTATTTCTGAAACAGATGATGACACTACATCATTTGCAACATTTACTTTTTCTTCTTCCTGTTTTTCTTCGGCCAGTTCTTCTTCCTCTGTTTTGTTCTTGTTTAGTTTTGCTCCCTCATAATTTGCTTGAACATTCATCAATGTAACTAAAAGATACTGTTTCATATTTCTGATTTCTTTCTTTGGATTTTTTTTCAAACACTCCAGTAAATATTCGATGTGATTGAAATCCAATGTTTCAAAACATTCATGCACTTCGTCTGAACTATATTTGAAATTCTTAGATGTGATAGATGCGTCCTCAGACAACAGCTTTTCAGCAATGACTCTGCTTATCAATCTTAATAGCTGTTCATCATCTGGATGTTCTTTAAGTAGAAACTCAAACCCAATCTGACTTTGAATTTTACCAATCACAGAACTTGCACTGTGGTTTTCTTTTTCTTTAGATAGATTTTCTTTTTTATATCTTTCTATCTTTCTTTCTATCTTAGTTTGTGGTGGATTTACCGTGTGCGGTTTTTCCGCCTGCGGTTTATTTAAAGGGTTTTGGCCGTGTGTGGATTTTCCGCCTACGGTTGCGGTTTTTACCGTGTGCGGTTTTTCCGCCTGCGGTGTTTTTTCGCCGTGTGCGGATTTTCCGCCTACGGTGTTTTCGACCGTAGTTGGATTTTCCGACTCCGGCATATCATCTGCTTTTAGAAAGAACGGATTATCATCTGGAGATTCAAAAATATACCATTTTGTTGTTCCAAAACTTCCATTTTCATTTCTTCCCTGCATGATATGTAAGTAGCCATTATCTTTCAATTCCTTGACTGTAGATTTCACCAAATCACGTCCACCTTTGATCTGAGTTGCTAATCCATTTACCGAAATCTTCCAATTCTCATTGCGAGATTTTAATAAAAATATCTTTCCTAAAATACCCCATGCTTTGGGTGACAGATTCAAATCGTCATAATACCGAATTGGAAGTGTTCCATATCTATTGACAGCCGATACCACTTCGATCTCAGCACCATCAAATTTAAAATAATCCATATGCCATTCTCCTTTTCTACAACCAACCATGTTCTAGCAATACCTGATGAATTGCTTTATGTAGGTTCATATCTACTATTACATCCATTTCTTTCCACTCTCCATCCGTTTCAAAATAATGAGAATGAGAAATAGTATAATTCACAATTCTTCCATACAATCTGAAGAAACATACTATCCAATGGTCATTTTCAGTAAGGCAGTTATACAGCACTTTGTCTTCATTAGAATATTCATCATCTTTTTCAAATCCTGCTTCATACATCATTTCATCTGCATTTTTTATTTGTGTATTATCGCTATTATTTTCAATCATTTTCTTTCCTCCTTTAATTCTGTTCATCGCCATCTTTTCAAAAATAAAACCGACAAGATCTAGAAACTCGTTCTATTTCCTGTCGGTTATTCATAGTATTTATTTTTTTAAAATTGAAATTTTTTGAAATTAGTTCGATCGTACAAATATATATGGTGCCAGTTTGAAACTCAAAGTTCTGAATTCACTTTATATAAAGGAGTTCAGAACTTTTTTGTTATTTAATCCCTCATTTTTGGCAAACAATTTGGCAAACTTTTCATTAAATCAAAACCAGAGATTTTATTTCTCTGGCTTTTTTAAGCCTCAATAATTCTTTCTGGATGATTCCTTTTCATATACAAATAAAATGCATATTTTGGAATATCGTAAATATTCTTATACTTCTTATCCATAATAAAGTCATGCACTAATTTTAGATCATCAACATTTTTACAATAAGTTAATACCGCTATTTTTGAATCATCAATAAAATCAAATTCTTCAAGCATCCCTTTTGTTTCTAAATATAATTCTTTATAATTCATAATTATTCCCTAAACACATCAATCATATCCACAAACCATTGTAAATTCTCTGAATTAAAACCATGACCATCATGAATCGCCATATAAAGTCTTCCATCCTCATTTAAATTTATTGAAAACTTTCGATTCGATAAAGCCATAATTTTTTCTAATCGATTTGGATCTAATATCTCAAGAGCCAATTTCTCATCCCCATAACACAAATTAAACTTCTTATTAAACGCCTCATTTTGTGCTTTACTCGGTTTTAGATCTACAAATCCACGAGGATATATAGTTAGCCACGTATTAAACTTACGATCCAACTTACACAACAACCATTCACCCGTATAGATTGTATTTTCATTCTTTTCCCATAACCCAGTCTCATCACGCAAGACCTCAGTCACATCTGTAAGTTTAATGGTACAAAACTCTACATCTAGACCTTTATATTTACCTTGTACATATCCACTGCCACTACAATAATCATGTTTAGGCAAAGGAATATTTGTATCACTAACATTCAGTATATGACTTTCTGGATTCATTTTTACATCCTCAAAGTATTTACAAAAGCTCTCATTAAAATTCGATGTACTATTATCTTCTTTATCCTTAATCATCTGCCCTAAGCCAAGAATCACACATCCAACAATGACCAAAACAAGATTACCACCAAACACAATACCCACTATCGCAATCAACAATCCTAGTATTGACAACAATCTTTTACCCATACCATTCATCTCCCTTCACTCCCATATTAACAAGCCCACAAATACATCTCAAACAATTCACTAAATTTACCAGAATATAGACAAAGAAGGCCAATGATCACTGGCCTTCATTTATTAATTTCTCTTTTTCTTTAACACAGTTAATACCAACACAAATCCACTCATCAATAATAAAGCCATCCATTGACCCATATTATATGAGTATGCCGTATTCAAAGACTTCTTCTTTTCAGACTTAACATTCGCTTTCTTATCCACCTTTGAAGGTACTGGCTTTTTAGTTTCTGTACTAGGCTTCTTATCCTCTTCTGGCAACGTTGGTTTTTCAACGTTCGGTTTTGGTTTTTCTGTTTCTGTTCCAGGCTTCTTATCTTCTTCTGGCGTTGTTGGTTTTGTATCTGCTATTACCTCAAATTCAGTTGTACACTCACCATCTGTGTAAACCACACTCAATGTATGTTTACCAACAGACAACGTTTCAAGATAATCCTTCTTCAATGTAACAACAGTTGAACCAGAAACAGCTGTATATTTATCATTACCAATTAAAGTGCCATCAACCTTAACACCCGTAAATCTAGAGATTTCACCATTCACTTTGAAACCAAGATTCTTGCCACTATTCTTTGTCCAAGAACCATTAGCTCCCTCAATAAACTTGTAAGTTACTACAGGTGTAGGAAGTACTCTCTTATAGCCACAAACATTACAAGTATCATCCATATCGTTATCATATACATGAACGGCTTTATCTTTTATACTGCTACAAGAAACATCCGCACATTCATGCCAATGATTTGTATCATCACTTACCCATGCACCATAAGTATGTGTATGAGATGGAGTTGGTGGTGTAATTGTACGAACATAGCCACATATATTACATGTTGTATCTGCATCATTGTCATATACATGAACAGCTTTGTCTTTTATACTTCCTGCCTTATCTGTACAAGAAGCATCCGTACATTCATGCCAATGATTTGTATCATCACTTACCCATGCACCATAAGTATGTGTGTGAGATGGAACCGGTCCTGTACCTTCATTAATTCGGATTTCTGCAGGGATATTATACCGATGATTTTTATCATCTTTATAACTCACCCTATATAATCCAGGCTTAAGACCAGTAATTTCTGTACCCGTACAGAAATGAACTTTCGTTTCTGTATCTTCTATATATTCCATGTCCTCAGTAACACCTGTGATTCTTCCATCGTTAGCACCAGGATATGAAGTATCAAAACCCTTTAATCCTGTAGGAGCTGGTCTTTGTACTGTTTCAATTTCCCATGTAGTTGTAACAGCATCCGTTGAACCATCATCCCATTTACCAGTTTTTGATGTTACCTTCACTGTATATGTACCAGCATCTTTTGCCTTATTACCTTCAATTTTCATCATAACAAAATCATAACCAAAGACTTCTACTTCTTGTTCTTTACCGTTATACTTCAAGTTACGAGCTTTAATTATTGGCTTTTCAGGATCTGCCGTTAAAGATGCAAAATTTGCATTAAATGTAATATCATGATTCTCTACTTTAAAAGTTACAAGATAAGGATTAAATTCATTTCTTTTCCACGGAAGATAACTACCATTTGCTTGCTGAATTATAATATTTTTATTGTAGTAACCCTTATCAGCTGTTAAAGTCGCAAGAATAGTTTCCCCTTCTTTTGCCGTAACAACCTGTCCTTTCTCTCTATCATTATTCATCAAGACAACCGTTCCATTCGTTATTGTATCCGCAACCTTTACTTCATAGAGTCTTGCCCATTGCGCTATAAAAGCTGTATTTTGAGTGATCTTGATCTTAGTACCAGGTGTTACTCTTGTTTCAGTACCATCCGCATATTTTACAAGCCACTCTTTAAAGTAATACTTATCAGAAGGAGGTGAACATGTTTTTCCTATTGGTGAATATTCAAAATCACGCACTTTATAATCCTCATCCGATTTTGGTATCTTCATAACTGCATTAGGCCCTTTTCCTTCACCCGGAGAGTATGTTATTTGGACCCGTTCTACTTCCGGTTCAGGAGGAACAACCGGTTTTTCAATCTTTTTCCACTTCGCATAAATATTTACATCGCTTATGATTGGCTTAGTAAAATCATGCTTAATCGTACGTGCTTCATCATCATACCAAGCATCAAATACAATCGTTCCATCCTCATATGTTTTCAAAACTTCAATTTCTTCAACAATTTCTCCACCTGTGACATTAAATGGATATGTAATGGAAGTGGCAGTTTTATACTTTTCATCTTCATGTGTTATAAAATGAAACCATTTAATTGGATTATGATAATATTGTTCCCCATAACTATGGACATACTTATCGTTTTCTCGTACCATGGCATATACTCTAACAGGATTTCTATGAGTATACATAGGTTTACTATAAACATATTTAAATGTATATTTCCCGTTTGCATCTGATTTTACAAATTGAGTTGTCACATCATTGCAATGAAGTTCAAAATCCAAGTTTGGGATAGGCTTCCCAGCAGAATCTGTAAAATATATTTCTCCCCAAAACAAATTATTCTCATTATCATTATTGACTTGTTGGCCTACATTTTTAAACGTGATAGTAATCGATTCTTTTTCAGTAGCTACAGCCTTTAAACCAGCCACACTTACCGATGGCACTAACTCTAAATCTTCTTTAATTTCTTCTGTATCTTGTACATCTAATTCTTGCGTTTCATCTGCATGTATTGCCATTATCGGAGTTAAAGACAACAACATACTTAAAGCTAGACCAACACTTATACATCGCTTCATCATTTGTATTTCCTCCTTTTTTTATTGAACCAAGTGGAAAATGCAGGGGTTTGATCCTGCATTTTGCGGCATTAGAAGCTACCGCCACCACCACCATACGTGTCGCCACTACTACTAGTGAATGTGCTACTTCCTCCGCTCGAACTATCATCATCGTCAGATTTAATTCGATGACGAGTTATCGTGTGATACAAGAAGTAGTCATGAGACTCTTTCATCTTCAACGTATTTTTCTTCATATAGTTATGTGCCTTGTCTTCAAAACTAACAGAATGAAGTTGTTCACGCTTTTTACTAACCACAAAGACTGCACACACAAAACCTACTAGAAGACTTATTGGAACGCAGTACCATGGAAGCCATTTAAACGGCATATTTCCAACATCATAAGGCTTACCATTATGTGCCTTTTCTACAAACTTTTCGCAAAGACTACCAAACGTTGTAAAAGCCTTCATGTACTTCTCCTTCTTAAAAGAAGGACCTAGCCTTTCACTAATATAACTAATTCCGGCATCCGTAAACGCTGTAATACCATAACCATGAGTCGCCATCCAGAACTTACGTGTTTCCATGTTGACCACTAAAAGAATTCCATCTTTATTTTTACCCTGACCATACTCAAGCGCTTCATACATCGTCATCGCATAATCAAGAAGTGCCTTACCACCCGTATCTTTTGTAGTCAATATCGCAACATCTAAACCTTGACGCTTACCAATTTGTGTTAAAGTATCATTTAACTCTTTTCTTTCATCCTCAGTTAATAAACGCGCATCATCATTCACAAATCTAAGTCCATCTTTTAATGAAGTAAGACCACTTAAAGCTTGCGCATACTCTTCAGAAAGATTAGGTGCTCTAGTAATATAGTCATCGCAAAGTCTTGCGTATGTTTCAAATGCATCCGCATATTCTTTACTACTTAAATAAGGCGCAAACTCACTACCAATCGTACTAATGTCTTCTGACGAAATAGCTGTAGTACCTTTTCCATAAGTAGACATCCACCACTCGCGAACTTCCATGTTGACTACTAACAAGACACCATCATCACCATAACCACGCTCTTCATACTTTGCCTTTGCGTAGTCTTCTATCGATTTATCACCCATATCATTCGCAGTGATAACACCAACATCGACACCTTGTCTTTCACTAATTTCAGTTAAAGTATCATTTAATTCCTGCTGTTCACTTACAGTTAATAAGTCTGCATTATCCTCTACATATCTTAGATCTTCACTCGCAAAAACCGGGAAGCACATCATAAGTGCAAGTAGAAGAGATGAACATAAAATACTAAGTTTTTTCATAAACAACCCCCTACTTTCCCCAACTCATAATCAATATTACAATATAAGTTAAAACACTTCCAAGAAGCGTAACCACTACATAGTACAAGTAAACTAGGCTCTTATTTTCTGGAAGATTCCCTACAAATTTACCCGTTTGACCATTCATCGCAAAACTGTAGTTTTCACCCTTCCACTTCGTATTTAAGATCCACACTGGATACAACGCATATTTTGCCGTACCATTTTGAATCTGAACTGCACTATTCTCACAAGTAACTGTGTCATACTTACCGCAATTGGTCATAAACGCATCTTCCGTAGACTTCTTTACACGGGTATTGGCACGATCAATACTTGTATTGGCATCCACATCGTATTTATCGGCTAAAAAACCAGCTAAATAGGCCGTCTGAAAATCCACCGCATCTTTTAAGTCATAAGGCTCAATAGACTCCATCATATCATCTGGCATCTTGCTCGAACCATCCACCGGAATGTTTTCAAATCTTACATGCCCCTTACGATATAAACGATAGTATTTGGTTTCCGTATAATCATATTCTGAATCCGACCACATACGAACCTTTGTTGCATTATAACGAACCTCGCCATCGGCATCCGCATCAAACAACCAGAAAGGAACATATACACCTTTAATTTCTTCAATATGATTTTCGGATTTGAATTCTTTAGGCAATAAAGTCTTACCCTTATAGTGCTGTTTCAAACCTTCCTTAGCCGCCTTTTTATCCAATTTAAACGGAATCACTAAATCCGGCTTTAAGATACCACCCAATTTTTCCTTTACGACAATCGGACTTCCACAAAACGGACAAGATGCAGCCGCCATATTTTCATCCGCAACAATTTCACCACCACACGAATTACAAACATATGTCAATAATCCATCAGTTTCATTTTCTGCCCACTCTTGACCTGGCTTCACATCCCACTCAAATTGATCTTCTTCCTCAATCTTTACAGAATCATATTGCTGAAGTGTTTCCAGAGAAAATTCTGTATCACAATAAGGACACTTCATCTTCTGAAGTTTTGTATCAAACGAAATGGAACCATTACAACAAGGACATTTAAACTCTTGTAAAGCACTCATAATTAAAACCCTCTACTTTTCTATGTCATTATCATCAAATGGGTCACCACACTCCGGACAGAATTTAGGTGGATGATGCGGATCCTCAGGTTGCCAACCACACTTATCACAACGATACAACGGTTCATGTGTCGGTTTTTTTGCACCACACTCTGTACAGAATTTACCCTTATTTACAGTACCACAAGTCGGACAAGCCCAACCCTCAACACTAGGCTTAGGCGTTCCACACTCCGGACAGAATTTACCACTTGCTAGATGTCCACAAGTTGGACAAGTCCAGCCATCTGCCTTTGCCTCAGGCATATGTGCAGGAGTCGGTGTTGGAGTTGGATCAGGAGCTGGTTGAGCAGCAGCACCCGCCGCATATAAGTTTTGCGCACTAATACCACCCTGATTCATGGCCATACCCATACCCATAAATCCAGTCATTGCACCAGACGCATTATTTGCAGCATCCTTCATAGCTGTAGCCTGGGCACCAACCAAACGACTTGCCGCAACCGTTTGATTCATCGTCATCGCATTTTCTTCCCACTCTGTGATCTTCTTTTCTTGATCCTCAGGAATACTCAAAGAGTTAATATTGAAAGATACAACTTCCAAGCCACGCTTAGCACGCCAAATATCACTCAACTCATCATTTAAAGCTGCCGCAACATCCATTGTGTGAGCTGGAATCTCATAATACATCACACGATCCGCACTCAATTTTGCCAAGGCAGGCTGCAAAGCCGTCATCAATTCACCCTTAAGCTTGCCCTCAATGGTTTCAGACTCAAAATCCTCTGCCACATTTCCACATACATTTGTATAGAATAAGATTGGATCGGCCACACGATATGTAAAGTTACCGTTACAACGCAATTTCACAGACAACTTGAAACCCAATTCTTCATTCACAACCACTCTAAATGGAATTGGAGTCGCCGTTCCATAAAGAACCTCGCCCATTTCTTTTGTGTTCACATAATACACTCTTTGATCCTTAGCCGTATCTCCACCAAAAGTGAAACGCTTAGCCATTGTTGAGAAAGAATCCTTAATACTCTGACCTAAGCTTCCCGCAAAGATAGAAGGTTCACTTGAAGAATCATACACAAATTCTCCTGGCGTTGCACAAAGCTCAACAACACGACCCTGATCCACAATCAACATACATTGACCATCCGCAACCGCAATCACACTACCATTTGAAATGATATTGTCACTTCCTTTATTACTCGACTTTTTACCCGTCCTTTTAGAACCCTTGCGAACCAATACATCCTGCTCTAATGCATCACAATAAAAGTACTCCTTCCATTGATCGCCAAAAACAGAACCAACAGCTCCAGCACCAGCACGAATTAATCCCATATACTACACCTCTTCCCATGTATCCATTGATTGGATTCTTAATTCATTTACTATTTTTTGTACCAAACCATCAAAGACATCCACATTGCTCGAAATCTCGATTCTTAGTACACCACTATCCATACTTGGCACATCCACCAAATATGTTCTTTTTATTATATTTAACTCTTCTAATTCCTCAGCTACACTCGCCTTATAAGAAAGTATTTCTAAGACATCATAGTCCAGTCTTTCAAACTCAACACGAACCACTTCATCATAAGACATCGCATTGTTTCGAATATAAGGAATAGTATCCACAAACACTAAAATATCCGTATTCTGACCAAAAATGCGATACATCATACCAGACGCAACCACTTTACTTTTATACGTAACACGCTCATCATTCACACGAAAATAAGCATCTATATTCGAAAGAGTGAATGTACAAGCTAAGCTCTGCACATTCAACTCTTTTCTTTTGCCATACTCACGATTCTGATTAGACATCAAGTACAAACCTCCTGTCACTTAAATCGTGTCTTATTCATACAAGTTCAATTATTCAACATCTAAAAGTTCAACAACTTTGAACTCTTTAATAATCGCTTCTGCAAGTTCATCGGAAATATCATTATCATCATATTCACAGACTTCAATACAAACGATTCCATTTGGAAGATCTGGATGTTCAATATAGTATTGTTTCTTTAAACTATCCTCATCCGATAAATCTGCAACTAAAGCTCTATAACCACCGACTTTTGTCTCTGTATATTCAGCTTCCCCATTCAAATCTTTTGTCGCAAGTTCTTCAATAGTATATCCATCACTCCATTCTGCGAATGCATCATCTCCTACATATACTAAAAGAACCGGAAGATAATCATCATAAACTTCATATTTTGTGTTTCCAAGCGATAATTCAGTATTATAAACAGGCTTTTCTAAACCCTTCACCAAATAGAAAGAATCCAAGTTTGGCAATTTAAAATTACAAGCTAGACCCTCCGTTTCATACTCTTTTCGATCCGCAAACTTCTGCTCCTCTTTCTTCTCTACCGTTTTTGTACCCTCCGTCTTTGTAGTCGTACCACCATCACTTGCACCACACGCAACTAGACTCAAGCCCATACCAAGCACAAACAGACTTGTTAATAACTTATTATTTTTCATATTATGTTCTCCTATTATTATTTAATTTCTACCTTCAATTGTTGCAAAGCCGCCAATAATATATCTTCTAATCCTGTCGTATCATCCGAATTATCACGAAGTGTTACAGAACATGACAAGATCACATTTTTATCGCCTACTGGATAACTTAACTTATACGTATACGTTGTATCATTGGCACTATTCCAATAATTCGTATACCTTGTAGCACGATAACCCGAATATTCACCCAATGTATACTCTGTGAATGGCTCTTCTCCTTTACTTAAATGCTCGTTATGGAAGACGATAGCCTCTTCAAGCGTATCACTTGAATCCGTACATATGTTTACGTAGATTGAACGATCTGGATCTTTTCGACTTAAGTTATAACCAATGTTTCCCTTATCTTGCTCACCCTTGATCGTGTCATACTTTTCACTTGGCGTATAGAACGAAGTCAAATCCCTTGGTAAAGTTAATTTTGCACGAGACGATTCACCAACAATTTCCTTGCTGTTTTCATCCACCTTTTCTTCTTTAACTTCCTTCTTTACTTCTTCTTTCTTTTCTTCCTTCACCTTTTCGAGCTTCATATTCTTAATGATTGCTTTCGCAAAAGGTTCTAAATCAGAAGTATCCTTTTCTTTATCATTCTTCTGGTTGATCTCAATGGAAACGACCTTATTGATATCCTCGACTGGATAATCTACATAATAGTGAAGTCTAGTATTTTCAACTGTCCCCAGATTGATGGTGTGACTATACGCATCAAAGCCCTCAAACGTACAAGGCTTATACTTTTTATCCTCGTCATTTTCACCATACATTGAATTCTGTAGATCCGCACTCTTTTCAGCTGAGCTAGACGACAACAATTTAATTTCAGCATTCAACTCATACTTATTCTCTTCATTTAAACACTTATAGACAATCGAACCATTATCCTTTAACATACTCTCCATTTTACCTACACCCTCTCTAGATGAAGTAAAATAAGGAGACAGATCTTCGGGAACACTCAATTTAGCCGTTCGATCCTGCGTATCGATTTGCTTCTCTTCTTTTTTCTTTTCTTTCTTCTTTTCTGCTACCTTAGCCTCTTCTTTTTTAGGCTCGGGTTTATCACTTGAACAAGCCACTAAACTCAGTCCCATACCCAAAACTAAGAAGCCGGTTAATAACTTATTCCCATTCATATTATTCTCCTATTAATTCAATCTTTAAATTATGTACCACATCCAGCAACAATGGCTCTAACAAGGAAGTATCGTCATCATCACGTAATTCTTCACGAATGGTTAGTACGACATCTTGACCATCCACTAGATAATCAAGCACATAATGATATTCAATCGATTTATCACTTGACACCACATACTTATATCCAGAATATTCACCTACAGTGCATGGCTCATACATTTTTGATTCATCCTTACAAACCTTGTTGTGAGAAATACTGGCAGCCTCTGCTGAATCCCAGCCATCCGTTCCAATTGAGAAATGAATGGTAAACGTACGATCTTTCGCATACAATGAATAACCAAGAACATTCGATTCTTCCATATAGCTATATCTAGAAATTTCTCTAGCCGGTGTATGGAAAGAAGTCAAATCTTTAGGTAAAGTAACTCTTACCTTTTTATTCGCATAACTAATAATCGTACTATCCTTTTCTTTTTCTTCTTCAGCTGCCTTAGCCTTTTCTTCTTCCTTCTTCTCTTCTTTTACCTTTTCTTCTTTTTCTTCGATTGACTTAGTCTCTTCTATTTTCTTTTCTTCAGCTACCTTAGTCTCTGGCTCATTTGATGAACAAGCCACTAAACTTAGTCCCATACCCAAAACCAAGAAGCCAGTTAATAACTTATTCCTTTTCACTCTTATCACCTACTCTTCCATACAAATTTCAACAACGATATTATCCAATACAGCAAGTGTGACTTCATCCAAATCATTGACTCCTTCTTGTTCTACATAGATTTGTAAAACAACATTATCTTCGCCAACTGGATAATCGATCAACATCTTGTAATAGGTTTTATCAGACGAATCATATACCGTTGTTTTCTTATAACCTGAATACTTACCAATTGTAAATGCCTTATATTGATCTGCTTCATCTTCAAAACCTGCATTCAAGACATCCGCCGTTTCCTGGGCTGTATTACGATAATCGCAATCAATTGAAATTCGCGTGATATACGTACGATCATCCGAATGTAAATCATATTTAAGAATACGACCACCCTCTAGCTTACCCGATATATCTAAGCCTTCTTGTTTTGGTGTATAAACCGACAATAAATCTGGCATTGTCATCTTAATGAAATAGCCATTCATTTGTGCGACTCCAGTCATTTCACCAATCTCTATCTTTTCTTCTTTTTTCACTTGTGAAGACCTTGGTTCTTCTGGCTTTTTTGCACAAGAAACTAGGCTTAAGCCTATACCTAGCGCAAGCAAGATCTTAGCTAGCTTATGATTCATAGGCTTACTCACATTTCTTCTTTTCAACTTTTACATTATCCAAAATTGCAGTAATAATAGCTTCTGTATCCGAATCATCCGCTTCCGCTTTTAGCTTTTCAACAACAACCTTAATTGTTCCTTTAAAACCATCTCGATCCAAATTGAAATACATATTGTACGTTACATAATCATCATAAGAATAATCCGAAATCTTATTTACACCTGTATAGTTTCCAACCTGATAAGGCTTATAAAGCTTACTCTCATCTTCCTCACCTTTATTGAAGGTTTCAGCCACTTCATCCGCTGTCGCATCTGCATTTGCTTCAATAGCCGCAATCTTTTTCGTATCGGCTTCTTTATTTTCAAAGCTATAGCGAATAAAGGAATCATTGACAATCTCTCCTGTAACCTCTACACCATTTGCTGGCGTATAAATCGTTGTGAAATCTTGAGGCATTGTGATGATGATCTCATACTTCTTATTGTAGTTTTTACTCACCACAAAATCCGTTGTTTTCTCTTTCTTCTTTTCCTCTTTCTTTTCTTCCTTTTTAGCTTCAACAACCTTTGTATCTTCCTTTTTAGGCTCTGGATCATTCGATGAACAAGCAGCTAAACTCAAGCCCATTCCGATTACTAATAAACTCTTCACAAAGTTTGTGTTCATGACTACTTAACCTCAACTTTCATATTGCCCAAAATAGCTTTCATCGCTACTTCCATATCCGCTGTATCCGTATCATTGAATTGTTCTACAGTCACAGACATCACTACAGCAGAACCATCCACACTTTCAAAATCCAACAACAAGTTATCTTTACATTTGAAACTAGGATTTTCACTTGTAGTCACTTTTCTAAAACCATTGAAATCACCCACCGTGCTAGGCTTATATTGTTTCGATTCATCATCCTTGAATCCTTCATTAATACGATTCGCATAGGCTTCTGCACTCTCAGCACTGATTGGGTTTACATAAATAGCCATTTTGAAATCACCAAATTCATCTTCAAGCGTATATGAGATTTGTTGTTCATTTACTTCTGTTTTAACTTCTAAACCATCTCTACTTGGTGTATAGAATGAAGTAAGCTCAGGAATTGTGACTGTATATGTCTTACTCGAAATTTCTCTTACTAATACAGCATCCGTACTTTCTTCTTTCTTTTCTTCTTTCTTTTCTTCCTTCTTCTCTTCTTTTTTCTCTTCCTTCGTTTCTACAACCTTTGTATCTTCCGGCTTTTCACTTGAACAAGCTGTTAATCCAAAAAACATACTTAGTGCTAGTGCACTCGCAAACAATTTTTTATTATTCATATTGATACTCCAATTCTAATTTGTCATGATCAAACAAATTTTTGATCTCTAATTTTTCATATAACGGCATTACTTTACAATACGATAAGACTTGTTGATTATAGTCATCATATCCATACACAAATCCATCTTCTTCCATACCTACACTAAACAATAGGCCAGAATGCGAATTCTCTTGATCCTGCATTGCATACAAACCATTCTCATCGATTTGAAGTGTTACACTCTCATTTGTATACGTACCCTCAAGACTTTTAAACGGCTGATTTCTCAATGCATCAAATAAATCAATCAACTGATCATTTTCTGTCAGTGCCTGCCCACTACGAAGGCTTTTTACTTTATCTAACCCATATAATGGTCCTTGACTACAAACACGCTCAATCGGCAAACCATCCTCAATCGCAATCACTTCCACCAAACCATTTGTCGTTAGCGCAAAACCATAAGTGACACCAGGACCTATTTCATACACATGAACTTGTTTATACTCATTAAAACAACCATGCACCTTATACGTTTTATCCGTTCCACTATAGTAAAGCGATAGTTTATTATCCTTTAATGTCATAGTCATCTGGTCAAACGTGGAAGAATCTTCTATCTTATAAGACTTCTTGCGACTTGGCCTATACAAAACCATCTTTGTTCCAGAACCAAAATTTGTGGCGACAGGAATCAATACATTCAATTTTCCTTTGTGGTAAAACACATCCAGATTTGAAGGCAACAAACCAATTGTTTGAGCTCTTAATTCCTTTACATTGTCATAATATTCATTGGCATATTCCTGATCAAAAGCCTGTGCAGCCCATACCTTCATATCTTTTTGACTGATTTTATATTTCTTATACAACTTTTTATTCGAAACACGCTTCTTCGTTTTAGAATCAAAATGATACACCTTATACCTAGGATATTCCGTCTCTACTTCTTCCTTAATAACTAAACTCAATAGATTTGAATGTGTATACACATCATAACTAACCTTTGTGTCCGGCAACGTATACCCTTCTTCTTTTGCCTCATCTAAAGAATCTACCAAATCCTTGTATTCATTTTTGATTGTCTGATTCAATTTCTTTGCGCTCTTTGAATCACAATGAATATAAGGTAAGGAAATGTCATACTTACCAACATTTCCCCATGCATCCTTATATTCTTCATGAATATTGTAGAAATCTGAAATATATACCTCTTCATTAGGTTGTGATTTACAACCTGTAAACATTAGATTCAAACTAAGAAACAAGACCGAACAAAGCTTAATCCAAGTCATATCCAGCTAGAGCTTGATCGGCTGCATCTTTAAATTGCGTACGATCTCCAATGATCGTTGCCCCAAACGCATCCACTGTCGCTTTCGCTTTTTCTTCTAAATTTTCTCCATTCTTTTTGGCTTTCGCTAAATCCCACATACTCTTTGTTGCCTTAAATTGAGTTACAGACTTTTTAATGCCACTTCTAAATGAATCATCTAAGCCAAACAATTTATTTAGATAATCTACACATTGATGGCATCTTGTTTCATCATCAAATGGAATATAGACATCATTTAAACCTTTTGTATGTACAAAGCCTAAGTGAACACACTTTTTATCTTTGTCCGAACCACTCGTTCTAGCTGGCATATTTTCGGTTCTATAAATCTGAAGATTTTCTAAACGATATACACACGCATATGTTTTTGTATTAAACAAACCTCCACGAGCTTCAATAACCGCAATCAAACCTAGACTTGGTGCAATATAAATAGGGTGGAAAGACTGCATCTTTTGATTTTTATCACGTGTTTTTTTCAAAGGTTCCATTAAATCTTGCCAAACCTTTGTACCCACCTCAGTTTGATGAATATGATCCTTAACATTATCTAAATCAGAATGAACATAGTCGTAATATTTTAATCCCTTTGCACGACAACCCTTTGTACAAATATAATTTCCATCCATTAATTTCTGTGATTGTAAAACATTAATTGTAGCACCACAAATTGCACATGTATTTGCCATATATGATTCCTCCTTTTCTGTGCATTATTATGATTCAAGCGCATCCTTTAATGCGTTTGCCACCTGTAAAGATTCCTGATACTTTTCGTTTGACTGTACCATTACTTCTTTATCCTGCATTTCTGAAATGATCTTGACATCCTCTTTGGTAATCTTCAAAGAAATCATTTTGATGAACGGATGATTCATTTGAATATTTACCTTGAATTGGTACGTAAATTCGTATCTTGCTGGTTTATAGGAACATGTCTTCCCTTTCTTATTTGTGAAATGAAGTTCTCGCTTATTCTCTTCAATTTCTACCAAAACATTTTGAATGTCACTTAAGTCAAACACATCTGGATTTTCATCACTAAGCTTTGTTGCCTTTGTCACGACAAACCAGTTGTGCTTTCGATCAACCATTACCTTTGGATACTCACCAAACGTTTCAGCTGCCACAAACGCTTTGACTCTTTGTGCGTTTTCTTCACGATATGTTAGCTGCCCTTTGATCTGTGTTATTGTTGTGTTTTTGTAGTCTGTAAATAATGGTGACATTTTTTTCTTACAGTCATTACAGATCGTACCATCCGCACATTTATAACCTTCCATCAATGCCATCTTCTTTTTACACACATCACATTCCTTTTTAGAAAACAACCCCATTTCATTTCCCTCCTTTCTTCATTTGATTGACTTGTTTACTTGTGCTATATTGTATTTAGAAAGCACTTTCAAAACTTATGTAATCAACTTACATTTTCATTATAGAAAGTATTATAAAATTTACCCCACCCCAAAACTTAAAAAGGGTGGGAACTGCGGTAAATAAAGGGGAAAATCATGAAAAAAGTTATAAAATATTTATTAGTATTTGGTCTAGGCCTATGCAATCTATATGGGTGTTCATCAAAATCTTTACTCGATAAAGATAACCCCGTGACCCTGACAATGTGGCATGTTTATGGAGAACAAGCCAATTCTCCAATGAATCAATTGATTGCTGAATTCAATGAAACAGAAGGCAAGGACAAGGGCATTATAATTAATGTCACAAAAATAACCAAAGCGAGTAAAATTGGTTCTGAGCTTGAAGAAAGTTTATCTAAAGAACCAGGTGCAGATCCAATGCCAGATCTTTATACAGGACATATTCATAATGCCAAACAGGTAGGCTTAGATAAGAGTGTTGTATGGAATGATGTATTTACAGAGAAGGAAATTTCAAATTTTGTTGATGAGTTTTTAGATGCTGGAATGCTAGAAGATAAGCTTGTGGATCTTCCATTATCAAAATCAACAATCGTTTTATTTATGAATGGTACACAATTTGAAAAGTTTTCTAACGATACCGCTGTTTCATTAAATGATTTTGACACTTGGAATCAAACGTTTGATGTAGCCGAAAAATATTATGAATGGTCAAATGGAAAGCCGTTATTATGCTTTGATTATCTATTAAATTCCATTGAATCTTATGCGATCGCATTAGGAACAAAGAATATGTTTACAGAGAATGGCTGGTACAATACGGAGGATCCTGCTTTTAAAGAAGCCTTTAGAACCTTTCTAGAACCATTGATCAAAGGCCATATTTCTGCTTCTGACTTTTATTCAAGCACAGAACTTACAACCGGAGAAACACTCATTGGTGTATCCAGCAGTGCAGCCTATCTCTATTTAAATGACATCGTTACATATCCAGATAATACAACGGAACCATTAAACGCGATTGCCCTGCCTTATCCAAAGGCCGATAAAGACCATGCCCTCATGACACAAGCTGGTGTTGGATTATGTGCCTATAAGACTACAGAACAAAAACAAGAAGCCGCTAGTGTCTTTGCACATTGGCTTGTGGAACCAAAACGAAACATGGACTTTGTGATCCAAGCAGGTTACATGCCAGTCACAAAAAAAGCATTTAAAAACTTAAAAAATGAAAAGTTTGAAGATGAAGAAACACAATCTTTATACAATACAATCACCGAAATGAAATCCGACTATACCGTTATTTCTAGAGAGGTTCCAAATGCGATTTCTAGAAAGGCCTATGCATTTTATGATCAAGTAAGAAGCCACCAACAAGAATGGCAAGCACGAGCTAATGCCGGTGAAGATATTGATGAAATTGTAGATGAAGCAATGAATATTTTAAAAAGTCTTTCTTGAGGTTAGCCTATGCAATTAAGTTTTAAATCAAAAGAAAGATCCATGAAACGAAAGCTTTTCGTATATATGTTCTTTCTAGTGACTACCATCAGTATTACTTTATTAATGGGACTCTTCCTATTTGGAAGACTTGGAACGACCGAACAAGATTTTCATAAAAAACTATCCATTCAAAGTGAATACTTCACAAAGAATATGGAAAATTATTGGGATGACTTGGCCTCTATGAATATCGCACTGGCTGATAATATGGAAGCTATATTAGAAACAACCCTAGCGAATCAAGGATTAACCTTTCAACAGCTGCAGGACAATCCCAATGCCATCTATTCTTTAGAAAACGATATGATTCAGCCTTTAGGACAATATCTTGAACAATCTAATTGTTCAGGAGCTTATGTACAACTAGATACGACAATCAATTCCACTTTGGATAATGCGCAGACACAACGAAGTGGTGTGTATCTTCAAAAAACGACAATGTCCTATTCAAAGGAAGACTTGATTTTATATCGTGGAATTGCCAATATCGGCAAAAAACATGGCATCATGCCACATCGTAAATGGAGACAGGAATTTGATATTACACTTGTACCCGATTATGAAGAATTAAAAAAAGGGAACTTTGATTATTCCCTATCAAATATTATTCAATTGCCATACACAGGTGAAAGAATCGCCCTATTACGTGTTCCTTTAGTTGGAAAGGATGGTACCTTCTATGGTCTTTGTGGTTTTGAAATTTCACAAAGCTGGTTTAAATTTGCACATCCCCAGCCCTCAACTCTCAACCATTTAACGTGTCTTTTAGTGCCAGACTCCGATTCAATCATCACAAATGAAGGCTTTAGTACGGGAAGCCAAAACGGATTCTATTATATGCCAAATGGAGATCTTTCCATTAAGCCTATTGGCAACAACTTATTGAGAATCATAAGTAAAAATCGTAATTATATTGGGGTTAAGAATACTGTCAAAATTTCTAAGAATCAAACCTATTCAACATATGTTATGATTTTGGATTCTGACTACAATCGAGCCATCGTAAAAAGTAATATTGAATTATTCTTCTTTACCATTGTCCTATTATTATTTGTATTTTTAGGATGTTCCTTCTTCAGTCAAAGATACCTGTCCCCAATTCTAAAAGGATTAGAACAGCTGCGTAAAGACAATAAAAACAGTATGCGCTATGATGTACAAGAAATTGATGATCTTTTGGATTTCTTATCTTCAAAAGACTATGAAGTTGAGAATAAAATGTTGACGCTTGAGCTAGAAATGCAGGAAAATCGCAAGAAGCTTGAACAAATTGAAAATGAACATGAACTCATTCAAAGAGAATATGATAAGGCAAGGGTGGAAGTTGAGCGTCTGGCAAAAAAACGTGAAGCCGATGTAGATGAAGAAGAATATAAACGTTTCCTTGAATGTCTTGCGACACTGACGCGCAAAGAAAAAGAGATCTTAAATCTCTATGTGAAGGGATGTTCAAGTAAGGATATTCTAGAAACATTAAATATTACAGACAATACATTAAAGTATCACAATCGTAATATTTATAGTAAGCTTGGTGTAAAATCAAGAAAACAATTGTTGATGTACATGACATTATTAAACAACAAAAGGAGCTGAATTAGCTCCTTTTACTGTACATAGCGCTTTAAATAATCTACATCTAAAATTAAGATTTTATGATATACCATCGTAATAACGTTTTCTTCTCTTAACCCACGCAAGATACGATTGACACTGTTTCTTGTGGATACCCCACAGAAATTGGCAATATCATCGTTCGTGATTTGCAGATCAATAAATACACCTTTTTTAACTTGTCTACCAAATAATGGAATCAAATGATAGATAAATGCACACACAGCTCCATTTTTCCCATTCATTGTCATGAGTTGCTGGCGATAAATAGCTTCGGTCATCTTTTTACGATAATACGAATCTATATATGCCTGTAATTCTTCGTTTTCTTCCACATATTGTTCAAACAATTTTCTGTTGATTCGATAGAAAGTTGCCGTATCACTTTCGATACGAGCATGAAATGATGCCGTAGTCATTTTATTGATTTCATCTTTCAACAAAGAAATCATATCCAGACCTTTTAAATAAGTGATATTGAATTCACGCCCATCACATAAAACAATACTCACTTTCACAACACCATCTTTTAATACGTAAATATCTTCTTGGTCGTGTCCATCCATCATCAAATATGTATGTTTCTTTTTTGTGACTTCAGGAAGATTCTTTTCTTCAAGAAAATTTAAAACTGACTCACTCATAAATAACCCCTTCTCAATACATTTAATTATAACATACTCACTAAGCCCAATTTAGTAACATATGCCATGAGAGAATATAACATTTAAACGTTACACACTTAATATATCATACTTTTATAAACAACACGCAACATCAACTAATTTCTGCAAATAATTGTTAAAAAATATAAACGATGTAAAACAATACAATTATAAAATATCAATATTCTCCCCAGATAGAGCTTTATTCATACTTCTTACAGCACAAAATTTACCACACATACTACAAGTATCACTATGATCATCTTCTGGCATACGAGATTGCCGAATTGCTTTTGCGGTTTCTGGATCTAGCGCACACTCAAATTGTGCATCCCAATCTAGATTCTTTCTTGCGTCAGCCATCTTGTCATCGATATCTCGTGCTCCTTTAACACCTTTGGCAATATCAGCCGCATGTGCTGCAATCTTAGAAGCAATGATTCCTTGTTTTGTATCTTCGACATTTGGTAAAGCCAAGTGTTCTGCCGGTGTTACATAACATAAGAAGGCTGCTCCTGACATAGCTGCAACCGCACCACCAATAGCCGCTGTAATATGATCATAGCCTGGCGCAATATCTGTAACTAATGGGCCTAACACATAGAATGGAGCGCCCATACAGATTTGTTGCTGAACCTGCATATTGGCCGCAACCTGATCTAATGGAACATGTCCGGGTCCTTCCACAATAACTTGTACGTTATGTTCCCAAGCACGTTTTGTAAGTTCTCCTAAACGAACCAATTCTTCGATTTGACATACATCTGTGGCATCTGCTAAACATCCAGGACGACAAGCATCTCCTAAAGAAATCGTCACATCATATTTTTCACAGATATTCAAAATTTCATCATAGTATTCATAGAATGGGTTTTCTTCTCCTGTCATAGACATCCACGCAAAGACTAAACTTCCTCCACGAGAAACAATATTCATTTTACGTTTGTGTTTTTTGATTTGATCAATCGTCTTTCTAGTGATTCCACAATGCAAAGTCACAAAGTCCACACCATCTTTGGCATGTAACTCGACTACATCTAAGAAATCCTTTGCGGTTAATGTATTTAAATCTCTTTGGTAGTGAATCACACTATCATATACAGGTACAGTACCAATCATAGCTGGACATTCAGCTGTCAACTTTTGACGGAATGGTTGTGTATTTCCATGACTCGATAAATCCATAATTGATTCTGCGCCAAGATTTACGGCTGCCATAACTTTTTCCATTTCGACATCATAATCTTTACAATCTCTAGAAACCCCTAAGTTTACATTAATCTTTGTGCGTAACATACTTCCCACACCTTCAGGATTTAAAGATTTATGGTTTTTATTGGCCGGAATTACAACCTTACCACATGCGACTAACTCTCTTAGTTCTTCTTCCGTCATTTTTTCTTTTTGGGCTACAATCTTCATTTCTGGCGTAATAATTCCCTTACGCGCAGCATCCATCTGAGTGGTATATGTAGCGCCTGTACTTACTGTACTTTCATTTGTGTTCATTTTAAAATCTCCTTTTCCAAATGATTATTTAACGTGACAAAAAGTGGTGCTCCCATTTTGCCACCAAAAAAGGTGAGCAACCAATATAGGTATACTCACACTAAAAAGACAAAGTATTTCCCTACGTTGGCATTATCCAAATCAGGTTATAGGTCGAAAGTCACACTTTCCTCTCAGCCTGTACTACAAGCTCCCTTTTTTTATTTACATCTAAGTTATACACTAATTCTAAAAGATAGTAAAGGAATATAACATTTATTTTCGAACTGGCTTTTCTTCTTTATTCCAAATTCCAATCCCAGTAATGGCACAAATCATTGAGAAAATAGGAACGATAAAGATAAACCATGCGTATGGAATATAAGCTGTTGAGCATCCAAGTACGCCCATGACATAAATTGTCGCAACACCCCAAGGAACGATGGGTGCAGATAATGTACCAGAATCTTCGAGTGTTCTAGATAATACTTTACGAGAAATATTCATATCTTCATAAGTCGATTCAAACGTTTGTTCAGTTACAATGATAGATACTGTTTGTCCGCCAGCTGTTAAGAAGTTCACGACATAACAATATACTAAAGTGACAAATACTAATACTGTACGATTCTTGATAAATTTTAAAAGAACATTTTTTGCCAAAACATCCAAAATACCAGTAGACGTAATGACAGCGCCCATAACACTGGCAACCATAAATGTCACTAATAATTCAGACATAGAAAGTACACCACCACGATTCAACATAGGATCAACAATGGATACACCTGTTTCAATGCTGAAACCATTAAAGGCATAGTTCATTAAATCAACAAAGTTAACCCCTTGAAATACCATCGCAAAAGCAGCAGATACAACTACAGCTAAGCCCATTCCTAATAAGGAAGGTAATTTAAATACAGAAATCAAAATAACTAGAATGGCAGGTAAAATCAATAGAATATTGATATTGAAATGTTTAGATAATGTGTCTAAAATCAATTTTTGTTGGGCAAGATCCATACTTCCACCACTATAATACAAGCCGGCAATTGTAAATAAGATCAAAGCGACTACAGCTGCAGGAAGTGTTGTATACTGCATAGAATGAATGTGATCATATAAAGGCACTTTACTTACACCACTCGCTAAATTGGTTGTATCTGATAAGGGCGACATCTTATCTCCTAACCACGCTCCAGAAACGACGGCCCCCACAACTAATGGTACGGGAATACTTGTAGTTGCGGCAATTCCCACCATCGCAAGACCCATAGTTGCCACAGAACCAAAGGATGTTCCTGTAAATTCACTCGTTAAGGCACAAAGGACAAAGGCTAGAGGTACTAAGATCTTCGGTGAAATCACTTGCATACCATAATACATCAATGATGGAACAGTTCCACCGGCCATCCAGATTCCCACAAGCATACCGACCATAATGACAATCAAGAATGTCGGCATACATTCAGCCGCTGTTTTAATAATATTCTGTTCCACTTCACTCCATGGAATATTTAAAAGTTTTGTGGTAATAACCGCAACGATCACACCCGCAAATACAGATAGTGTTGTATTGCATCCTAAGTTGATCATAATGATCAATACGGCAATAATAGCCAAAAATGAAACCACCGCAAATAGGGTTGTTGGCTGTTTTCTTTCTTTATTCATATCAAATTTCCTTCTCTTTCATCTATAACAATTCATCCTTCAAAAAGTCTAGAGCCCCTTTCATTCTTGCTTCTCTAAACACAAATGATTTAAAGCGATGCTCTGCTCCTTTGACAATAATACATTTTGCTCTTTCCTTAAAAATTTCTTTATACTTGTAACTACACTCACACGAAGCTGTAATGTCTTGATCTCCATGAATGGTACAAACATTTTTATCAAACAATGAAGCCTCTTTATAAGGATCAAGTGTACAGGCATCTTGGTAAAATTTAAGGCTCAACTTCAATCCTTCCACATCCGCACATCCATCTTTTTCAATGTTTGAAACGTCCTGGCCACACAAAGTCAAATGTTTTTTCAAGTTGTAAACTAAATCTGGTGCAGGACACCATAACGACAATGCTTGAACTCTTTCTTTACATTGTCCCGCCACCATACTCGCTACGCATCCTCCTAGACTACATCCGTGAAACGCAATCTTTTTAGAATCGACAAAATCTAACGATTCCACATAATTCAACATGGCTTTCGCATCCAGAATCTCACTTGAAATAGTCATATCTTCAAAGCGTCCATCGCTTTCTCCGCTGCCATTCATGTCAAAGCGAACACTCGCAATACCAGCATCACACAATCTTTGAGATAACTCATTATGCACAAAATTTATTTCATTGCGATCATCGCAAAATCCATGAAGTAGAATGACCATAGGCACTTTAGAACTTACATTGTCTGGCACATGAAGCATACCTCGCAGTGTCAGTCCATCCCGCTTAATTTCTACGTACTTCTGCATATATTTCCCTCCGTTTTGGGTATAATACCACAAAAAATATAATTTGTTTATACTTTTTTTAACACATGTATACATTTTGAATACATCAATAGCCTCTTTGTTCATCAAGAGGCTATTTTTTCTTATATATTGTTGCGCTGTATCCTTCCACTTTTTTACTTTGATACATTGCCATATCGGCTCTGCAGTATAATTCATCAAAGGTCAATTCTTCTTTTCCATCGTAAATGCAAGCGCCTAAACTCATTATAATCGGATGATCTTTTATAGATTCAATTTGGATTTGTTTCAAATTCTCAAACAAACGTTTAAAGAAAGCATTGGCACACTTACGATCCGTAACACCTGGAATAAATAACGCAAACTCATCTCCACCAAGACGCATGACTACATCTTTATCACGACACGATTTTTGTAGCGTATGCGCAATCGCAACAATGACCTCATCCCCAGCCATGTGTCCATACGTATCATTAATGGATTTAAATTTGTCACAATCCACTAAACACATCATGCCACTGACTTTGTTGTTTAAAACACGCTCAATCATCTTCTCTCCACTACGACGATTTGAAATTCCCGTCATTGTATCTGTTTGAGCTAAATATAATAATTTGTCTTCTCGCTTCTTTTGATCATCAATACACTCCACACAGTATAGAACATGGAGTAAACTTCCATCCTCATCATAATCAACCGGAATAAAACGGGATCGACACCAGCCAGAAAGCTTACCATAGAAAACACTATCTATGGATTTTTTGCCTTGAAGTCTTTCTTCTAATGTCTCAAGATCCATAAATTCAACTTCTCGATCTACATAATCAGCTTGACAGAATTTTCGATGAATCTTACAAATATGATCCGTAAAATTATCTTCTATATCATAAATTTCATATTTTCCTAAATACGTTAGAATTTGCGGCTCCATTTTCACAATATGAAAGCGATTGGTTTTCACATTGATATAATGCATAGAAGTATAGATTTGTCCCAAGGCTGAATAGCCACTTAATTTTGCCTCACGTTTGGACTTATTTTGTGAATTACGAATCTTTAAAAAAGAGATGACTAACGTTGCGATCATATCTAAGAATGTAGTTAAACCCAAATGATCATCAATCGGCGGATTGTCCACGCCAAAGAAACCACTGATTTCATTTTTATAGCGAATTGGACATACCACAAGACGCTTAACATTTTGAATCTTTAACGTATTATATGTATACACATGCTCATTTTTTATCGTTTCAACATCACGAATGATCACATTTTCTTTCTTATCAAAAGCTTTGTACCACCAATCGATGATATCCATATCAACGCCTTGTAGATAATCAATTTCACTTTCAATGCCTTGACGGCACCATTCATATGTATTATCGGTCACATGTTCTTTTTTATTATCTTCAAAAATATAAATTCGATCACATCCAATATGTTTTCCAAAAAAACGAATAAACTCATCGATCTGTTCATCCGGTCTATCCAACATAAGCGCAGAACGCAATGCTTCATTGATGACCAATTCATATCGTATGATTGCCTGCATATAGGACCTACCTTTCATTTATTCAATTATATCTTTAACTTGGTTATATTTTAGTTATTTTTTTCGAATAATTACCAATCGCTTCAATTACTTTTTCCATCGCCAAAGGCTTAGAAAAATGCTCAGTCATCCCCACCTTTTTGTACGTTCAATATCATCCCCAAATGCATTGGCTGTCATCGCTAATATAGGTACAGAATCGGTCCGTTCATATGTCTTTTTAAAGCCATTCGACAACTCAAACAGGCAGACATGACTTGCCAAAGAACACATGCCTAGATATTCTAATAAATCAGGAATACATTTGCGTATTTCTTCTTCACTCGTTGCCTGATTGATGATTGCGATCACATCTAAAATATGATTGATCTCTGCTACTATATTATTTGTCATAATTCTAGCCTTTTTCTCACTAATCATAATTGTAACAAATCTAACCCATAAAGAAATGAACCATACATAATGGTTCTTACTTACGCTTTTCTATTTTAATTTCCATAACCGATCAACAACACCACAAGTTCGAACACTTTTGAGGGCAACATCGATTGCATTCATATTTGTGCCAAGAAACAAGAATTGCCACCCATATTTTTTCTCAAACTCAATCATTGAGTTAAATCCACCAATCGTATCCTTTTCTAATCCATGCATCGATCCACTTCAATCGATAATAAAAACAATTTCTGCACAATTTTTTCATCACTTGGCTACAGTATATTTTTTATCACAACCAAAATGATTGTCAAGAAAGCGACATATAAAGCAATCTAAAAACACTCATGACTAAAGTCATGAGATGAATTAAATTGGTAGATGTTAGATAAATAATTAAAAAATAAATATAGTACTTTAATTATATACATATGTTACAACATGAATTCAAAGCATTGGTTTGTGGTTTTCACAATCGCGTCTACTTTTAATTTTGTGATATCTTAACGTATGATTTTTAATGGCATAATCTTTTAAACAAGAAAAAAGCTTGATCAAGCTCTTAGTTTCTCAATAAAATCTTCTTGTTTTAAAGGCTTTGAATAATAGAAGCCTTGAATCATATCACAATGCATTTCTTTTAAACAATCCTTTTGTTCTTTACTTTCAACACCTTCGGCAACAACCTTCATATCCAGTCCATGACCTAAATCAATGGCTTGTTGCACAATTTTCTTTCCACGCACTTGGTCTATATAATCAATCAGGCTCTTGTCTAATTTTACAGTGCTAAAGTTCAACTCATTTAAAGATGTCAGTGAAGAATAGCCTGAGCCAAAATCATCCATATGAAGTTTGAATCCTGCTTTTACCAATTGATCTGTAATTTCAAGAATCTTCTCTGAATACAATGTCGCAGATTCCGTTAATTCAATTGGAACACATTCAAACGGAATTTGTTTCTGATTCACAATATCCACATAATGCTCCACGACATCATTAAAATGAATACTGGCACGAGAAAGGTTAACCGAAATAGGAACCATAGGAAGTTTGTTTTCCATTCTTTCTTTTTGGAACTGACAAACATTCTCAAATACATATTCATCCAAATGAACAACTAATCCATCACTTTCAAACAATGGAATAAAGGCTCCAGGTGAAATCAATGTACCATCGGGTTTTTGCCAACGAACCAAAGCTTCAGCACCCACAATATTTTCTGTATTCACATCATACTTTGGCTGATAATACACTTTGAATTCTCTATTCGCAATCGCAGATTTAAAGTCATTTTCCATCTGTCTTTGTGCTAACTGCTTTTGATTCATTTCATCTGTATAAAAGGCCACATTGGTCTTAAAATCTTTGGAGATACTCTTTTCTGCCATCAATGCACGGTCACAAATAATGGGAATAGAAAGGCTTGTATCTATATCTTCATAAATACCCACCTTAATACGAATATTGGGTATAGGTGCTTCTTCAGCAATTTTATTTATGTTCCTGTTGATTCTTTCAACATCCATCTTAACTTTACTGTGGAACAACCCTAACAACTGATCTCCTTCATAACGCGTCAACACGCCATTCTTCACATAATATCTAAAGGCATTTGAAAGGTAAACCAATACTTCATTTCCTTTCTTTGTGCCATATGTACCATTGATCAATTTAAAATCCGCAACATCTAAGATAACCACATTAAACTTTTCTTCCGTCATAAAATGTGTAAATGTTCTTGCGTGATGATAAAAGGCTTGTCTTGTATATAGACCTGTCAATTCATCCTTTTCAATAGCGGCCAAAGTCATACTTGATTCTCTAAGTTTGATTACACTATCGATTCGACTCTTCACAATTCGCGCATTATAGGGCTTCGTGATAAAATCCACAGCACCTAGACCTAAACATTTTAATTCATCTTCTTGCGAGTTATTTCCAGTTGTCACAATAACAGGAACACTTGCCAACAAGGAATCGGATTTTTGGCGTGATAAGAATTCAAAACCATCACAAACAGGCATCACCACATCCAATAAGATAAGTGATATATCTTTATAGTATTGAGATAAGATATTTAATCCTTCTTCTCCATTTACAGCTTCAATTACATCATAATCATCTTCTAAAGTTTCCTTTAAAATTTCCCGGTTGATTTCATTATCTTCGACAATCAGTACTTTTCTTTTAACCACATTACTAGGCAATGCATTATTAAACATATCAATATTGTTTCTACGAATATCCAAATCTTCATTCGCAAAACCAATGATAATTTGACTTAATCGACCATCTTCCATTACACGCCCAAAGTGTGAGTACATAAAATGAACTTCCGAATCATTTTTAGATTGGTAATGAATATTAAAACGTTCCGTTTTTTCTAACCTAGAAAATAAAGAGTTAAACGAAAGAGCCATTCGTAACATGTCACGATTCTTTTCGTAAACACGATCATCAATATATTGATTCATCGCATCGTTATAACTCGTACATGACGAAAAACCAGGCAACTTCAATGTTTCCTTAAAAGTATGAATTTGTTGATCTTCACAATCCACAATATAGATGTTTTTAAATTCATCGCCTAGTGTTTGATAGATGCGATTGGAATCAAAATCTTTCATAAAAACCTCTTCTAAAACAATAACTTATTTATTACTATTATATAACCAAAACTTTCATTACGCAAACAACCTAAGAAAAGAAAAAAAGTGTCATAAGACACTTTATCATTATTTACGGTTTGCGTTTACCGATTTCATGATTTGATGAATCTGTGCTTCACTAGGTTTACGTCCCATTTGTAAGAACATTGCACGAATCATCTTTTCATTAATTGGTGGATTTTCTTTAATTTCTTTTTCAAACTTCTTACGAGTGAAGTAGAAAGTAACCAAGCCACCAATGATGGCTCCCACTATCGTATATAAAATTGATGCAACCATGTTTTAGTCAACCTCACTATCTACTCATCTATTCTACTATCTTTTTGAGGTTTTGACAATATGAATTGACCACTATATTCCGTTAAAATAATGGAAACAAAGATCAAAAGTCCTCCTAAAATCATAATTGGACTTTTCTCTTCATGCAACAATAAGAATCCAAATACATTCGCAAATAAGGATTCTGTACATAAAAGAACACTCGCACTCGATGCATCTGTATATTTTTGTGCCAAAGTCTGAAGTTGAAATGCCAAGAACGTTGCCACTATGATCATATAAGCACAACTCATATACGCATGTGCAGTGATTGTTTGTGGTATCGTTTCTAAACTTAAGGCCAGTGGAATCGAAAGGATAGCCGCAACACTCATTTGTACAGCATTGATCGCAATTGAATTCGAATTTTCTGTCGCATACTCTAAAGATATGATGTGACACGCAAAGAAAAAGGCACATGATAAAGATAAACTATCGCCAAAGCTAAATGAGAAATACCCTTTAGATAAGCTTAGACAGGCAATTCCTACAAGACAAACAACACTTGCCGCAAGTTGATGATTACTCGGTTTCTTTTTCCATAACAGCCATACAATATAGGGTACAAGAACGACGTTGACAGCTGTTAAAAAGGCATTTTGACCTGTATTCGTAAAGAATAAGCCGAAGGTTTGAAACGCAAAAGCTAAGTACATTAAAACACCTGAAATACTTCCACGAAATAAGGCTTCCCTAGAAATCTTTACACGACTGACTAAACATACAATAATACTAACGATGCTAGCGCCAATAAATCGAATCATTAAAACAGTAAAAGGATCAAATGTCTGCAAAGCTGCATCGGTCGCGATAAAACCGCCACCCCAAATGGCCGCAACTAAAAGGCATACTAAATTAGCTTGTTGTTTACTCATGCTTTTTCCTCATCAAATAAAGATGGTTGTTCAAAATCATCTTGTTTGACCCAAGAACCATCCGTAACATTTTCAAGTGGTGAGACCCACTCAAACTTGTCTACCTTGCCTAGTGGTGAAGAGAATGTAGCTTGGGCATTCATCAAACTGATTTCTTTTGCCTCAAAACGCATAATATCTTCTGCATAAATTTCAAATGGTGTATTTAAATCGACCACATGTACATTTAATATCACATTCGGATTGGACTTCACTAACTTACAAATACGATTTCCTTTCGCTGGACGATTTAATGGCGCAATCTCCGTTTGTTTCATACGCTTTAAAGAAAGGGTTGTCGTAGAAATTAAGACTTGTTCCTCACGATTTTGACTGACACAAATAGAAGCTACGCAATCATCCTTTGATAGATTCATCGCCTTCACACCTTTGGATTTATTTGAAACCAACGGAATTTGTTCAACCGGATACATCAAGCCATAGCCTTGTTCACTTACTAGAATGACTTGATCATCTGGTTTATAAGATAAAGATACACTAATCATTTCGTCCATAGCCCCAATCTTCATACAAGCCATTGTTTTATTAGAACGTGAAACTTCAAATTCTTTTAATTCGGTACGCTTGATCATACCATGACGACTTGCACTTATGACATGAACTCCTGTTTTAAAGGAATCCAATACATAGGCTGCGATAATTTTTTCGCTTGAATCCATCTTAATATAATTTGAGATATGACCACCCAAATCTTTCCATT
>OLZU01000188.1_pt1 | contig 44236 bp, 37 predicted proteins | sample 1674101 | NCBI WGS metagenome assembly OLZU01 (sample SAMEA103958143, study PRJEB25191) | human gut metagenome | biome: human-associated habitat [ENVO:00009003]; feature: intestine environment [ENVO:2100002]; material: feces | place: Germany | collected 2013/2015
GTATCGCTGAAAATTCCCCAATAAGGCAAGGGGCAAGCCCCTCTGCACACCCCATCGGGGACGGCATTTGCCGCCCCCGAAGATACAAAAAATCATTGTTTCACAAGCCAAAAAAGAAAGGAAGAATATATGGGTTTCGTAGTTTTACACATGGAAAAGGCGCACGGTTCCGACAGCGGGACGACCGCCCACATAGAGCGTTTCATCATACCCAAGAACGCTGACCCCACACGCACGCATCTAAACCGAAAACTCATCGAATATCCCGAAGGAGTGAAAGACCGTTCGGCGGCTATCCAAAGGAGGCTGGAAGAAGCGGGACTGACACGCAAAATCGGAAGTAACCAAGTGCGGGCAATCCGCATCAACGTGTCGGCAACACCCGAAGACATGGAACGCATCGAACGGGAGGGACGGCTGGACGAGTGGTGCGCCGACAACCTCAAATATTTTGCCGACACGTTCGGGAAGGAGAACATCGTGGCGGCTCACCTGCACTTGGACGAGAAAACACCGCACATGCACGTCACACTTGTGCCGATAGTCAAGGGGGAACGCAAGCGGAAGAAAAGGGAGGAGCAGGCGAAGAAACGCTACCGCAAGAAGCCGACCGACACCGTGAGGCTGTGCGCCGATGACATCATGAACCGCTTGAAACTGAAAGCCTATCAAGACAGCTACGCTGTTGCGATGAAAAAATACGGTTTACAACGGGGCGTGGACGGTTCGGAAGCGAGGCACGTTTCCACGCAGCAATATTACCGTGACATAAAGCGACAAACGGAGGAACTGAAAACGGAAGTGGTGGAATTGCAGGAACGGAAAGAAACGGCACGGGAAGAGCTTGAACGGGCGAAAAAAGAGATACAGACCGAACGGCTGAAAGGGGCAGCCACGACCGCAGCCGCCAACATCGCCGAGAGTGTCGGTTCTCTTTTCGGGAGCAACAAGGTCAAGACTCTGGAGAGGGAGAACACCGCCCTGCATAGGGAGGTAGCCACACACGAAGAAACCATCGAAGCACTGCAAACCGAGATACAGACCATACGGACAGACTACAGCCGTCAAGTGCTGGAAATGCAGCAACGGTACTTGCTGGAAAAGGACGAGATGGTAACAAAACATCAAACGGAAGTCTCAAGGCTTAACGCCTTGTTGATAAAAGCCACAGAATGGTTTCCTTGGTTTCGTGCTATGCTCCGTATTGAGAAATTGTGCCTTGCTGTCGGTTTTACCCATGAACAGACCGCCCATTTAATGACAGGCAAGCCATTGCCATATAACGGCGAACTCTATTCCGATGAGCATAGGCGTAAGTTCAGGACGAATGATGTTACTGCCAAAGTTGGTACAAACAATGGAAAGCTGATACTTGCCATTGACGGACTACATATCGGGGAATGGTTCAAGAAACAATTTGAACGATTACAACAGAATGTCGACTGGAAGCCTATTCAGAAAAAGAATAAAGGCTTCAAGCTATAGTCAATCATGCGCATCACATACATGGAGGACATTTTTTGTCCCCCATGTATATATAGAGTCCAAGACTAACTCATGTTATTCCCAAGAAATTACTCATACGATCAATACACCGTTTCTTTTGATTGAGATTAGGATGAACGTACAGATTAAGTGTCGTTGCTACGTTTGAGTGACCGAGTATGACGCTGACAGTTTTATAATCACACTGGCTTTCAATACATCGGGTCGCAAATGTGTGCCTAAGTCCATGAAAGACCAAGTGGGGAATATCCAATCGTTTTAGCAACCTGCCAAAATAATCACGATAAGAACGAGGCTCTTTAGATTGTGTAGAAGTGCCTACCACGTATGGGGATTGAGATTGTTTCCTTACCATTTTCAACGCTTGGAAAAGTTGTTTGGATATAGGAATCTCACGACAAGAATTCTTGGTTTTGGGGGAAGAGTGAACCCTTTCTGTAGATTTCAACTCACAGTTATATATTCTGCCTACAGTATGTTTCACGATGACTGTCTTTTGTGCAAAATCCACATCTTCCCATTTCAAAGCACAAACCTCACCGATTCTCATTCCGGTACAGAGAGCCAACAGTACACCTATATTTTGTGGAGTGGGCTGTTCCAGCAAGTGACGCATCAATATACGTTGATGATTTAATGACAATGTTGACGGCAGTTTGTTTTCTATTTGGGTAGGATATTCGATTTCCCATTCTTCAAAATGGAAAATCCCATGCTTATTCCCATATTTGATAACAGATTTGAGCACTGCCACTATATCCCGGACTGTTTTTCTTGCTAATCCGGAAGTACATTTGTCTATCACAAACTGCTGGACATCCTTCTCTGTTATATTTTCCGCAGCGCCAAATCGTGGCAATAGGTGTGTCTGTAACGTAAGCTGATATGCACATAGGGTGGAATGCTTCACTATCGGACGTTTTGCATCACACCAAATCTCGGAAACTTCGTGAAATGTTTTTTTATTGTTCATATTTTGAGAGAATTAATTGATTTAACTCTCTCAAAATAACACACTTTTACCGATTTCCCTTTGAACGGTTATGGGTTTTACAAAGCATCTCACAATTTTCCATGCTGGTTGACCCTCCCTTGCTCCATGCAGTCACATGGTCGGCATCCATTTCCGAAAGTTTGTAAATACGGGTCTTGTTGGCATTATTCCCCAACGCACAGAGCGGACAATTGGAAATTCCCTGTTTCTCAGCCGCTTCGGTCTGACGCTTGTAAGCAGCCCGCTTGGTTGATTCTTCAAAGATACGGATGTCAAGTAATTTCCTATCCTCTTCTCCACCCAGTACATATTCGTAAATATTTCGGGGGCACCGCACGCTTTCATCCGCTTGCAAGGCTTTTACCCGTTCTGTAACATGGACGGTACTATAAGGGGTGGTATGGTACGTTTCATACAGCCGTCCCCATTCCAAGCCGCACATGTCACGCTCTACCATAGTAAAGGTAGCCGATACCCAGTCAATCACAGAACGGAAATAACTTTCCAATTCTCCCGTGGAAGGCTCGTGACGGTGTATGCTCATATAGGCATCAATGCTCATCCCCTTACTGTCGCAAATCCACCGGAGGGCTTCCGCCAGATAATCCTGCCGTTTCACATCTCCCTTGATATAATGACTCCATTTCTGTATTTCCGCATTTTGGGAATTACTGAACACCCGCTTGGCTGCATTTACGAACTCGCCCGAATAGATGGCATTGAGCAATTCCTGCTCCTTGAGCGGAATGCCCACAATATTGATGGTCTTAAACCACTCTTTTATTTCCTTTTCTTCACCCTCGCATTCATATACCAGCAGAGAGGATTGCATAATCTTTTGTTGCTGCTCTTCGGGCAATCCCGAGAAATACTGCACGTTATCCGCTTCATCCTTGATGGCGAATTTCCCTGTAACAAACCGCCCGATAGAAGTGATGCGTTGCTGCCCGTCAAGTACTTCAAATCGTCCGTTCACAGTCCGATTGAAATAGATTAGTCCGATGGGATAGCCTTTCAGCAGGGATTCTATTACCGCTACATCACGTTTCCCATCGTTGTAGATATAATGGCGTTGATACTCGGGTTGGATAGTGAGCCGCCCGTCCAATCCAAATAGACCTTTACCTTCCAATTCGTTGTAGGTAAACCCTTTACAGATGTCTTCGACAGTCCATTCTGTATGTAATGTTGTCTCCATAATATTGATTCACTTTATAGGATTATTCTTTTGTGTCTTCTTCTTCCGGTGATGAATTGAGCGCAATGCCTGTCTTGGCGTTCAACGGACTGATGACCGCCTTGCCCGTCTTGGCTTCCAACTCCATACGGGCATTGCGGGCAATCTCACCACCAGCTTCCGCCACATCCATGTGTTCCCGAAATGTCTCCGGATTTTTACTTTCAGATATTTCTTTGGTGGAAAGTTCCGCCAACATATTTAGCACCAATTCCTTATTGGTCATATTATCACGTAAGTTCTCTTTTTTCAGACCTTTGAACTGCTTATATTCCTTGGCGGTCATGTCACTCCAGGTCTGATAAATAATATCGGTCAGCGTAGCAAACTGCACCCCCTCTTGCAATCCGTGCCGCTTCCATTCATCCGTGAGGTCTTTACGAATCTCTATAGATTTGAGACGCTGATTAATCCAATTATCCGAATACCCCAACCGCTTATAGTCCACCAGTGCTTGATTGATAGAGAGTTCGGGGTCTTGCATTTGGTTAAGACGTTCAGTCGCCACTTGTGCCATCCATTGCTTGAACGGTTCTGCTTTAGGCGATGGAATAGACTGAATCAAACGAAGAAGCTGCTGAGTATCTGCGACATCGGTTAAATACATCTTTCCATCAGCCGATTTCATTTTCAGTTGACTACAATTTGTAGTCAACTCACTCCCTTCTTTTTTTAAACGTGTTTTCAAGACACTCCAATACTTACGAGGATTAGGGCTATCGGTTAGGACAGCCACCACATCCACTATGGAAAAGTACCATTTTTCTTCTTTGTCATCCCAAATAGTACGAACTTTCTTGGTTTCAAAAAGCTTGATGGCATTATGCTGAGTCATAATATTATATTTTTGTCTTTATTTTTAAGTTGAAATCTTAGGTTGTAATCGTGGTATAGACCAAGACCCTAATGGAGTATATGGAAGAAGTGCTTATATTCATAATGTTGAGATGTTTAAAAGATTATTTATTCAGTATAGGAAGTTGAAATCTTAGGGATGTGCGAGAATGAGGACTTATACACAATGAAAACCCGTGTTTATACCACATACGAATGTAAAACCGCCTATTTGAAAAAGTTTGGAAAGGTTGGTACATACGACTTAAATGCCAGTGGAGTAATCATAAGAAACGGTATTCAAGAAAAAGTCTATCAACGCATTCTAATTATCAACCGTAAGTTTGCGCCTAATAGCTAATCTGCAATACATTCGATTGTAGTCGGTTCCCATCTTAATGTAAAAAGCGGGACCACCTTGTTTCTCTTTCGGAAGATTATCGGGCTTCTTGATACCAAGTTCCAAACTAATCCCTAAGATTTCAAATTGCTCCGGACAATACTTATCCAAAAAGGAAATAGGAACGCCCATCACACCGTCATAATCTGACGGAATAGCATCCGTAAAAGGCACTTCAATGGCATCATAATTGTCATAACGGTCATAGGCGGTTTTGCCTTTCAGTTCCTTATGCTTGGAAAAGCGTAGGTTATCTGCCATGCTCATCAGTGCAAGTGGCTGATGCCGACGACCGTGGTCAATATTGGTTAGCCATACAGACTGCGAACGAGCTAAAATCTTTCCATCTATTATTCTATATCCTGAGCCTAATTTCTTACCATTCGTAAGTTGGTCTGTATCTGGGACTTCAAATAACAAATCAACACTCATAGGTGTCTTTCCAAGCCACATCTTGTTGTTTTTTATCAAAGGAAATACCTCCTTATAAGTAATGCAGTTTTTATTGCCTATGACTGCAAATTGTTTCTTTCCTTCCACAATCCAAGCCAAGAACTCACGAAAGAGGGAGAACGGAGGATTGGTGATGATAAAATCCGCTTCATTACGAAGTTCGGTAACTTCTTTGCTTCGGAAATCCCCGTCACCATCCATATACTTCCATTCGAGGTCATCAATATTGATACGTCCGTCCCCGCTTTTGTCTCGTTCCAAGATGAATATCTTACCTTTCACCTGTGCCTTGGACGGGTCGAATTGAGGCGCTTCTTTCTCAAACAAAGAGGGCTGATAAGGTGTTTTGTATTTTTTGCTATCCGGCGCATAACTCGTAGAAATCAGTTTTTTCAAGCCTAACTCATCAAACTTGGCAGCAAAGTATCGGGTAAAGTTGCTCCATTCGGGGTCATCACAAGGAAGCAATACAGTCTTTCCCCTAAACACGTCCGGGTCATATTCAAGATAGGCATTCATTTCAATCTCTATGTCATGAAATTGCGTATAGAACTCATCATTCTTAGCCGCCTTAGCTTCTTTTAGATTAGTATTTGCCATATGTCTATTTTTTTATTTCATTAGGTACAAGAAGTGTACGCACATCCACATTCAGTATTTCCGCTATCCTGTATAGTACGGGTATAGGCGGTTGCACTCTGTTCGTGGCGTATAGATTGACCATATTAAAACCTTTGCCAAGTCGTTTAGCCAATTCAGTTTGACTAATACCCACCTCAATCAATGCTTCTTTTATCCGATGCGACATCTTCTTTAACTTGTCACAAAGGTATATAATTTTATTGGGTAAACCACTGTGCTCTTAAAAGAAAGTATTTCGTTAATGGCTTATCCAAAGCTATTTTGGAAAATTCTATTTGTTTTTTCGCCAGTCGATTTTATAAAACTGCCGCCGATAGTTCGTACTTTTGAAAAAAATCCCTATATTTGCAGATGAAAGAGTTATTTGACAGCATAGCAACGCAAAACGCTGAAATTCGCACGGTTGCTAACTCGTTACCGCCACTTTTCAAATAATTCGCTAAAAGTTTATTCCTCAATCGGTTAAGTCTAACCGACTAAAATCTAAAATAGAGACTTACAGGCAAGAGGGGCAAAAAATATCGTTAATGAAAATATCGGTTCTTGACACCCCAACGATCAGCACAACCATAACCGAAATACCGACTAACATCACTCAAAAGAATATAGTGCAAAATAAAAAACTCCAAAAAATCATCCGAGTACTTTGGTGTATTTTAGGATTTATATTCCTGATTATATTGTTAGCCACAACAACATAATAAAAAATCCCCGGAGTGATCCGGGGTGTCGTTTTCCCTCTATCTTTGCCGATGTTGTCCTTTCGACCTCAACATGAATATCAAATATACATATGACGCAGAAACAAGCCATACAATTATTTGAAGAGCGCAAGGTGCGCACCGTATGGGATGACCAAACGGAGGAGTGGTATTTTTCGATCGTGGATGTCGTCGGTGTATTGACCGACAGCGTGAATCCTACGGACTATATCAAAAAGATGAAGAAGCGCGATCCGGAGCTATCCAAAGGGTGGGGACAAATTGTCACCCCCCTTTCCGTGCAGACTGCTGGAGGTCGCCAACGGGTGAACTGCGCCACGACGCAGGGTATGTTCCGGATCATCCAGTCAATCCCCTCGCCGAAAGCGGAGCCGTTCAAACAGTGGATGGCGCAGGTGGCTGCCGACCGTCTCGATCAGATGCAGGATCCGGAACTGTCGATTCAGCAAGCAATGGTCGATTACAAGCGATTGGGGTATTCGGATAATTGGATCAACCAGCGTCTGAAAGCGATCGAGGTTCGTAAAGACCTGACCGACGCGTGGAAAAAGCGAGGGGTGCAGGAGGGCCAGCAATTTGCCACACTGACTGACATAATCACGAATGTGTGGTCTGGCTTCACCACCCGTGAATACAAGGCATATAAAGGGTTGCGGAAAGAAAACTTGCGGGATAATATGACCAACACAGAACTCATCCTCAACATGCTTGCGGAGGCTTCGACAAAGGACATAACCGAAGCAACCGACCCTCGGACGCTTGCAGCACACAAAGCGGTCGCGCGACAAGGCGGCACAATTGCCCGCAATGCCCGGCTGGAACTCGAAGCAAGAACCGGCCGCAAGGTGGTTTCTCCGTTGAATGCACATCAGGTATTACAAATCGAGAAGACGGACGAGGCGGAATTGCAGACCGAAGATGAAGAATAAAAAAGCCCCCGGAGTAATCCGGGGGCTGCCGTTTCCAAATAGGTCGTCGTCAAACAATAACTACCGGTAACAGCAATTCGTCACAACACAATCGAATAGAACGGCGCCGCGAATTTGTGCAACGCCTCGATAATCTTACGACGTTGTGCCGGGCGTGGTTTACTTTTATCATTGGCATAACGTCCCAACTGGGCGGCCGGAATGCCGGTCAATTCCGCCAATTTAGTATCCTTGATATACTCTCGTGCATATTTCAATGCGCTAACCGCGTCATACTCCAGTTCGATCTCATACGCTCCGTCCAAATATGCCTTGTAGGGAAAACCCATCTCTTTGGCCGTTTTGATATAGAGTGCAACGCCCTCTTTCATGTCGGCAACGGCCGCCTTGACGGTATCGCCCATTCCAGCAAACATATCCTTTTCCATCATGGCCGAAATCGTTCCGTCCGATGCCCATTCGATGATAACCTTTACCTTTTCCATAAATCGTGTGTATTTATTTCGTTTCCGGTTGCCCGGGGAGGGGGCTTATTTCAGCCCCATCTCCCGGATAAACCGCCGTGCTATTCCTGAACCCATTTCTTTCGAACCGTGAAAAGGAACCGAAACCGTTTTGCCATCCTTTTCATAAATTACGTGGCTCCCTGCTTGTCGGATAGATCGCCATCCGTTTTTTAGGATTAGGCGGTGCAACTCACTTGATTTCATATTACCCTTTGTTATTGTTTGACAGTACAAAGATAATGCAAAATATATTATTATCCAAATAAATAGTATATTATTTTATACTTTTATAGATAATAATTAGTATTTACTTTTTACGTAGTCCAAAACAATGCGGTTATTCGTGTCGTTGCGCGTGAACCGGCGGTGAATGTACCCCCGCGTGGTCTTAAGGCTTTTGCCGCTTTCGAAGCCGGAAGCCACCCCAACGTGATTAAGCGCCAGCGCAATGTCAGTTTCCGAAATCCCGCACTCCTCGGAGGCAAGAGTAGCCCATGTGTGGCGCATATAATAAGTACTTAAAGGCACATCGATTCCCAAGTGCGCGGCAAGTTGTTTGCAGCCCGCGTTTACGTTGTGGTTAAAGTCCCGGAAATTAGCGTACATTTTATAAAATGAGAACAACCGCCGTTTGTCGGGATCTCGGTACTTTTCAATCAGTGACAGCGCCTCCGGTTCGATCTTCACGGACATCAACGCTTCGTCTTTACGACGGTTAGCCGTCTTTTGCCGGTGGTAGATGATCCGATCGTCTTCGAGTTCGACATCGGCACCGAACAAGTCGGCGGTGTTCATGGCCAACAAGTAGAACGAGAGCGCCAGCACGTCCCGTGCCAGCTGCATACGCTTACCCGGGACAGTCTCGGCGTTTAGTATCTTTACGAGATCCTCGATGCACAAATCCCGCTTTTCGGGTTCTTCTTTGACCTCGACCTGTAATTTCTTACTCCCGAACGGTCGGTGGGTGATTAGAACCGTTTCGGCATCCTCGTCGTTGTAGTGGTCGCATGCCGCATTGAATAGGGTGTGGATGTCGGCCAAATAATCCTTTACCGTTTGCGCCTTGCACCCGGGGCGCCGCACCGTAACCTCTTTTCCGTGCTGGTTTGTCCGCGTCTGTTCGTGCGGTTTCTGCATATACTCAACGAATCCCTGCAAATTCTTTACGTTGATCTCCTTGACGAATACGATAGAACGCCCGAAATAGTCGGTTAGGTTGCGAATAACGGCCTCGAATCGTCCAGCGGTACCATCCCGTCCCTCGGCCTTCAACGCCTGAATATGGTTATCGCAAAATGCAATGAAGTCAATGCCCACGCCGCCCTCCGTTGCCTTTTGTGATTCGATATACTTTACCAGGTCGGCCGCAGAAAATCGGCTCAAGTCCGTGCCCAGTCCTTTGGCCAGCATATCCTCGTATTTCGATATGTCATTTAACAATCCTTTCAAAATTGTTGTATCTTTGATCCCGGAAAAATCAGGCTTTACCTGCTTCCGACTGACATATACGCCGGTAGATATTTTTCTTACTTCCCTTTTATGGGTAAGGCGGATGGATACCGGAAATTTACCGTCCCGCCGCTCGTTCTTCTCTCTGATCTCGATAGAAAATGTAGGCATACACTTTGAATTTTGGACAAACAATGGACAAACAAAGCTACATATTTTTACCGAAATGTGTGTAAAAGTGTGTAAAATAAGACGGGCGTAGAAGGTTGATTTTATGGTAAATGCGCTGTATGGTAGATTTTTAGGGGATTTTACCTTGAAATTATAGACTTGCATGCCATGCAAGCGCTCTAGCCAACTGAGCTAATCCCCCGTTAACGGGACAAATATAGTGAAATTTTCCAAATCCTCGAAAAACAGAGTCGATTTCCCTGAAAAATTCGCTCCGACAGTCCGCTCCTCGCAGAAAAAACATATCCCCAAAGAGGCAACGCCAGTCTGTATGGCAATGTTTTTGCTCTGAATTACAACGATATGAAATTCAATCATAAACCGGTCCGGCATTTTCTGCATGCCGACAAAAAACGATAGGATATGGACAAGAAAAGACTGACCTCCGAAAACGGGAAACCCATTGCCGACAACCAAAACATCCAAACCGCCGACGTGCGCGGCCCCGCCATGCTGCAAGACGTATGGTATCTCGAAAAACTCGCCCATTTCGACCGGGAAGTGATCCCCGAACGCCGCATGCACGCCAAAGGATCGGGAGCTTTCGGGACCTTCACCGTGACGCACGACATCACCAAATACACCCGGGCCTCGATCTTTTCGCAGGTGGGTAAAAAGACCGACTGTCTGGTCCGCTTCTCGACCGTAGCCGGAGAGCGCGGCGCCGCCGATGCCGAGCGCGACATCCGGGGCTTCGCCATGAAATTCTACACCGACACGGGCAACTGGGACCTGGTAGGCAACAACACGCCGGTCTTCTTCCTGCGCGATCCGCTGAAATTCCCCGACCTGAACCACGCCATCAAACGCGATCCGCGCACCGGCATGCGAAGTGCCAACAACAACTGGGATTTTTGGACGCTCCTCCCGGAAGCGCTCCACCAGGTGACGATCACGATGAGTCCGCGCGGCATTCCGGCCTCGTTCCGCCATATGCACGGCTTCGGCAGCCACACCTTCAGCTTCTACGACAAGGACAACAAGCGCACATGGGTCAAATTCCATTTCCGCACCCTGCAAGGCATCAAGAACCTCACGGACGCCGAAGCCGAGGCGGTCATCGCCAAAGACCGGGAGTCGAACCAGCGCGACCTGTTCGAAGCGATCGAACGGGGCGATTATCCCCGCTGGCTGATGCAGGTGCAGCTGATGACCGAAGAGGAGGCCCGAAACTACAAAATCAATCCCTTCGACCTGACCAAAGTGTGGTATCACGGCGATTTCCCGCTGCATGACGTGGGTATTCTCGAACTGAACCGCAACCCGGACAACTTCTTCGCCGAAATCGAACAGGCGGCGTTCAACCCTGCGAACGTCATCGAAGGCATCGGCTTCTCGCCCGACAAGATGTTGCAGGGGCGGCTCTTCTCCTACGGCGACGCACAGCGCTACCGGCTGGGCGTGAACAACAACCTGATTCCCGTGAATAAACCCCGCTGTCCGTTCCACGACTACCACCGCGACGGACAGATGCGCACGGACGGCAATTACGGAGCGACGATCCCCTACCAGCCGAACAGCTACGGCGAATGGCAGGACAGCCCGAACCTGAAAGAACCGCCTTTGGAGGTGAACGGTGCCATCTACAATTACGACGAACGGGAACTCGACAGCGACTATTTCACCCAACCGGGCAAGCTCTGGCGGCTGATGTCGGCCGAAGACCAACGGGCGACGTGCGAGAACACGGCCCGCGCGATGGGCGACAGCGCCCTCTTCATCAAACAGCGGCACGTGCGCAACTGCTCCTACGCCGATCCCGAATACGGCAAAGGCGTGGCGAAGGCATTGGGTATCGACTATGAGGAAGCCCTGAAAGCGGAGGACCCGGCACACCCGACGTGGGATCCCCGCAACAAAAAGTGATTCGCAGCAGACGCACCGAAAGGAGGTTCCTCCATTTCGTTAAGATCGCTACAAAATCCCGGATGAATATGTATTCATCCGGGATTTTACGCAATACGTCCTCTTCACCCTGTCCGAACGCCCCGCAAAACAAGGCCCGTCCGGCACGAACGGCCCGACGCGAAAAGCCTCATACGATGGGATCGATGACGCCTCCGCCTCCGCCACTCTTTCCGGCTCCGCAGGCTTTCTCCCCTCGACAACGATACTTCGAAAAATGCCAGCCGACACCTTGCTCCCGGCGACAACATCGACAGGCCGGTCCGCACAAGCGGATCGGTTTCCTTGCAAGAGGCAATCAAGGACGGTATTCCAGCATCGTTCCGGGACATTGGACATACCTTTACGGGGTCTTGGCCGGCTCCGTAAAATACAATGCCGGACTGCGATCCCGCACTTTCGGGAGCCGCAATCCGGCGCTGCGAATTTCAAAAGGCACTATGCCTGCGGCGTATCGTCGCCGCCTTTATTGCGATTACGGTTGCGATTTCGGTTACGACGACGCCCCCGGTCCCGGCTGCCGCGATTACCCTCGCCACGACCTTCTCCGTGGCGGGACTCCACATTCGCAGCCGCGACGACACCTTCTGCAGGTACCGGACCGGCACTCTTCGCACCGTCGCGTCCACGGCTCCGACCACGTCCCCCGCTGCGTCCGTTTCCGCCACGGCCCGACCCACTGCGTCCCCGGCGGCCGCCATGACCGGAAAAAGCGGCGGGGTTATATTCAGGGCCTGCACCTACGGCTTCCGGCAAGGACAATTTCGGAATCTCCCGCTCGATAAACTCCTCGATACGGTGGAATTTACCCTGCTCCTCCTCGTTCACGAACGTAACGGCCCGCCCCGTAGCGCTGGCCCGCGCCGTGCGGCCGATGCGATGGATATAATCTTCGGGATCGTGCGGCACGTCATAATTGATGACCATGCCGATATCCTCGATGTCGATACCGCGTGCGACGATGTCCGTCGCTACGAGAATCCTCACTTTATTATTCTTAAAATCGAGCATCACCTGCTCGCGTTTCTCCTGATCCAGATCGGAGTGCATGGGAGCCACGTCGAGCTTCATACGCTTGAGCGTATGGGCCAACTCCTTGACCTTTTGTTTGGAAGAGGAGAAAATGATCGTCTTGGACTCCGAAGGCCAGGAGAACATCTCGCGGACGATCCCCAGCTTTTGGCCCTCGTAACAGATATAAGCACCCTGTTCGATCGCCTCGTTGGGCTTCGAAATGGCGATATTGACCTCGGCGGGATCGTTCAGAATCTGCTTGGCCATCTGCCGGATCTTGGGCGGCAGCGTCGCGGAGAACATCAGCGTCTGCCGCGATTTGGGCATATAGGAAACGATCTGCATAATGTCGTCGTAAAAACCCATATCGAGCATACGGTCGGCCTCGTCCAGAATCAGGTAATCCACATGCGAAAGATCGACGCGGCTGTTCATAAGGTGCGAAATCAGGCGTCCGGGCGTGGCGATCACCACATCGGCACCCATTTGCAGGCCGCGCTTCTGCTGGTCCCAGCCGCGGCCGTCGCCGCCGCCGTAAATTACGGCGGTAGAAACGGGCATATAGTAGGAAAAGCCCTGGAACTGCATGTCGATCTGCTGTGCCAACTCGCGCGTGGGTACGATAATGACCGATTTCACGACGTTCTTCTCATTGCCTTCGAGCAGCAGCCGGTTCAGCAGCGGCAGCGTATAGGCAGCCGTCTTGCCCGTACCGGTCTGGGCGCAGGCGATAATATCGCGCCCGTCCAGAATGATCGGAATGGTCTGCTCCTGCACAGGAGTCATCTCCTGAAAATTCATGGCGTCGATGCCGTCCAGCACCTCGTCTTCCAGATCGAGTTCGTCAAATCTCATACTATGCGTTTTCTTTCTTTTCCAATTATTACACTTCAAACGGGCGGGTTCTTTCGACCAACTCTCCCTGCAACGTCGCCGACGAGGAGGCGGTCACCCGCACCCGCACGTAATCCCCGATCCGGCACTCGCCGCGATCGAAGACCACCACCTTATTCTGCGACGTACGTCCGAAAAGCTGCCGGTCGCTGCGCTTGGAAGTACCTTCCACCAGAATTTCGAACTCTTTGCCGACATCGCGGGCGTTGCTTTCGGCCGAAAGCGTATTCTGCAAGGCGATGATTTCGTTCAAACGGGCCGTCTTGACCGAATCCGGCACATCGTCGGGCATGTGACGTTGAGCGAACGTATCGGGCCGCTCGGAATACTTGAACATATAGGCGAATTCATACCCCACCTCCCGCATCAGCGAAAGCGTCTGCCGATGATCCTCGTCCGTTTCGCTGCAGAATCCGGCGATCAGGTCGGTCGTAATCGCGCAATCGGGCATATAGCGGCGGATAGCGGCGATGCGGTCGAGGTACCATTCGCGTGTATATTTGCGGTTCATCTTCTCGAGCATCCGCGACGATCCCGACTGGGCGGGCAGGTGGATGCAGCGGCAGATGTTGGGTTTCGACGCCATCACCTCGAGCAGACGGTCGCTCATGTCCTTGGGATGCGACGTTGCGAACCGCACGCGCAACAGTGGCGAAATTTCGGCCACAAGGCGCATCAACTCCGGAAAATCGACCGCTCCATAGCGATACGAATTGACATTCTGCCCTAACAGCGTTACCTCCCGGTAGCCGTTCTCAAACAGGCTGCGAGCTTCGTTCAGAATGGTCTGCGGATCGCGGCTGCGCTCCACGCCCCGCGTATAAGGCACCACGCAGTACGAACAATAGTTGTTGCACCCGCGCATGATGGCGATATAACCGCTCACGCCGTTGCGGTCGAGCCGCACGGGAGCGATTTCGGCGTAGGTCTCTTCGCGGGAAAGCAGGACATTGACACCCCGGCCGCCTTCGCCCGCTTCGCGCACCAGGCGAGGCAGGTCGCGGTACGCATCCGGACCAGCGACGATATCCACGGGGTTCTCCCCCTCGAGCAGCCGTTCCCGCAAACGTTCGGCCATACAACCGATAATACCGACGAGCACTCCCGGCCGGCGGCGGCGCAGATGAGCCATCTCCCGCAAACGCCCCCAAATGCGCTGTTCGGCATTATCTCGGATCGAACAGGTATTGATCAGAACGACATCCGCCTCCTCGATCTTGTCGGTATAGACATACCCCTCCTGCTGCATGATCGCTACGACGATCTCGGTATCGCCGACATTCATCTGACAACCGTAGGTTTCTACAAAAAGTTTACGGCCCGCCCCCTGCAACGGACGCAAGGTATTTATCTTTTTTTCGTCATTCATATTCACAGTCCGGAACCACCCGGTAAAATTAGGACCGAAAAACGGGAATCGACGATCGCGGTTCCCGTTTCCCCGGTATTTCTGAAAATTACTGTGCCTGAATTGCACCCGCTTCCGGGAAGGGCTTGAAGCCCTCTCCGTAGGTATCGTAGGCATCCGTAACCACGAAGAATGCTTTCGGGTCGATCTCCTGTACCTTACGCTGTACCGCATGCACCTCCTTGCGATCGACCACCAGGAAAATCATATCCTTTTCCTCCTCGGAGTACATACCCCGTGCCTTGATAAAAGTAGCGCTGCGTTCCAGATCCTCCAGAATGAACGTCCGGAGTTTTTCGTTTTCATCGCTGATGATGAACAGCAACTTGTCGTACGACGCACCGTCGATCACCCGGGCTACGACCCGCGAAGCGAGAAAAATCAAAATCAAAGAATAAAAAGTAAGCACCCAGCCCGAACCCGAACTATCGCCCGTACCGAGACCGAAACCGATCACCACCAAGCCTGAAAGGATCACCACGCAATCCGCCAGGAAGATACCCGTGGAAAACTTGATGCCCGCATACTTCTGAAGCAACATGGCGATAATGTCCGTACCGCCCGTGGTAGCCTGTGTCCGCACGACCATACCCTGCCCCACGCCGATAACGACCGCACCGATGATACAGGTCAGCAACAGATCGTTCGACAAGTTGAGCGAACCGCCCAGCAATAGCGCCGGATCGAGATTGATACCGTCGGCCGTAAATGCCGCATCGGAATAGACCAACCGCGTCAGGATATTCATAAAACCGGGCGTGAACAGCGCAGCCACCACCGTCCGGGCGCCGAACTGTCCGCCGAAAACCAATACGGCGGTAATCATCAGCGGCACGTCGAACATATAGCCGAAAGTACCGACCTGGATCGACGGGAAAATATTATGCAATACGATGCCGGCGCCATAGACTCCGCCCGGAACGAAATTGTAAGGATTGATAAAAAAAACGAAACCGGATCCCATAATCGCACAACCGACAAACAACTGAATCCAGGAACGCCACCAGGCCCAAGACCCCATCGGCTCCAATAAAGCTTTCGTATTGATCATAAAGTTAACTGTTTTAGAGCGGTTAATAATCGATTTAATTTTGCAAATATACGAAAAACTCCCGGATTTCCCGTTCGCTTCGGACTATTTTCCCAAAAAGCCGCAGTATTTAAATTTTTTTCGTTTATATTTGCATATACAATCCTGACAAATAAAGGGCATGATACTGACTTACTATTGCATTATCACGATGATAATCATCGCCTACCTGCTCGGCTCGATCCCCAGCGCCGTATGGATAGGCAAAAAATATTACGGCATCGACATCCGGGAACACGGCAGCAAAAACGCCGGTACGACCAACATGCTGCGGGTGCTGGGACGCCGGGCAGCCCTGCCGGTCTTTCTGCTGGATTTCCTCAAGGGATTCGTCGCGGTCACATTGACCGAGATCCTCAAATACGACGCCTACATCAACGATATGTGGCTGATAAATATCAAGATCATCGCCGTATTCGCCGCCGTGCTCGGACACATCTTCCCCATTTTCGCGGGATTCCGGGGCGGCAAGGGCGTGGCAACGCTCGTGGGGGCGATCACGGGAATTTATCCGCCGGTCGTACTGCTCTGTTTCGCCGTATGGGTCGTGATCCTGATGATGACGCATTACGTTTCGCTCGCGTCTATCGTGGCCGGCTGCTGCTTTCCGATCTTCACGATCGTTTCGCCCAAGGTAAACCAATCGGTGCCGTTCATCGTCTTCTCATTCGTCACGGCCGTTCTGCTGCTCTACACCCACCGCAAAAATATCGTTCGGCTGAAAAACGGCACGGAATCCAAAATATACATCTGGAAGCCCCATCGAAAAGCGGACAAATAGCACGGTAAAAACGATTCGCTTGTTTGGCGAATCGTTTTTTATCGAATAAGGTCCGAAACCGGAACCATATCCGAATAGGCACAAAAAAATCCGACTGCTCCATCTCCTGCCCCAACGGTCATTCGGATCGCTTCATCCGCCCGTTTCAGATCGGACTTTCAATCCACGGTAAATAGCGAGCCGGAAATCGCCATTATTCAACACGCTTGTATTGTCCGATTTCGATCTATTTGTGTCTGTTTCCGCTGCGATCCGATCTGTCGAAACCGGCTGAAACGGCCTTGTAAAATAAAAACGAAGGCATCCCCGAATTCTTCCGACAAAAAACGGGTATTTTACCGATTGGATAGATTTTCATATATTTGCTCGCAACGAATACCGATTTGTACGAACTGTCAAAAAGCGAAACACACGAAATTTGCTTTGTTCCCGGCATATATTATCTTTGCCGGAAGAGGTTAAGAAGAATAACCCGAATCCGGCCGGACACCAGTCCCCCCGGGACAGGCGTTTCGCCCTAAAAATTGAATTATCCACTACTTGATACCGAAAATTCTATGTTACGCGAAAACCTGATTAATATTTACGAAACCAGCTTCCGGGAGAACTATGCACTGCCGGCATTGACCGACTATTTCAAGCAGGAGAACTTCACCTACCTGGAAATGGGCGCCGAGATCGCCAAGCTGCATCTGCTCTTCGACGAGGCGGGCATCCGGCAGGGCGACCGAATTGCGCTGATCGGCCGCAACAATCCCCGCTGGTGCATCACCTACATCGCCACGATCACTTACGGCGCGGTCATCGTGCCCATTCTGCAGGATTTCCATGCCAACGACGTGATCCACATCATCAACCATTCGGAAAGCCGACTGCTTTTCCTGGGCGACACGTTCTGGGACGCGATCGAAGCCGACCAGATCCGGAAAGTCGAAGCCGTCTTCTCGCTCACGGACCTGAACGCGATCTACGAGCGCCGGGATCCGAAGAAACTGACGGATTTCCAGAAGAACCGCGAAAATCACTTCCGCAAAGCCTATCCGAAAGGGTTCGGACCGGAGCATATCCGCTTTCACAAGATTCCCAACGACCGGATGATCCTGCTCAACTACACCTCGGGAACGACCGGATATTCGAAAGGCGTCATGCTCTCGGTCAATAACCTGACGGGCAACGTGCTCTTCGCCCGAGGAGCCATAAACACCCAAACCGGCACGAACTATTTCCAGCGCGGCGGACGCACGCTCTCGTTCCTGCCTCTGGCACACGCCTACGGCTGTGCATTCGACTTTCTCGCGCCGCTGGCCGTCGGAGGCCACATCACCCTGCTGGGCAAAATTCCCACTCCGAAGATCCTGATCGAAGCCATGCAGGTCGTGCGCCCCACGATCATTTGCTGCGTACCCCTGATTCTCGAGAAAGTCTATCGCAAACAGGTACTGCCGCTGCTCGAAAAGGGGCCGATGAGTATCGCTATGAAGATTCCGCTGCTGAATACCGCCCTGCGCTCGGTAATCCGCAAGAAGATGATGGAATCGTTCGGCGGAGAGGTGAACATCTTCATCGTGGGCGGTGCACCGATGAATATGGAAACCGAAGCATTTCTGATGAGTATCAAATTCCCGATCACGATTGGATACGGCATGACCGAATGCGCTCCGCTCATCAGCTTCACTCCCGACAACGAATTCAAGGCCGGTTCCTGCGGGCGTTTCCTCTCGGAATTTATCCAGGTGAAGATCGACTCGCCCGATCCCGAACACGTCGCAGGCGAGATCCTGGTGCACGGCGAGCACGTCATGATGGGTTACTACAAGAACGAGGAGGAAACCCGGAAGGTCCTGGACGAAAAAGGGTGGCTCCATACGGGCGACATCGCCACGATGGACCCGGACGGCACGCTTTACATCCGCGGCCGCTCGAAAACCATGATACTCACGGGAAGCGGACAAAACATTTACCCCGAAGAGATCGAAGACAAACTCAACAACATGTATATGGTCCAGGAATCGCTGGTTCTGGAGCACAACGGACGTTTGACGGCATTGGTCGTTCCCGACTTCGAACAGGCGGAGCTCGAAGGGATCGATAAAGAGGAACTGCCCCGAATCATGGAAAACAACCTCAAGGAACTCAACAAACTGTTGGCATCCTACGAACAGGTCGCAAGTATCACGGTCTATCCCACCGAATTTGAAAAGACGCCCAAACGCAGCATCAAGCGCTACCTATACAATACGGCTCTGCTGGAGAAATAGGCCGATTCGATGAAGCACGAAAAATCGCTATCGAAGAGTTTTCCGCCGACAATCCGACAAGTTTCCCTTCGAAACAGCTTGCCGCCTTTTCAGGCGGCAAGCTGTTTCGAAGGCTTCTCGGAAATCTTCACAATAGTCCATACGATTTCCTTACCTTCCACTATCTTTGCAGAAAACAGGATGCGCCTCGGAAAACGATGAACAAGTTCCCGTTTTCTTCTCGGCTTTCACTATCTTTGACACCGAACATTTCGCCTCGACAAAATGCAAATAAATTTGCGTTTGCCTCCGGCTTATCGCTATCTTTGCCAATATGAAATTCAGCAGCAAACAAATGATCGGAGAAAACCTCCTGTACCTGATGGTATGGATGGTGATTATCCTAGTACCGGTCCTCAACTCGAAAATGCTCGAAGAGGTACACGTCAGTCTGGAGAACATTCTGATCGCCTGGCTAAAAATCGCACCTTATCTGCTGATCTTCATCATCCACAACAGCCTGATCGCTCCCAGACTGTTACTGCGAAAACATCGTTATGTATGGTATCTGGTCGTCAATCTGCTGACCATTACGGCCGTTTTCTCGCTGGTCGCCATCTATGAAAAATACGCTCCATACGACACCGAACCCTACATCCTGAACGGCAAAGCGTCATTCACCGATCTGGCGATCTACTGGAACATCCTGCTGGGATTCTTCATGACGGGTCTGAACATGGGTATCAAACTGCTGTACCGCTCCCTGCGCGACGAACAACAGATGGAGGAGCTCAAACGTCAGAACCTGCAGGCGGAAATGGATTATCTGCGATACCAGATCAATCCCCATTTCTTCATGAATACGCTCAACAATATTCACGCCCTGATCGACATAGATACCGAATATGCGAAAAGCGCTGTTATCGAACTGTCCAAGATGATGCGGTACGTTCTCTACGAATCGGGCAGCGAAACCATATCGCTCAAAAAAGACATCCAATTCATCGAGAACTACATCGAGTTGATGCGCATCCGCTACGACAGCAGCATCGACATCCGTTTCGACTATCCGGACTCGATCCCGAATAAAGTGGCCATCCCGCCCCTGCTGCTGATCGTATTCGTCGAAAACGCGTTCAAGCACGGAGTAAGTTATAACCACGCCTCGTTCATCCAGATCCGAATCGGCTACCGGGATGATGCGGTAACGGCCGTCATCAGCAACAGCCGTCACGAAAAATCCCGGTCGGGTACTACGGGCATCGGACTCGAAAACGTCAAAAAACGGCTGGCATTGATTTACCAGGACAACTATACGCTCGCTATCGACGATTCCGATCCGGCCGTTTATACCGTCAAACTCATAATCCCCATCATGCCATGCTGAAATGTATCGCCATAGACGACGAGCCGCTGGCACTGCGGCAATTACAGGGTTATATCGCCAAAATCAATTTTCTGAAGCTCGAAAAAGCGTTCACCAACGCCATCGAAGCCCAGCAATATCTGGCCGGAAATCCGATCGACCTGATTTTCGTGGATATCAACATGCCCGATTTGAGCGGCGTAGAGTTCGTACGGTCGCTCGTCAGCCGCCCGATGATTATCTTCACGACGGCATATTCGGAATACGCCGTCGAGGGATTCAAACTCGATGCGATCGACTACCTGCTCAAACCGTTCAGCTTCGCCGATTTCAACCGTTCGGTAACCAAAGCGCAATCGCTGTATGAACTGTTGGCCTATCGGAAGACACAGGGGGACGTCCCGGCCCCGGAAGCCACCCCGCGCGACCGGGAGTATATCTCGATCAAAGCCGATTATAAAACGACGCTGGTACGCATCAGCGACATCGTTTATCTGGAAAGCGAAGGCGAATACGTACGGCTCCATCTGGACGACCGATCGACCATCACGACTCTTTTCCGGCTCAAGAACATGGAAGCGGCCCTGCCGTCGGAAATGTTCATGCGGGTCCACCGTTCCTACATCGTCAACCTGCAACGTATCAGGAGCTACGTGAAAGGTCGGGTTTTTATAAGTGACAGCGAATACGTTCCGATCGGCGAAAATTACCGGGAGGCGTTCCAACGATACATCGAAGCTCATTACCAGAATCTATAACGGAGAATCGCCTCCGAAGTCGATATCTTCAGGAGAAATCGCACCGTCCCGAACGGACATTCGACCGCCCGGCAACAAATAACAAAACGCGATTATATGTTTTCGGGGAGCTATTGGAAGCCGACACGCCCTTCCCCTCTTTGGAGAGGAAGGGCGTGTCGGCATTACAGAAGCGGCACAGACCGCAAATAAGCTCGATGCCGCGATCGTTGGCCAAGGGTACATCGGAAAGACATGACCCCCAAATATAAACTCTGCATTCCCAGAGCGCAGGCACGCTTGCCACCAACCCCGACTATGAGGGGCGAATCTTATTTGCGATCGGCCAGGCAGCTCTGAATATCCAGACTGACCGGCTCACCGTTGAGAGAAAAAGAGAGTGTGCAATCCTCGAAAGCGGTAAGTTTCTCGAACTGCAAAATAACGATGGAATTATCGCCCCAAATTGCATCGACCTTCTTTGCCTGAAAGGTTTTACCATCGTTATAAAGCACCACATCTTCGATCGAAAGTCCGTTGGTTTCATCACGGTCGGATGCAGGGATTTCAATTTTGATAGTTGTTTTGCCGTGTTTGTTGTTCAAACTCAAAAATTTGGGAGTTGCATGGGCGCTTCCTATCGCCAGCAGAGCGGCAGCGCATGAAAGAATAATCTTTTTCATAGCAAATGAATTTAAAGTGATGTAAAAGGGTTGATTTCCAATCGTTACGAAATAATATCCAAGATACGAAATAATGTCTTTTACTATATGCAGAAGATTCCGATATTTTTTCAATAAATATTGTGTGTGGGGGGCTTTTACTCTTTTCGGTGCAAAACTAATATAAAAATCCCCCCCAAATATTTTGATTAAATTAACCAAAATATATTCGAATATGCAACAATATTTGGAAAAATCTATGAATCAGGCCCGCATAAAGCTCATGACTTACAAGCGGGGAAAACGGTCCATACGGGTATATCGCCCGTCGGCACACTCGTAACAATAGTGCGTCAAGCCGTTGGTCAGTACCACGTAACGGGCCCCCAGCACCGAATTGTACCGGACGGCCTGCGCCAGCACCTGACGGTCTATTCTGATCCCGGCAGCCTTGCACTCGACGAGCACCAGCGGACGGGCCCGGTCGTCCACGACCACCACATCGGCACGCTGCGGAGATCCGTTCATCGCTACGGCATACTCCTGGACGATCCGCATGGGCTGTGCTCCGCAATGGGAAATCAGAAACCCGATCAGGTGACGGCGCACCCACTCCTCGGGAGTCAGCACCAGGTAGATTCCCCGAAGCGGATCCCAAACGGTCATCTGCTCCCCACGCTGCGAAATCCGCAATTTGACGGCAGGAAAATTGAGCCGGGGATAGTCGGGAATCATATTCGGAAAAAATTAGTAACTTTACAGGGACAAATATACGAAAAGGCGACGGAATCCGTATCGCCCCGTATGCAAAGTGCCCCCAAGCCGCAGAATACAGCGCAAAGCGGGAGCGAGCGTACGGGCTCGCAGACAAAGAGTGCCGATCGTATCTTATTACTTAACTAAACAGCGAAAGGCGGACGGCGGGTCCAACTCGTCCGCATCCGCCCGAGCCGCATAAAAAATTTATCGCCTTATGAAGAGTCTTTTGACCTTGCTCCTTCTCTCTTCCGCATGGATGGCCTGCGCCCAGGATTACGCTTCGCCGGAGCCGGTCGAGATAGGCAAGGAGCTTTCCCGCACCACTTTCGTCGTCTATCCGACGGCGGAAGAGGCTGCCGCCGGATCGCGCGAAGCCTCCAAATACTTCACCCCGCTGACAGAGTGGGAAAAAACGACGACCGAAGCCGGCACGGAGTTCTCCACGAAATTCACGGTGCCCTTCGCCTGGGTAAACCGCCAGGTGCTCCTGCATGTGGAGTGGGCTTCGTCGGCTTACGAAATTCGCCTGAACGGGAAGGTCGCGGGATATTGCCAGAACGGGAGCAATCCGGCGGATTACAACTTCACCAAACAGGTCCGGGAAGGGGCCAATAATCTGACGATCAAGGTGCTGTCCAATCCTGCAAGCACCGTACTCGAAAGTTGGGCGCATCCCTCCGAACCGGCGTTAGGCAGTTGCTACGTCTTTTCCCAGCCGACCATCCGCATCCGCGACCTGTTCACCAAAACGTACCGAAACGGCAGCGTCTTCAACGGCGAGGTCGGCATCGTGGTGAAAACCGACGCGCTGAATCCCAAGAAAGCGAAAATCCACTACGAACTGCTGACGCCGCAGGACGAAGTCGTGACATACGGCAGCCAGGAGATCGAACTCGACATGCGCAGAGAAGACACCCTGCGTCTGGTCGCCCAGATTCCCGATACGATGGTATGGAGCGCCCGCAACCCGATACTCTACACCCTGCGGCTCAAGACACAGACCGAAGGCCGTTATACGGAGTACGTATCGCTCAAGGTCGGCTTCCGCACCGTCGGCAACACCCGGGGGCAGTTGGCGATCAACGGGTATCCGGCAGCACTCAAGGCCGTACCCGACTTGGGTACGACCGTATCGCCGAGCCAACTGCTCGAATGGAAGGAACAGGGGTACAACCTGATTCTGCTTCCGGCAGGCGGCGTATCCGGTGCGCTGTACGACCTTTGCGACCGATATGGCTTCTATGTCGTCGAACAGGCTCCGATCAACACCAGCCGCAGCGGTATGTCCCGCCGCAAGGGAGGGAATCCCAGCAACGATCCCGCATGGCAGGCGGCCTATATCGCCCGTATCGAGGAGAGCTACCACACCACGAAACTGCATCCGTGCGTCGTAGCATTCTCGCTCGCCGAAGATTCCGCCAACGGAGTCAACCTCTACGAAGGTTATCTCCACCTCAAGGGCCTCGAAAAGGAGCGCCCGGTTCTCTACCCCGATGCCGGCGGAGAGTGGAACAGCGACAAACTCCGGCTGTCGGCCGAACAATAAGGGCTATCCGTCAAAGAATAAAAAGAGACTGTGTCAAAACACCCTTTTTGAGAAATCTACCCCTGTTACAACTATCTGTAGCAGGGATAAATCTTTCTACTTCGCATTATGACCTACTCCTCTTTTTGACATACAAGAACGAAACAAGCCCCTCGAAATGCGATGCCCTGACAGCACGATACACCGGCATGCAGGAAACAAGCGCCCTCCTTTAGCCGCAGAAAGGCCACTCCTTATGCGCGAAACCGAACTCGCACCAGGAGATCACACGCCCCTGCCGGAAACCATGTACTCTGCATCAAAAAACCAAACAATCACCGAATGAATCGCTCAACCAATAAAAACCATATAGCCCACATCACAAAAACAACCGGCCCGTACAAGTCACATATACCGCGTAAAAAAAAACGTATAACCGACGTCATGAACCCACACCTTGCAGCGAGACTCACAGGACCTGGGCCGAATACAAGATTATAGGTCCGGACCGAAAATCAAATGCCGCCCCCTTCACGCCCCTTGACTTTCCGGCATAATTCGGCCTGACATCATTCCCGAAATCCAAATAAGACCGGCCTTTTTCGACCATCATCGTTCAAAACACAGATGTATGGATCCACTCTTTCGTCCGGGACAGGTACGCCCACAAAACCATCCATCACCGCTCTCATATCGCCCGATAAGAAAAGCCACTCCGAAGCTACCAACAATATCCCCGACCAATAACAAACTCCCCGAATCAGCCGGTAACACCCCGGCAGCCAACAAATTGCCCTGGACCATCAGAAAACATTTCCAGTCCCGGCCGTAAGCACGCCCAATTAACAGAAAAAAGCTTCTCTCGACAGATACTCCAAGCAACAAAAGAGGGGAAGAGAATGATCTCTTCCCCTCCGGGATTCCGTTACTCGTCGAAAGTTCAACGAATAACTGTTCGACTTCAAATTATCGAATATTCTCAGAGATGTTCTTCAACTGTGCATCCACATCGAAATCCACGTTTACCGTCGCCTCCTTTTTAGGCATATTGAAGATAGTGGCTTTTCCATGATCTGCACGCTCGCGCTCGATCTGCATGAACGAAGCCTGGCTGAAACGGATCGGAGCAGAGAAGCTCACCTTCGATACAGTCGATATGCTGGACTTATCCTCGCGCTTATCGTCGAAACCATCGGTCGGTGCAGTATCGATATCACCCTGATGTTCAGGATCGTTCAGCATGATTGTTTCGTAGCCCAACGGTCCCCAAGCACCGGATGCGTCCTGACCTGCATAGTAGAAGCCCCAAGGACCTACTCCCGGCGGGGAACAACGACCATGCTCAGCATCCTTATAGATGGCTTCAAACGGATAATTCTCGAAATAATCGAAGATCAACATATCCGACAGAGGCAGATCGCCACCACGAGGAGCATGGACAAAGACCCACGTGTGAGCAGTTTCCTTACTAGTCGGCTCCGCTTGGTAAACGCATACATACTGCACTCCCTTATAGTCCTTCCAAGCCGAGGGATAACGAGCTGCAAGTTCATCACCGTTGTAAACCTGCCATGTTCCAGACACAGTTGCGTTCTCATTACGCGGCAGCGGTTTCGACTCAACCCGGCCGGTCGACAAGTCGGACTGATAGGTACCGCTCGCATAAGCAAAACCATAAGCTACATACTGGGTACCGGGAGTACAATCGGTCGACAACGTCTTCCCACCCACATACTGCGTCAAGGCTCCACCGCCATCACCATGGATCAAATCGTCGAGGAACTTAAGCCAGTTGCCGTTATACGAATCGAAGACCTCTGCGTTAATGATACCAACATGGTACCAAACGTCGTCGTGAGATGGAGTAACTTTACAAGTGAAGCTACGCATTTCGACATCCGAGAACTCGAATTTCAGCTTAAAATCTGTAGGAGCGACATATTTCGGTGTCGTGAATTCGGTCACCGAAATATCGGTAGTACGATGTCCGTATTTGTCGAAACCGAAAATAAAGATTTCGTAAGTGCTCTCCGGCTCGATACGCCACTCCTGATCGGCCCCCATCTTGGTCGTCATTTCGCCTTTCTGCACCCATTCGTTGGTTTGCCAGTTGGGAGGGGTACCATCACCCAGACCCGAACCGGAATTATACATATCCAGACGCTGGAGCAAACGCTCGACACAAGCATTTTTACCGTATTTCTCGGCACTACCACCAGGATACATACCGATGAAATATCTCGTCTCCGGATTCGACGGCGTAATTTTGATCTCGCAATCCTGAGCCGCGACATTCAACGTCTCTACCGTGAACGTGCAATCATCGGTTACAGGAATCTCTCCGGTCGTAACCGTGAAATACTCTTCAGCCTTCTCGCTGTTGATGTTGTAGTTGTCATCCATACCGAAGCACCAGAAATAGTAATCGTTACCACCCCATACGCGCTGCGTAAGAGATTTGTTCAACATAAACTTCTGCTCGCCCTGATAAAGAGTCGGACGCTGCTCACGCGCACTTGCCTGAAGCTCAGACAAATACTCAGCACTGGTCCATTCATCAATCTTGTAAACAAAACTGTTCATCGTCGAAAACATCCACTTCGCCTCCGGATCGCTCGGAGTGATCGTCACCTCCACGTTATAAGGATTGTTATCAGGATAAGGCTCAGCATTCACCTGTTTGAAATCAACCGTGAAAGAGAGGTCGGTCATTTCGACATTCTGGGTCGTAAACTCCGCCTTGAAAAGGCCCGTAGTAGGTACACCATCAGACGTACAACCGTACACATACCCATAATATTCTGTATTGGCATTCAGATCCGTCACAGTATTGGTCTTCGAACCTTTCATGAGCAAGATGTTCAACCATTCAGACAACTCCATTCCCTTACTTTCTGCCTGTTCTTTCACCATTTCCAAATCGGCTTCAATGAATTCCTCTTCAGAATCGAAAGAATCGACATACTTCTTGGTCATAAAAGCACACAGATAGGTCTCACTCTCGTTCGAAGGAACGATCTGCATCGCACAACTGTTCGCCGTAATCGACTTCGGATCGATCGTAAGTTCAAACGACATAACACCACCCTGATTTACGGTAACGACTACATCGGCTGCCCCCATATAAGAAAGGGTGATCTGCCCCGAACGAGACTCGACGTCCTCATCGAGGGCGGTGTAATCAAACTGGACGTATCCCGGCTCCCTGTAATTGAAATTCGTGATCCAATCCACGTTCGTCGTCGCCGTAACAACAGACGATTTATCGGCACCCTGAATTTCATACGCCAAGCGGCCCGTCCCGGCGTTCTTCGATAAGGAAAGCGTAGTTTTGGCGACAATAGTGGTACTGTAATTTGCACCATCATCGTCGCTACAGCCACTGCTTGCACTTACCATTGCGAGCATGGCGACGAGCGCCATCGCAAAAGAAAAATAACAAGTGGTTTGGTGAAAGAGTTACCAGATCGAAATCCGGACACCCCTTCGGGGTTAATAAAAAATTAAAAGTTAGGTATTAAAAACATCATAAAAAAGCGAAAATTCACCATGCAAGTATCGTAGAATAATCCTAATACACAATATAACCAACAAAATTCAATTCTTTTGTCCCGTCCGTTCCCCAGCGTATTCCTGCGATAAAGCAACTGCACCGAACGGAATCAATATTCTCGCCTTCATTCGGAATCGAATTCTTAATCCGAAATTCCCTCAAAGGTAGGAAATTAATCTAACTTAAACAACTTTTTAAGACAGTTTTTTCAACAAAAAAAGCGAATCAAAAATCACAATATATTGAATATCTTACATTTAAAATTCAAATATTCGTACCTACAAAAAATCCCCCAAAAAAATGATTTTTAGCCCTCAGGCGGCGTTTTTTCCATCACCTGGACGGATGTACCGAAATAATAAATCTTGAAACATAATAATTCGGTAACCAGTCGATGCACCCATATAACTTAAATAATATTCTATTTAGTATATACACAAGGTAAAAAAAGCAAAATTCCGTTTCGAAGCCCTCCTCTGCATTTTTTACGAAGAAAAAATATTTTTTTCTTGCAGAAATAAAAAAAACATCCTACATTTGCACCTGCAAACGCCTCTTTAGCTCAGTTGGTAGAGCACGACACTCTTAATGTTGGGGTCCAGGGTTCGAGCCCCTGAGGAGGTACGGAAAGGCGGAAAACTTAAGTTTTCCGCCTTTTTTATTGTCCAAACAGCCCCTTATAGCTGATATATCTTACCGTTTCGTGTATCTTTGTAATTGGATCCCACCGTAAAGGATCTATGTAGGATAAAAAAATTTTACAAAGTCCCTTATTCAGCCGAGGTATAAAGATAAATTCAAACAGGTTATGGAGATCAATAAAGATAACTGGAAGCAGATCGATCTAAATGTGGACAGCCTGTGGTTGATCCCCGAAAGAGATAGGCAAGGCAAGCACAAGAATATCTATCACGGCAATTTCGTTCCCCAACTACTCAAACGCTTACGAATGCCGGAAATACCGTGCTGGAATTGTTCGCAGGCAGCGGGACTACCCTGTTCGCATATGAAAACCTGCGCAAAGATTATATCGGATTCGACATCACCCAAAAAATTATCGATTATGTCAATAGCATTATGAGCGAATGGTCTTCGATCAACTACGCAATCAAGAATGTCGATGTCACCGATCGACAGCCGTTTTCCGAGGCGATCGCAGCATAGCTGGGCGAAAGGCACCGAGAGTAGGTCGATTTTATGATCGCTCATCCGCCTTATCTGGACATCGTAAAATTCACCGACGACAGCAGGGATCAGGCCAATATTTCGAACATCGATGCTTTCTAGAAAAAAGCTCTGCTCGGACCGTATCTACGGCATACGGATAATTGAATCCGGATATTCCGATTCGTCGATGGAACCGAAATATCTGCATTTCATGATCAGAACGATACCTCGTAATCGTATTCCTTTCCGGAGAAAACAGATAAAGATTATGAAAAACGTAATTGCTATAATAAAAAACGCTTGGGGTGACAGTCCGCCACCGAAAGTCAAAACCGGCTTTATTCTCAATATCATTGGATTGACAGCTTTTTTATGCTTATCCGGCGCAACAGCCCATGCACAATCGGACAAACAGATTATCAACATGGATAACCCGGACTATCACATCGATGTGGAACGTTTTTGCTCTCCATTTATTGATTTCGATAATCCCGAAGAGTACAATAGCAAAGAAGTAAACTATCGCTATGTGAAATACACACAAAACATGAACGTTTCTTTTTCTGAGAGATATCCGATTTTAATACATTATATAAGTATGGACAGTCTCGTTACCAAGAAAGCAACTTTTTGTGATACCGGCTTCGGGAAACTGAATTTGATAACCAATGCACAAGGCAAATTAATATCGATGAACTGCGAAACGAAGATGGACAAAACAGGCTTCAAGGAACTGGTAAAGGCTGTCAGACAGAAATATGGCAAACCTGCCCTGAAGAAAGCAGAAACAGGTAAAGACGAACTTAAAAAGATTCTGATAAACTCGATGGTATCAAAGGGCAAAAACATACCCGTGTATCTTTGGAAGCAGGATGACGAATATATCGGACTGTTCATGGAAAGCGAGGATGTCGTAAATTTCTTCCGGGCAAAAAAAGAATTTGAAGATTTACTCATCAAAGTAAATGGTCCTTACATTGAGGCAACAATAGAGTTGCAAAAATGGAAGAAGAAAATATTCAAGAGATAAGAAACAGGCTATAATAAGCTACTTTTAAATCACATGAAAATAAAAAAATATTTAACATAAAAATACATGCAACGCTATAAACCGATGACTTTCCTCCCAACACAGGATAAGAAGGGGAGAGGGAAAAAGCCTGTCGCCACTCCGAAAGCGGCCCTCCACTGTTGCTGCACAAGGTCAGAAGGACAGCTGCGGCAAAAGCAGAATCAAACCTCGTAGCCCACACGCCCCCAACTGCATTCGATATTCACAAGGAAAGGGAACCTTTTTTCCCGCAATCTTTTATATCCGGAGTGAAAGATCAGAAACGGATTCCGGCGAAATCCGTCTTTCAACGGATCGTCGATACGGCATCGAACTCTTCGGGAGCGTAAGTCCGCAAGGCGAGTTTTTTAACCCAAACGACGAAGATCCCCGTGAGTACCAAGTTCAGCACGAGGGTCAGCACCGAAATAACCAGTGCCGGACCGCCCAAGCTATATCCCAGCGCAATGAAGATAACGCCCGCCCCTACCTCGCCGCGGGTAAACATACCGATCGAAAGGGCCAGACGTTCGCTCAACTTCCGATCACGATAAAAAAACATCGGGAAAAGTTTGCCCAGGTTGGACAGCAACGAGACGATCACCACATGGAATGCGATCACGCCCCACGACATCATGGGCTGCGAACCGGTCACGGAAGAAGCAGCTTCCCCAGTCGCAGCAGTCATACCGATAAACAACGGCATGCTCAATCCAACCAAAAACATGAACAAGAACGAAATGCCGGAAGCGGCCATCCGCTCCCCGCGAGATTCGACATGCCTGGTTTTCATCACCATACCCAATACGAAAGCGGGAAGCAGCACCTCGATATGAATACTGCCCTCCTCGCCGAAATAATATTTGGAAAGCAGGTAAACCAGTTGGGTAACACCGAAAACCACGACCGAATAGGTCAGAATCGCCCACCAATCCTGCCTCAACTCATACGTACTGAGTTTCTTCCACCCCAGCCACAACAGCAGAAAGACGATCACCACGACGACGAAAAGCTGCCAGCGCAGACCGATCATCAGGATTTGCAGAGGTATCATCAGCAGGATGGTATCCAGATCGTCGAAAATCGCCAGCACCTGAATTTTCCGATACATCCAGCTTCGCTTGAGCCGCAGGGCCGCGAGCATCGTGAACAGGATGCCGGCCGAAGTCGGAGCGGCAAAACGGCTCAACAACAGATTCTCTTTCCAGGCGTCGCCATTGCCCCAAAACTCGGGCGGCAACAACACGAAAACATAGTACAGAGCGATGAGCAGCCAAGGTACGGCTGCCGTAGCCATAGCGATGAAATAGTCCTCGGCATAGGAGCGCCAACGTTTTTTATCGATCTCGAATTCCCGGCCGACATTGATCATGATGAACGACAGACAGACATAAAGAAAGGTCGTCGCCCCGGCCCGAAATGCAGGATAGCTCTCTCCGAGCATCCCCGGAAGAATCTGGGAAGCCACGAGGCCAAGGATGAGAAGCAGGGAAAATGAGAAAATCTTTTTCATCGGCGGTTTTCAATAGGAATGTTCGCGCAGTCGGCACAAGGATTTATGTCGGCTAAATCGCGGGTACCGCCCGGAATTTTGGTACAAAGAAAATCAAAATCCCGGAATTTCCCCGCATCGTCCGCCAAAAAAGCACCGACTGCGCACCTCAACGCCACTTTTTCGTGCGGAAGAACAAATAGGTCACGAATCCGATGACGATCATCACGCCCCAGGCCAGGATATAACCGTGCTCCCACTCCAGTTCGGGCATGTTACGGAAATTCATCCCCCATACTCCGACCAGAAAAGTCAGCGGAATGAAGATGGTCGATACGACAGTCAGCCGTTTCATAATATCGTTCATCCGCAAATCGTTGTTCGAGATATACAAATCCATCAGCGACGAAAGGGTTTCACGGCAGATGTCGATATTTTGCGCCACGTTGAGCAGGTGATCGTTCACATCGTTGAAGAAAGGCCGATTGACCCGGTGCAACAAACTCGAATCGGAACGAAACAGCCGCGAATATTGTTCCTTGAGCGGCAGAACCGTCCGCTTGAGCTGCATGTAATCCCGCCGGAGCTCCTGCATCTGTACTCCGATGTCCCGGTCTCCGGTATCGGCCAGCAATGCAGATTCCAGCTCCTCCAACCCGTCGCTGATCGCCGCTGCAACCGACATATAACCGGTTATCAAGCCATTGAGCAACACCGAAAACAGGTAGTCCGACTGTCGGGTACGGATTTTCAGTACATTGTTACGGATGGCACGCATCACATCGTCGAAAAAATCGTTGTCCCGCTCCTGAAACGTCAGCACGAAATCAGCGCCCTGCACCAGACTGACCTGCATCGCTTCGCCACCCATAATCTGCTTGGCAATAATCACATTGTACTGATCGTGCTCCTCGACCTTGCTGGCATGGTCGGTATTGAGAATGTCCTGCATGACCAGAAAATCGATCCCGAAATGCGTACAAACCGTCTGCACGGCATCCGTATCTTCCAGTCCGTGAATCTGCAGCCAAGTGATGCCATCGGGCTGAAAGCGGGATTTCATCTCCTCGAAATCATCTCCCGCAGCCTCTTCGACCCGATCCACAGTATAACTGCACAGATGCAGATGAGTCCGTGTTTTCGTATCCCCGTTGTAGGCGAGCTTGTCGCTGAGCAGGTTATTTTTCATGGCTGTACGATTAAAATTCGACCGTGACGCCCAACGTCGGCACCAACGTACCGCTCGCCTGGCGGATATACTTCATCTTATAACGCTGCTCCGAAGGCGGAGCCGAAGGATTCTCGATCACGCCGGTACTCATCAGCACGTCGGGCTGACGGAGCTTGCTGAAGGTCACGTTCTGCAAATCGACATAGATACCCAGCATGCATTTACGGAAATAAAACACCTTATCGACGCGCACGTCCAACTGGGCGAAAGCGTCGAGCCTGCCGGTATTATACTTCGAATAGTCGTAATAGGGGCGCCCCGAAGCGTTCCACGCCTCGACGAGCGACGATTTCTCGACGTCGTACGGCGTATAAGGCGTTCCGCCGATAGCGCTCAGCTTCGCACCGACGCTCCACCCGCGAGAGAAATCATACGTACCGCTGATATTCGCCACGAAACGATTGTCCCAGGCAGAAGGAATATATTTCGCATCGTGCCGGCTGCGGTATTCGCTGCTGAAAACGGTCAGGGCGCCGACCAGATTGAAACGATCGGGAAGCTGCCAACGCACCATCAGCTCCAGACCGTAGGCACGTCCCTGGGCCGAAGAAACGAGCAATTCGTCGCCCGAGGTGCCGTAGTCGTTGCCTTTGCAGGTCAGCGGCACGTCGTCCGCCACCGAAAGCGGGATATCCGTATAATATTTGTAGAAACCTTCGAGCGAAACCACCAACCGGTCACGCAGACGCCAATTGACGCCGACGGCGCTTTGCAGGACCCGCATATACTCCAAGCCCCGATTGACCAACTCGCCCGTATTGTCCTTATAGCCGAGTGCCGTATAGGGCGGCAACTGGTAGAAAAGCCCTGCGCTACCGCTCACCGACCAACTGTCGCTCAAGGCATAGGAAGCCGACACACGGGGCGAAAGCTGCTTCCAGAAACGCTCCATCTCCGTCGAATAGTCGCATCCGTCGGCCCGCACGCCCATCGAAACCGTCAGCCGCTTGTCTGCGGAGGCATAGTCGGCCCCCACGAAAAAGCCCCAGCCGACAATCCCCAAATAAGTGCGATAGTCGAGCAGCTCGGCTTCCTGCTGATAAGTCCGCTGCAAAGTCTTGTTATGATAGGTAGAATAGTTCAATTCAGCACCTTCGCGCAGCGTCCACCGGCCCAGGTAGGAGCGATTTTCGAACCGCAGGGTCGTCTTCTGCTCCACGCCCCGCAAACGCAGGGTCAGATTATCCGGAGTCGATTCGTCGTTGTTGCGGTATTTGGTATTGCGGTTATTCAGGTAGTTGTGACTCAACGCCACCGACTGCACGTGCCGGCCGGCGAAATGGCGGTACACGGCACCCACAGTAAAGGTTTCCTGTTGGATACGAGGCAGGTAACTGAGCAGATATTCGTTCTCCTCGCCCTTCTCGTCGAGATTGAGCTTCATGTTGTCGATGCCCACCAGTCCGAGGAAAGTCAGCTCGTCCCGCTCCGAGAAACGGGTCTTGACCTTCAGTTGCCCGTCGATGTAATTGGGCAGGAAAGGAAGCCCCAGCAATTTGAAGAGGAACTGGAGATAGGATTGCCGCACGGAAAAGAGGTAAGTCGTCTTTTTGCCCACGTGTCCGCTGCCGCTGAGCGACACTTCGGAGGCACCGAGCGTCGCCTTGAAGGTCTGCCGTTCGAGATCGCCGTCCCGCAGCCGGAAATCCAGCACCGAACTGAGCGCCCCGGCACGGTCGGCGGGAAACGAACCCGTATAGAAATTGATCTCGCGCACCAGATCGGAATTCACGATGCTTACGGGACCGCCCGTGGCACCCTGCGTGGCGAAATGGTTGATGTTGGGAATTTCGATCCCGTCCATGAAGAAGCGGTTTTCAGAAGGTCCGCCGCCCCGCACGATCAGGTCGTTGCGATAACCGATGGGCGAAAACGACACGCCTGGATAGGAACGAACGATACGCGACACGTCACGATTGGAGCCGGGACTCTTCTCGATCTCCCGCATCCCGATCACCTGCATACTGACCGGGCTCTCGATCGTACGGCGGAAAGGCGAGGGACGAACGACGACTTCATTCAGATGCTCCGGCTCCTCCTCCATCTCGATTTCGATGAAAGGCGTCCGGGCCGACACCTGGTATTCGGGGGTCACGACCGTTCTGTAACCGATGAACGACGCCGTCAGGCTATAAATGCCGGGCTTCACCTGCAGGATCTCGAAACGTCCGAGCGAATCGGTCATGGCGCCCTTACCGGGCTGGCCGGTGATCGTAACGGCAGCATAGGCGACCGGTTCCCGGGAAAGACGGTCGATAACCCTGCCCCGCACAGGATACCCCGCTGCGGCCCAAACAGAAGGAATGTACAATGCCAGCAAAACGATTGCTGCCAGTAAGTTCTTTCTCATAATTCACAAAATCAACCGTCCGCAAATCTAATAAATTTACCGGCGTTTCGATCTTCCGGCCGTAAAGAATCGACCGAGGCGGACCGATTCGAGGCGAATCGGACGATTTACGGCATCGACACGATACCCCGAATCGCCCGCCGGCATACCGTAATAATCGAAAGAGATGCAAAAATCATGAAATCCGCCCCGGAAGGAATCGAAATTTATCCTATTTTTGTTTCCGATCAATCTCGACAATATATGCGTACACTGATCTCGATTCTCTGGATTTCGTTCTTTCCGCTTGCCGCAGCAGCGCAGGACGACGATCTGTCGTATCGGCTGAAAAAGGTGATAAAGGATAAAAAAGCCGAAATCGGTATTGCGGTCATCCTCGACGCACAAGATACGGTAACGGTCAATAACGACGACCGCTACCCCCTGATGAGCGTATTCAAATTCCACCAGGCCCTCGCCGTCGCAGATTACCTGGACCGAAACGGACTGACGCCCGACACGGAAATATTCATTCCGGAAGAAGAGCTCGTCCCCGACACGTACAGTCCCCTTCGGGAGGAATTTCCCGAAGGCGAAATCTCGCTTTCAGTCAGCCGTCTGTTGGAGTACAGCCTGCAGTTGAGCGACAACAACGCCTGCGACATCCTCTTCGAGCACACGGGCGGTCCGGCAGCGACAGACCGCTACGTCCGGTCGCTCGGACTGCACGATTTCGCGATCGCAGCAACGGAGCAGCAGATGCACGACGATCCGCAAACGTGCTACGAAAACTGGAGTACGCCGCTCGAAGCCGCCGCCCTGCTGGAACTGCTCGTAACGGAACAGATTCTCACTCCTACACTGCGGGAAATGATCCGGCAAAACCTGATAAGCTGTAAAACAGGTGCCGACCGTCTTCCGAAACCACTGTCGGGAACCGGCGCCGTCATCGGACACAAAACCGGCACGAGCGACCGCGACGAACGAGGCATCTTCGCCGGGACCAACGACCTGGGATTCGTCATCCTGCCGGACGGCACCCGCTATACCATCGCCGTCTTCATCAAAGATTCGGCGGAAAACCCGGAAACAAATGCCCGAATCATAGCGGATATCTCCGAAACTGTTTATCGATACGTTCACGACGAATACCGGGAAAACGACATCCGCCCCGGCAAAAAACACGTCGATAAAGGAGCCGGAATTGGATTCGAATCCGATTATTTTTATTAAATTTGGAAAGAAAACAGCGTAATTTGCACTGTTCTTGCACGGAATCAGAAAAACTTCAATACCCCAAGCATGAAAAAAATAGCGGCCTATCTCATTCCTGTTCTCGCCTGTTTCGCAGTAGGTATCTCGGCAAGTTTTTTCCAGGCTTCGTCCATCGCCGAATGGTATCCGACGCTGACCAAGCCGGCACTCACGCCGCCCAACATCGTATTTCCGATCGCCTGGAGCGTCCTGTACCTTTGCATGGGACTTTCGCTCGGGCGCCTCATCGTGCGTCGGCAGCACAAAGGAATCATCCGTCTGTGGATCTTGCAGCTCATCGCCAACTTCCTGTGGAGTATCCTGTTCTTCACGCTACGCAATCCGCTGGCCGGATTCATCGACATCGTACTGCTGAATATCCTCGTGGGACTCTACATCTTCGCTGCGAGCCGCAGGGACCGTGCTGCCGCCTGGCTCTTCGTACCTTACCTGCTCTGGACGCTCTTCGCCGCCTACCTCAACGGATATATCCTGCTGCACGGCACCCCGGCGGCGGCTCCGACGACAATTCAAACCGAATCTTTAACAATATCAAAACCTAAAACAGAAAGAATTATGGTTCACAAAATGCCCGAACTTCCGTATTCGACGGAAGCGCTCGCTCCGAAAATGAGCAAAGAAACTTTTGAATACCACTACGGCAAACACCTCCAGACCTACGTGGACAATCTCAACCGCCTGATTCCCGGCACGCCTTACGAGTCGATGTCCCTGCAGGAAATCGTCAAGAAAGCCGACGGTCCGATCTTCAACAATGCGGCCCAGGCCTGGAACCACACGTTCTTCTTCCTGATGCTGACCCCCGATCAGAAGCCGATGCCCCAAAAACTAGCGGATCGCATCGCCCGCGACTTCGGATCGGTCGAAGCCTTCAAGGAAGAGTTCTCCAAAGCCGCTACCAGACTTTTCGGCTCGGGCTGGACGTGGCTCGCAGCCGACAAGGACGGCAAATTGCAGATCATCTCGGAATCCAATGCCGGCAACCCCATGACCAAAGGCCTCAAGCCCGTCATGACGATCGACGTATGGGAACACGCCTACTATATCGACTACCGCAACCGCCGCGCGGATTTCATCAAATCGTACTGGGAGCTGATCGACTGGGACAAGGTGGCCGACCGCATATTCCCCCGCAAATACCACTGCACCGCCTGCGACTACGTATATGATCCGGCCAAGGGCGATCCCGAAAGCGGCATCGCACCCGGCACGGCATTCGAAGACATCCCGGACGACTGGGTATGCCCCGTTTGCGGACTCTACAAGGATTCCTTCAAGATCGTGGAAGAGAAATAGGCGATCAGGAAAATTGAAAAAAGCAGCGCATAAAGCGCTGCTTTTTTGTATCGGGAGAATCCGTCGCAGACACCCGACAGCCGTTTTTCCGCGCCCGAGGGAAGAAGCCGGGCAGCCCATTCCGTCCGACACCAGAAATAAAGAGATCGACCCGGCAACAGATCGACCTCTTTGTTTCAGTCCATACTAATCTCTACTTTATTACGACTGAAACCTTTATCGGCAAGACACTCTTCTTCTGCACAAACTCCGCACTTCGGCGTATGCCGTACAACGGTTTCGAAAAATATTTCATCAGGGAAACAGAGAGCCACCTCGCTTCAGGTTATCAATCCACCGAAAAGATGCCTCGCAGGTCTTTTCCGAAAGCTCCGTTCTCCGCAGACGCATATCATCCGAACTGTCCGTTCATCGGGCAGGCAAAGGCTGGTCTTCTGACTCGTCCCCGCCGCAACGCCTTCCCGACCCCGCAGGACCAGTGGCAAAAGAGTGTCGCGGTAATACACCCGGGCATCCGAAACGCCGCCCGCAAGCGGGCCGATCACCTCGGATCGTCGGGCAGGACTCACAGCAGCGGGAACTGTCGCAGACTTTCACTGCGTTCCCATTTAATCTGACGGGGCGTAACCCCTCGTGAACCGTTGCAGTGCAAATGTAAGAAAATATTTGCTATCTTTGCCCGGTAACCAAAAAATATTTTGACAGAAACTATGAAACACGCATACGTATTTCCGGGTCAGGGCGCTCAAGCCGTCGGCATGGGCAAAGACCTCTACGACAACGTTCCCGAAGCCAAGGCTCTCTTCGAGCAGGCCAACGAAATCCTCGGTTTCCGCATCACCGACATCATGTTCGCCGGTACGGACGAAGAGCTCAAACAGACTAAAGTCACCCAGCCGGCCGTATTCCTCCACTCGGTCATCATGGCCAAGGCGCTGGGCGTGAAGCCCGACGCGGTAGCCGGACACTCGCTCGGCGAATTTTCAGCCCTGGTGGTGGCCGGCGCTCTTTCGTTCGAAGACGGTCTGCGGCTCGTTTCCAAACGTGCGATGGCCATGCAGAAAGCCTGCGAAGCCGTACCCGGTACGATGGCGGCGATCCTGGGACTCGACGACGCCAAAGTAGAGGAAGCCTGCGCCTCGATCGACGGCGTGGTCGTGGCGGCGAACTACAACTGCCCCGGCCAACTGGTTATCTCGGGCAGCGTCGAAGCGGTCGATGCCGCCTGTGCCAAACTCAAGGAAGCGGGCGCCAAACGCGCACTGCGTCTGCCCGTAGGCGGTGCATTCCACTCGCCCCTGATGGAGCCGGCCAAGGTCGAACTCGAAAAAGCGATCAACGAAGCACCCTTCCAGGCTCCTGTCTGCCCCATCTACCAGAACGTCGATGCCAAACCCCAAACCGATCCGGCGACGATCAAGGCCAACCTGATCGCACAGCTCACCGCACCGGTACGCTGGACCTACATCGTCAAGAACATGCTTGCGGACGGCGTGACCGAATTTACGGAACTCGGTCCCGGCAATGTCCTGCAGGGTCTTATCAAAAAAGTGAATCCCGAAGCGGTCGTAGAGTCGAAATCGACGTTGTAACCCGCCTCCGAAAACAAAATAGAATCGATTGACAAGCAATCGATTCTATTTTGTTTATAATTTTTTTTCATATCACAAGATCAAATACGCCAAATTCGATTGAATTCTTTCTATATTTGCACAAAAATTACAGAAGACATCAAACGACATCAATAACTATGACATCGTTAACCGAATTTTTCAGCCGACAGGAAGATGACAATCTGAAAGGTATTTCGCACAAGAACAACCTCTTCAAGCGAAATATCATCGCACATATGGCGGTGAACGGGGAGTGTACGCTCTCGGAGCTTACCAAAGAGCTGCACATCAGCATACCGACCATCACCAAGCTCGTTCAGGAACTCGTTCAGGAGAACATCGTCACCGATCTGGGCAAGGTCGAAACTCCGGGCGGACGACGTCCCAACGTCTTCGGACTGGCCAGCTCGGCCATCTATTTCGCAGGCGTCAATATCGGCCGGGACAACATGTCGTTCCTCATCACGGACCTGCACAACAATATCGTCAAAGAGGAACTCCTGACCGACTTCGAACTGCAGGATCGCCCTCAATGCCTCGAAAAAATCTGCTCGAACATCGCACATTTCATCGATACGTGCGGTGTGGAACGCGCGAAAATCCTCGGAGTGGGTGTCAGCGTCAGCGGACGCGTCAATCCCACGACGGGACGCAGTTACCGCTATTTCACTTCGAGCGAACAGTCCCTGCGCGATATGATCGAACAACGCATCGGTATCCGCGTACTGCTCGAAAACGACACCCGGGCCCGATGCTATGCCGAATACACCAACAGCAAATCCAAAGACGAGATGGACGTACTCTACCTCCACCTCGGACGCGGCCTGGCCATCGGTATCGTCATGAACGGCAAACTCTACTACGGCAAGAGCGGCTTTGCCGGAGAGTTCGGGCACATTCCCTTCTTCGACAACGAAATCATCTGCTCCTGCGGTAAGAAAGGTTGCCTCGAAACCGAAGTTTCGGGAATCGCGATCGAACAGAAGTTCGGTCGGCTTATCAGCCAGGGAGTCAATACCATCCTGCGCGAAAAATACAACAAGCACGAAGCCATCCACGTCGATGAGATCATCGACGCAGCCAAGCACGACGACAATCTCTCGATCGAACTGATCGAGGAGGTCGGAGAAAAGGCGGGCAAGGCAGTCGCCTTCCTGATTAACACCTTCAATCCGGAAACGGTCATCGTAGGCGGCGAGCTGGCCGAAGCGGGCGACTACCTGATGCTGCCCCTCAAGTCGGCAACCAACAAATACTCGCTCAATCTGGTCTATAAGGACACCAAATTCCGCCTGTCGAAAATGGGCAAGACAGCCAGTGCCTGGGGTGCTGCCATGTTGATTCGCAATCAGGTGCTCGGACTTTGCTAATGATGCTCCGAGGACATATTTGCAGCCTGCGGGCCGTCGAACCTGAAGATCTCGAACTGCTTTGCCGGTGGGAAAACGACCCTTCGTTGTGGACAGTCAGCGGCACGATCGAACCGTTCTCGCACTATTCGATCGAACAATTCATCCAGGAGCAGCAGGCTGGTATTTACCGATGCGGACAACTGCGGTTGATGATCGACGACACAGCGGGGAAAACGATCGGAGCCATCGACTTGTTCGATTTCGAGCCGCAGCACGAACGGGCAGGCGTCGGCATTCTGGTTTACGATCCGGCACAGCGCGGGAAAGGATACGGGGCAGAGGCATTGGCTTTGCTCGAAGAGTATGCCCGCACGGTACTCCGGCTGCGGCAACTGTGGTGCAACGTACTCGCGGATAACGTCCCCAGTCTGACTCTCTTCGAAAGAGCCGGATTCCGCCGGGTCGGGGTTAAAAAGGAGTGGATCCGCACCCCCGAAGGGTATAAGGACGAAGTATTGCTCCAAAAGCTGCTTTAGACAATTTGAAATACAAATCTGCCGGAATTTTCCTGCCCGATAAGTGATCGGCGACGGAGCATCCCGGTAGATTTTTTTTATCGTATATCGGGAGGAAACTCGCATCTCCTCCTCCCGACATCCGGCTTTTTCAAGCACCCCTCGCACCGGTTACGCACCGCTGTCGTGCCGGGGCAATCCCGCCCCTGCCGAAGCTACTCTTCGTCCGGTAAATCGGCCGCCTGCAAAGTCCGGGCAGACTGTTGTTTCTTGGTCGGAATTCCCAGTTTGCGAAGCCGCTCCCCGCAGCGGACGATGTTGTCGTTACCGGTGCAAAGCCGCTTGTAGGCATCGTTGTACTTGTCCCGGGCGGCGTCGAGCGACTGTCCCACCCCTTCGAGCGAAGCGGTGAAAGCCACCAACTGCTCGTAGAGTTTCGTACCGTAAGTAACGATGTCGGCCGTATTCTTATTCTGTGCGTTCCGCTTCCAAAGATCGTCCACCAACTTCAGTAAAGCGAAAAGATTGGTCGGCGAAGAGATGATGACTTTCTTGTCGTAGGCATCGGCCCAGATGGAGCTGTCGTTTTGCAGCGCCGCCAGAAACGCCGGTTCGTTGGGAATGAACATAATGACGAAATCGGGCGAATCGAGCAATCGCTGGTACTCCTTGCGACCCAGTTCGACGACGTGCTGCCGCACCGACGCGACGTGCGACGCAAGATACTGGCGCCGGGTCGCCTCGTCCTCGGCCCCGACGTATCCGACGAATGCCGTGAGCGACACCTTCGAGTCGATGACGATCCGTTTGCCTTCGGGCAGATAAAGCACCACGTCGGGCCGCAGGTTGTTTCCCGCTTCGTCCTTGATATTGAGCTGCGTATCGTAATGTACGCCCCGGATCAGGTTCGAATTGTCGAGGATCGTTTCGAGGATCATCTCGCCCCAGTCGCCCTGCACTTTGGAATTGCCCTTGAGCGCGTTGGTCAGGTTGGTCGTTTCGGTGGTGATGCGGCGATTGAGTTCCATCAGGCGTTCAAGCTCGTTGCGCAACGCCCCCCGCTGTTCGTTCTCGGAGGAGTAGATCTTCTCGACCCGCTCGCGGAACTCCACGATGTTATCCCGGAAAGGTTTCAACAACACGTCGAGCGCTTCGCGGTTGGTCTCCTTGAAAGTGCGCGACTGTTCGCCCAGAATGTCATTGGCGAGGTTCTTGAATTGGGTCCGGAAAGTCTCCTCCATCTTTTCGCGTTCGGCACGTGCCTCGGCCATTCGCTGTTCGGCCGCCTCCAGACGGGCCTGCGCCAGCGTACTCCGCTCGACCAGGGTGCGGATTTCGATTTCGGCGGCAGCGGATTTCTCTTCGGACACCCGGCGCGACTCCTCGGCCAGGCGGCGAGCTTCATCCGCAGCAGCCCGTTCGTCCGACAAACGGGCGTTATCCCGACGCAGGGAGAGCAAAAGCAAGCCCAGCACGACGCAAACGACGCCGAGCGACAATAAAACGACAACGATTCCGGTATTCATGACAGACGGTGAAAAAGAAAAATGAACGAGCTTATACGGATCTGCAAGGAAATACGGCAATACAATCTCCCGACCGCCGAAAGCCGAAACAGGAGTGTCTCCCCCACGACCGCCGAACGTATTCCATCGTGCTACAAAAATAGGAAAATAATCCCTATGAACGGCGTCCGGCGAAATTAAATTTTCAAAAGGAAACTACGACCGGCCAAAAGATACCGCCCGGAATCCGACGCATTCGGTCCCTGTTGAAAATAAAAGCCAAATTATTGCCATTAACTCCCGGATTTCGTACTTTTGATCCACAAAAGTGCGAATCTAGTATATAGATCTGATAATCAGAACTGAATAATATCAAAGGTAATGATTTAGAGACAGAACCTTCTCTGTGCTTACATCGATATTCTCTTATCAAACAATTCTTGTTGCAAAGATAATAATAATCTATAACTAAGGCAAATATACTTTTCTCCGATATTTGTTGTATCGGCATACCCAACGATACTACCGTTCGGAAGTGATCATACCCAGTACATCGTTGGGCAACAAGATTCTATTCAAAAAGTCAGACATCGCGCGTATTCTACAAAACAATTTTACCGGTCCTTGCAAATGATGAATGACCTGCTTTTATGAATCTTTCCGGAATACAATGAGTTCCGGCAGGAAATGTTTCGCGCGATTCACTTGCCGGATACATCGATCGCGGTTCCTTGTCCGGCGATCGTCACAGAAAACATGGTAGTAGCGGTAGCGTGTAGAGCGCACGAGTGATGCGATTTGTCATTTGAAGTCGCTTTTCGTATAGTCGAGTTTCGACAGCGTGTCGTACGTCTGCTTCGCGTCGCCCTCGGCGGCAGGGCGCAGGCCGTAGCGTCGTTCCAGTGCATCGAGGATCTCCCGCGACCGTCGCGCCTCGAAGTCGTGCGCCAGCTTGCGGCCGTCGAGCCCTACGCGCAGCGACACGATATGGATATGCCGGCGTTCGATGTCCTCGTGCAGAAAGACGAAACAGGGCTGTGCGCCGTAACCCATACGCTCCATATATTCGCGTGCGATCTGCCGCAGCTCGTCGTTCGTGAGACGGTCTTCGGGAGCGGGATTCAGGGAGGCGTGAAACACGGGATTCTTCGTGCGGCGGTTGGCTTCGAGGTACGGGTCGAAACAACGCAGCGCCTCGCGGATGTCGAAATATCGCTCGTCCGTGACCTGCATCGGGGTATTGAACGCCGCCAGAAAACGGCCCTCGCCCCGGTCGATCTTATCCTTGTTGTAATAAAGAGCTCCCGCCGGTGTAGCCCCGGAGGTTATCCGCGCGACCATAGCTCGTAAAGTTCGCGGCTGAGCGCGATGACCTGCTCGGAAAGGGCTTTCAGCTCGCGCGTGCGGCGCTCCAGAAGGAGCACTTGTCGCGGAATCGCCGTGTGCGAAAAATGCGTGTTGACGGCCCGCACGATCTGGTTATAGTTGTTGCCTACGCGCTGTATCTGCTCGTAAAACTGGTTCAGACGGGTCACATATCGGCCCAAGGTCGGGTCGATACGCACCACGCGAAACT
>OLZU01000334.1_pt1 | contig 31690 bp, 16 predicted proteins | sample 1674101 | NCBI WGS metagenome assembly OLZU01 (sample SAMEA103958143, study PRJEB25191) | human gut metagenome | biome: human-associated habitat [ENVO:00009003]; feature: intestine environment [ENVO:2100002]; material: feces | place: Germany | collected 2013/2015
AGATAAGGTTGAAGGTAAACAATTATCTACAGAAGATTATACAACAGCTGAGAAGACTAAACTGCAAGGTGTAGCAGCTAATGCTAACAACTATGTACATCCAACTACAGCAGGTAATAAACATATTCCAGCTGGAGGTACAGCAGGTCAAATACTCGTAAACAACGGCGACGGTACAGCTGAATGGCAGGACAATCAAGGTGGAGGTGGTGGAATTGACTACACTGGATTAGAAGACATTTACTCTTATGGGGTTGAATGGGATTCTACAGTAGCTGACCCTACATTGACTAGAATTGGTAATCCTCTATTACATAAGTCATTACCTATCCAATCTCAGTATAAGGGTTGTGTAGCTAATGGTGCAGAAATCAATTATTATCTAAACCCTAATGATTGGTCACAAAAAGCTGATGGAACTCCTTCTGTATTAGATGGAACTGATGGTACCGTAAGAGTACATATACCTAAATTCTATGGTAAATCTGGAGTTGAAGGTACTAAGAGGTGGGTTAGAATGTCTACTATTAAGATGGACAATACCTGGATTGAAATTCCAGAAATGCTAGTTGATGCTTACAGAAGTACTGTTGATACTACAGTTTCTGCAACTCCTAAAGCAGTTTCAGTAGTTAATACTACAGCACAGTTCAGAGGTGGAGGTAATAGAACTGCTAACGACACATATTTAGATACTGATGCATTTAGAAGTGACTTAGGTAAACCAAGAACTAATATCTCAAGAGCTAACATGAGAACTTATGCTACTAATGCTGGTTCAGAAATGTTGTGCTATGAGTATTACAAGTGGATATTCTACTGGGCTTGGGTTGTTGAGTATGCTACACTAAACTCACAAAAAGCCTATACTGCTGATTTAACAGCTGAAGGTTATCATCAAGGCGGATTAGGTGATGGTGTTACTACATGGAATGGTGATTGGAATACTTATAATGGTTATTACCCATTAACACCATGCGGATACTGTAATGATATTGGTAACTTTACTGGAGTTAAGGATTTAGTTATTCCTGAAACAGTAATAAACGAATCTACAACAGTAGCCTCTAAGACATTTAAGGTTCCAAGATGGAGAGGATTTGATAATCCATTCGGAGACATCTGGACTAACCTAGATGGTATTATCTTAGAGAGAACAGCCGCTAATCAGCCAAGTAGTGTATACACTACAACTGACCCAACAGCATTTGGAGATGATAATACAGCTAAGGGTAAAATGACTGTTGCTGGTACTGAGATTGCATCTGATGGATGGATAAAAGACTATGACCTAGGAGAAACAGGTGAAATCATACCTTCAGTGGTCGGCGGTTCTGCTACTACTTACATGTGTGACTATCACTACTGCAATGCTTCAAGCACAGCACTAAGAACGCTCGTCGTTGGCGGCCACGCTAATTATGGTAGTGATGCTGGTTTTGGCTGCTTCTCTTCTACTTATGGAGTCGGTCATGCCAAGTCCGCTGTGGGCTTCAGAACACTAAATAAGGTAGTTTAACAAAATATACAATAGATAAAATACGAGATTAGGGGTACTATTTACCTACATTCTGTTGGTGCTGGACAAGTTAAATTTACTATAAAACACTCATCGTTAGCAGCAACGCTAATAATGGTAGTAATGCTAGTCTTAGCTACTTCAATTCTAATAATGGAGTCAGTAATGCTAATACCAATGTAGGCTTATTATATATTTTTTATTTAGGTAATTTGGTTTCATTTTACAGTCTAAATAGTACCCTTGCCTCTTGGCAAAAGACAACGTAGTATTTAATAACTGGATGTTAGTAGGTTTAGTCTCGAACGCTTCTAAAATAAATATATAAGACTTGAAACGTATAGGTTATTTACATGATAAGGTTTGTGATATAGAGAATATCGAGAAAGCTGATGATAAAGCTAGGAAGCATAAGTCAGTTAGATGGGGAATCCTCAAGCACGACAAGAATAAACAAGAGGAGAATGAGAAGTTATCAGAACAGCTAAAAGACCTGGTCTATGAGACTTCTGAGTATAGTACGTTTAAAATATATGAACCCAAAGAGAGGTTAATATTCAGACTACCATACTATCCAGATAGAATAACACATCACGCTATAATGAACGTGATGGAACCTATTTGGACTAAAATATTTATAAAGCATACATATTCTTGTATTAAAGATAGAGGTATTCATAATGTAGCTTATGATTTAAGGGCAGCATTAACTGAGCATCCCAATGAAACTCTTTATTGTTTGAAGATGGATGTTAGAAAATTCTATCCGTCTATTAATCACGATATACTATGTGAAATCATTAAGAGAAAAGTAAAGGATGCAAGTCTTCTAGTATTACTCATTGGAATCATTTACTCCGCTGACGGAGTTCCTATAGGTAATTACTTATCTCAATTCTTCGCTAACTTGTACTTAGCTTATTTTGACCATTGGGTCAAAGAAGAGTTAAAATGTAAATTCTACTTCAGGTATGCTGATGATATTGTAATTCTCAGCAGTGACAAGAACTTCTTAAGAACAGTACTTATAGCAATTAAGATGTATTTGAAAGAGGTTCTGGATTTAAGGTTAAAACCAAATTATCAAATATTCCCAGTAGATGATAGAGGTATAGACTTTGTAGGTTATAGGTTCTATCATACCCATGTGTTACTAAGGAAGTCAATTAAGATTAGATTATTTAGACTGGTAAAGAAGTATCAGTCTGGTAAGATTGACAGACAAGAATTAAGAAGGAGAATGCAATCCTACTTTGGTTGGTTGAAGTTCTGCAACTCTAAGAATTTGTTAAGAAAGATTCAAAGAGAAACAGGTCTAAGATTCTCTAATTGGGATGGGAAGAAATCTAATATTTCTAGATTTTATAACAAGTATATTCATGTTGTTGATATGGTTAGTTACAGTAAGTGTTTTAGAGTTAACTTTGTATACAATAACAAATCCTATTACTTTGAGAGTAAGAGCAGAGAGTTATTCTACTCTCTAACAAGATATTCATTCCCAGTAAATTTTAAAATAAGACCTTATGTTAGAACCAAAAAGAGTAGAAATGAATGTACAGCCTAACTCAATAGAAAAGCTAGGTAACGGCACATATTACTATAATTATGACATTACGTCAAAAGAAGTTGATGTTACTGACCCAGAGACAGAGGAAGTAACACAGGAAACAAGGTGGACATATATACAAGTTCATCTGTTTGGTCAACCAGACCACAAAGAATGCATCAAAGCCATTATTAGGCAGTATGTAGACCAAGATGAGGAGTTTGATTTAATCAACAGCTCTAATAGTATTGTTTTAGGACTATCCGATGACCAGACAGATAGACAGAAGTATTTAGACTATCTTACACTAGTAGGAGATATAAAGACTAAGGTGAGAGCTGATTTTAATGTATAATTATGGATTCAGTGTTTAAAATATGCAAGAAAGGAGCTTGCGGTATTACGATTACTGGATTGGAAAAGGATAATGACGAGTACTTAAACGAGACTAGTGAAATTACAGTAAGTACTCGTAATTATGCCTACAGCCAAACTATTACTCTTAATGCTATAACAAGTATTAAATCTTCTGGAGACGAAGTAACACAGAAGTATGATATTGTGGAACACGTTATAGACTGCATTGATGAATCTGAATTAGAGATGCCTATTGACGGTCTATATGAGGTTACACATATTATACTACCTACAGATGTGTGGCTAAAGTATGTACTGGAACGAGACTCTACTGCTTTAACTGCATATAACTCTGTATATTACTATGATACACAGTCTGAATCATTCATGAAGTATGTTGATGAAGAATCTATTGCGGTAACAGTAGAGGAGATATTAGAGGTAAACGCCTTACCTCCAGCTACTATTACTGAGAAGACTACTACAATCATTAGAGGTGATAAGAATACATTCTGTGTTTGTCATATTAATGAATGTTTCTATAGACTGTGTAAGAACCTTCTAGGAGATTTACCAGGAAGATGTAAGAATAGAACTGACGATGTTAAGATGCTAATCTATAATAGAGATATTATATGGATGGCTATTAATGTTATCAAATATCTAATTGAGTTAGGTCAATATTATGAAGCTCAGAGAGTCTTAGAAGACATAACTCAATGCGGAGGAATATGTAAAGATGTTATGGTTGATAAGAATACTATAGGAGGAGGTGGTTGTGGATGCAATAACTAACCTAAAGTTGAAAGTAATCAAAGACTTTGACAAATTCCTCAAGAGGTTAAACAAGGGATATGTGGAGAACTATGATATGATTCTCCACCAAATATCCTTTATCCAAACTTGTCAATACTTTGATAAGATAGATGGAATATATGAATTCTTAATGAATAATTAACATGGCAATAGAAAGGGATACAAGACGTTATGCCTGTATTCATGATTTGAATAATTATTTCAAGAAGAAAGACCTATTAGGTGGGTTAACTGAGTTAGAGCAAGAACAACTAAGAAAGAATATAGGTATCATTGATTATACTGGAGAAGGGGGACAATCCAAACCCTTAGAAGTCACCTATGCAGTACTCAATGACAATATAGGTAAGAAGAGTTTAGTAACAGGGGCAAGGTATGTTATTACAGACTTTCAAACTATATATTCTTCTAATGTTACTAATAGTTCTGGTCAGAAGGTTACGTGGGGCATTAACAGCTCCACTAACCCCTCACCTATTTGGAAACTGATTGTTACAGCTATTACTAATAATAGATTAGACCCAAGAGTTGTTATTGATGATGATAAAATGAAGGATTGGGTTATAGAATATGACCCGACTCAGGAAACTCTCGAAGATGGTGTTACTACTAAGGGCAAAATAACATTTCTTAGAGATAATCATTACAACTCAGCACACTATGACTTTAAGAATATAAAGTTTAGAAGAACGGCTGAAGAATTAGATAATACTAATCTTAATCTTGGGGCGGCATATGGAGACTTTTATACATTCTCAGATTTAACTGGAGGAGTTATTACTGATAGTTCAGAATTACACAATACTAAGCACAATGAACTAAAGCAAGGATGTACTAATAATATATTCTTGGGAGATACATATGACAATGTGTTGGAAGCTGACTGTAAAGGTAATACATTCCTTAGAGGTTGCCATGATACAACTTTAAGGTGGAACTCAGTTAATAATATGTTTAATGAGAATGTATGTTACATGGAAGGCTCATTATATAATAAAGTATTTCCTATCGGTGATACTAGTTTATCAATGACAATTACCAAAACCATTCATAAGGTTAATGAAGCAACTATTATATCCTTCTTAGACCCTATGACATATGCCTATCAAATTATACAAATCTAAAATATGGCAGAGTTTATACGTCTTGACGAACAAGAACAAGAGGCTCCCATTTTACCTGATTACCCACATTCTATCTCTAATATAAAACCAGATACTAAAATAATTGATGGTGTTATAGAGAAGGAAGAAGTAGAAGGCATTTGTGCTGACTATAGTGTTATTACAATAGACAAGATAGATAGTATAAAGGTAGAGGAGGAAGGAGTTGACCATATCTGTATTAAGGATGATTGTGATACTTCTAAATATTATGGGTGTACTGGTGGAGACGATGGATTTCAGAAGGAGAATTTATTCTCAGAATTAACTGATGAATATCAGAGAACTATAGCCAGAATTAACCTCGGTATAGCAGATGAATATGCTCTAAAGTGGGGAAACATCAAAGGTAACTTGTCTAATCAAAAAGATTTATATACCTTTGTAACTGATTCAATAGCCTTCGACATTAATAAGGTTATTGATGAGATTAATCTTAAACTCGCTCAATGGGCTTGCGAGATAGAAATTAGATTTAAAAACAAAGCTGACATATTCTCTCCTAACTTTGCTGGAACTCCAACTACTACATTACCCCTGATGACAGATAATTCTAATAGAATTGCATCTACTGAATGGGTTAATGCTAAAATTGCAGCTGCATCTATTGATGATAACGTCAAGGCTATATCTCTAGACCCAGAGTATATGTGTTATGGAGACGAACCTACGGATGTAACCGTTACTTGGGAGTATTATAAGGATGTTGTAGAACAGTCTATCAATGATGTTGTACTAAGTCCTGATGTAAGAGAGTATACTTTTACTAACAGGACTACATCTATGGTAATTACTCTAAAGTATAAGTACGAGGATATTAGTGCTACAAGAGTTGTTACATTTGACATTAAATATCCAAATTACTTTGGAACTTCTCCAGACTATACTAAGTTAGACAGAACTATTGATAATGTTTATACGGTAAATGCGGGAGCTAATGAATATATATATGTTATGATTCCTAACGGAGCTAATACAGTTCTAGGAGTTAGTAGCATTATAGGTGGCTTTAAATTACTTGGAACTCAAGAAATATTTAGCAACCTATATTATATATTTAAGAGTGCCCAACCTGGATTGGGAGAGACAACTGTAGAAATACTTGACCAGAGTGGATATAATCCAGAGAGTATTGATACAACAACTATACGAGAGCTATTAGCTGCAAAAGCTGACAAACATACTGTATATACTAAAGAGGAAGTAGACGATAAACTTGCAGCTATTGAGGGTGGTGATATTCAACTCAATAACTACTATACTAAGAAGGAAGTAGATGATAGGATTCCAGACGTTTCTAATAAAGCTGATAGGAGTGAAATACCTACCAAAGTCTCTCAGTTAGAGAATGACTCTGAATACTTATCAGAAGTTCCAGAAGAGTATGTTACTGATAAGGAGTTAGAAGCTAAGGGTTATCTAACCCAAGAATTAGAACCTCAGTTTGCAGCCAGTGCTGCCAAGAACATAAATCAGCAAGACATTAATAATTGGAATAATAAGGTTGATAAACAGGCTGGTATGGGTTTATCAGAGCAGAATTTTAGTATAGAGGAAAAGGCTAAATTAGCTGGACTGACTAACTACAATGATTCTGCTGTTAGGCAACTCATAACAAACTTAGGCTCAGAAGTTGAGAAGAAAGCTAATAAAACTGATATTCCAGATATTAGTGGTAAGGCTGATAAGACTGAAATACCTACTAGAGTTTCTCAATTAGAAAATGATAGTGGTTATTTAAATTCATTACCAGAGAATCTAGTTACTGAACAGGAATTAGAGGATAAAGGTTACTTGACAGAGTTTACAGAAACAGACCCTACTGTTCCTTCATGGGCTAAACAACCTACTAAACCTACATATACATTAGAAGAACTTGGTGCTGAATCTGCAGGTGCGGCTGCCGATGCTTTACTTAGTGCTAAAGAATATACTGATGGAAGGCTTAACATAATCTTAGAAGGTGCTGACCCATCTTACAATACATTCAAGGAATTGAGTGATGCTATATTAGCTCAGAATACTACCATAGGAGGTATTAACACTGAGATAAGTAGTGTGAAGAATACTTTGAATAGTAAGGCAGACAAGTCAGAACTATTCTCTAAGGATTATAATGACCTTATTAATACTCCTGTTATCCCAAGTATCGAGGGACTAGCTTCACAGACTTGGGTACAACAACAAATAGCTGCAATACCTGGAGTTGATTTGAGTGGATATGCTTTAAAATCTGAAATACCTGATGTTAGTAAGTATGTTGAGAAGGTTCCTGGAATGGGGTTGAGTTCTAATGACTTCACTAGCAGTGATAAGAGTAAGTTAGATAGTCTTACTAACTATGATGATTCTGCTATAAAAGGGGAGGTAAATGACTTAGACATTAAAGTTAAGTATGTTAATTGCACCATACCATTCGATATGGTAAACAGTGATTCTCCGAGTACATACTTTAGTACTATTGATGAAGCTGTAGAATTTTTAGAGTTATTGTATGAAACTTCTACAACGGTCATTGAATATAATGAGGATACCATCTTGACTTCTTACAATAAGGTAGGAACTGATACTACAGACATAAATGACAGAAGAGTTATTAATGTTGTACTACTATGTCATCTATCAGCGTCTCAGGATTTTAAGATGGAGTTTAATTTAGTCTATGGAAATACTGAGGAATCCTTTAACTACACCAAAGAAGTTATTAGTGTAGTAGCTAACGACTTAGTAACAGACAGGTCAGATATTCCCCTATCAGCAGCTCAAGGTAAACTACTAATGGATAAACTTACAGCATTAGAACAGATTGTTAATAACATTACTACTAATGCTTCTATAATATTAGAATAACATGGCAGATGCAATGGTAAACAATAAGCAGGTAAATTTCTGGAGGGGTGATATGACTCCTCCAACTATTTACCATATCTGGATTAAGGATAACAGTAAGATGCTGTTATATGATGGTGAGAAATGGGTTGTATTCCTTGATAATAAGGAAATCATTGACATATTAGACAAAATCCAGGAGATGTTGGATAATATGCAAGATAAGATTGACGAGATTGGGAACAAGACCGTTAATAAGAAGCCCATTAAAACTAATCCAGTTTTAGATGGTACTGACATACTTGTAAATGCAACTGGTAACTATGTGATTCCTACTGAAACGCTGGCACAAACAGCTTTAAGATTAGACAACTTACTAACTACTAAAATAATTGAATAATGGTAATTGATAGTAAGTTTGCATATGTAAAGAAGAAAGAGGTGTTTGAACCTCTGATTGAGAGTATTCCAAAGGGTCTAAACCCTATTGTGTTTATAGAAGACACAAGAGAAATGTGGACTTGTGGAACTTACTTTAGTATTGGATACCCTAGTATTGAAATATCAGAAGTAAGTGGTTCAGTAAAAGTTCAGATTGGTAACTCATTCTTCTTAATGTCTACTGCTGGTGAGAGTATTAGTGTTAGAAAGGGTGATGGTAACAGAATTATTATTAGTAGTAATGCTCTTAATAGGGTAGACACTGAACCACCATTGGAGTGGGATGCAGCTAATAGAAAACTGTTACACAAAACTAGTGGTGTAGTTCCAGGTTCTTATGGTCAATCTACTAATCTGGGAAATGCAAGTATCTTTGTAGTTCCTAATATTATAGTAGATGCTACTGGACATATTACACTAGCAGAAAACCATAACATAGAAATCAGAGATTATGTAGAACAATTAGCTCCATCTAATCTAATGGGAGAAAGAAATATATTACTATCTTACAATGAGGCTAGTAATAATATGGATACCTCTCAGGTAAGAAAGGCTAATGGTTTAACATTTAATGATGCTACACAGAAGATGACCATAGCTGGAGGTATGAACTCTAACGGACCAATTAATGTAAATCATGGAGACTTGTCAGTATTAGATGGCTACATTATTGGTAACCTAAAGGGTGATGTACAAGGTCAGGCTACTCCAAAGATTCACTTATCTTTAAAGCCTGAATATGGTGGTGCATCTACTAAGTTATATGGTCATGTGAAGCTTCAAGATATTTTAAATACTAGACCTGACCCATCTAGTGATAATGAGAACATTAATGATACCAATATAGTTGCCGCTATTGCTGCTTCTCCTTTAATGGTTTGGAATGCAATTCAAACAGCTAAGGATTATGCAGATAGTATTCTTGGCTCAAACAATGCGATGCTTTATAAAGGTGCAGTTGAGGCAGGAACAACAAGTCCAGGTACATTTACCCCTTCAGCTGATGTGGGACATACTTATGTAGTAACATTTGGAACAGGTACATATACTGATAGTGTTGGTTACATTAATGGGGAGCCAGTAGAAATTGGAGATTTACTAATATGTAAGGAAAGCACTCCAGCTGCTACTTCCTCTACTTGGTCACAAGTAAAGAACAAGTGGACATTTGTACAAACTAATACTACAGGTGTAGTAAGTGGACCTTCAAGGTCAGTAGTCGGACAAGTAGCTGTATTTGATAGTACTACTGGTAAATTAATTACTGGTTTAACCAATGGTAATGTAGGACAAGTACTTACTATTAATAATAGTGGTACTCCATCATGGATTACTCCAGTATCTCAAACATGGCGTGCTATTAATTATCAGAACTCTGGACAGGCAGCATCCCAAATCCTTAGTAACTCTACAGATTCTGGAGATTTGACTTTTGGTGCAGCAGGTAACATGAGATTGAGTTGGGATGATGCTACAAATACATTAACCTTTACTTCAATATCAGATAATAGCTGGCGTGATGTGTTAGCCTATACAACATCTTCTCTTTTACCCCAGAGTATTGGAGAGAATGCAGACTTAATATTCTCCAGTGATTTCTTATGGATAGAAGGAGAATTAGTAACGGGATGGGCATCTGTAGACTCAAGCGGAAATATAACATATTCAAGATAATTCAGGAGGACTCAGTTCCTCCTTTTTATTAACTTTGTGATAACACAATATGCTAATTAAAACAAAATACATTGACTGTGCTAGTAAGAGTGTGTTTAATACATGGAAGTTACCTACAAGTGCAGCAGATACCAGTGGAGATATATACTGGTCAGCCATTGTCTATATACAAGACACGGGTGAAGTGTGGACTCATGGTAAACTATATGGAGGATTCTTCTCAAATGCAGACAGTAACAAAGTTAGTTTAACCATAGGAGGAACAACAAAGATATTAGCATTAGATGGACACGTTCAATCTTATACTACTTTAACTGGTAGTGGAACAACAGCTGACCAAGCTATCTTATCTACTGGTGTAGCTAATAAGTGGACTTTAAAGACTTTAGGTAAGAATGCATTCAGTAATGTGGATTACCTACCTGCTGATGCAACTGCCGTAGCTGCTGAGAAAGTAGTTAATGCTATGAGATTCCAATATAATGGAAAGGATATGCATTCATTTGATGGTTCTGCTGCTAGGCTATTGAATATTATTCAGGGTGATAATGTATTTATTACAGGAGATAGTCAGGGTAATGTTACTATTGCTGCCGACCCAGGAAGTGACACAGTAAATACAGCTGGAGCTACTAACCTTATTGATAAGAAGTTATTTCTTATTGGTGCAGAATCTCAGACTACATCACCGCAGACTTATAGTAATCAGTATGTATATATTGGAACTGACAACTGCTTATATAGTTTAGGTAAGAAAGTACTGACTGAACATCAAGCCATCTATAATTTAGATTTACAGACTCAAGTTGGAGATGCTGTTACTAAAGTAACTACATTTGACCCTAATGCAGCTAATAATTCATTTACTCTAGTTCAAGGTACTAATGTAACACTACTTCCTGATGCAACTAATAAGAAGGTAACTATTAGTAGTAAGGATACAACTTATGATTTCTATAATTTAGCTTTCAAGCAAGGGGATGCTGTTATAGATACTTATAAGCCAACTACTGCTCCTAACAAGGCATTTAGAGCTGGAACTAATGTTACATTTACTAAGAGTGGTGATGAGGTAATTGTAACTACTCAAGATACTAGAAATACAGCTGGGGCTACTGAAAAATTAGCTACTAAACTATTCTTAACAGGTTCATTAACTCAGACTGATAATCCGCAGACCTATACTAATTCTAAAGTATATATAGGTACAGACAATAAGCTGTACAGTGATGGTAAGGTAGTTTCTACTGGAGACCATACTCATAATTACGCAGGAGCTACAACACCTGGAGGTTCCGCATTAAAAGTAGACTTAAATCCATCTGGATTGTTAGATGCTACTTATGGAAGTTATGGTGGAATACTCCAAGACTCGAATAATGGTCCTGCAACAGGTTCTTGGTCTAATAGAATTAAAATTCTACATAACAATACATCTGGTTATTACACTGAACTAGCACAAGCTATGACAGGTACAGCTGGATTATGGCATAGAAGAAATGTTGCTGGAATAGTAAGTGATTGGACTCCAGTGATTGATAAGGCTAACTTCCGTACATATCTAGATGCTACTTATGTAATTAGAGGTAATGACCCTAATGTTCTTACTAATTATGTAAGATATTCGATAGCATCTGGTCTAACTATGAATTGGGAGGCAGGTAATGCAACTCCAACTCATATATGGGGTGCTAAGAACAGTGATAGTTCTAAAGCATATGTATTTAATGGGGATAACATTAGAGCATTTGCTAATGCAGTAAACAGAGCTGGTGATACAATGACTGGTACTCTAAAAGTAACTGAAATTCAGACTACAGGGGGTAATGGACTTACAATGTATTCTGGCACTGATTGGACATATTTAGGACAGCAAGCTGGAACTACTTATATCAGAAGCGGTGAAGCTGATTTACAGCATAGGTATAATGGAACTGATTATAAGATATGGGATGCCAGAAACTTAGTGGGCTTAAGAACCGAACACTCTCATAATACCATCAATTTTATTGATAGTAGAGATGTTGCTTCTACCCCTCAGGAACATGGGGCAGGCGTGTGGTTAGATTTTAAAGCAAATGCTAAGGCTAACTTGACTGATGGTGGTACTTATGTAGGATTGTTAACTGTTAGGAAGTATGGCAGCACTACAGACTGGACTAGTGGTAAGTCAGCACAGTTAGGATTTACAGACAATTCTAATTTATGGGTCAGATTTGGAACTGGTACAGCTTGGGAGGCTTGGCAACAATTAGCTACTACTACATGGTCTAATGGTAAATTTCTACCTCTTGCTGGAGGTACAATGACTGGAAGTATTACAATATCTACCGATTCTGTTGTACAGTGGTCTAGAAACACAGACTATGCTAAAATCCACTTTAAAAACACTGGGGATGCAGACACTGATTCTTACCTTGGATTTGAAACTGGAGATAATGGTAACGAATACTTTAAGTTCTCTGGGAAGAATGGCTCTACTACTACCCAATGGATGTCTATAAAGGCTGGGGGAGTTACAGCACCAGCTTTCATAAAGAGTGGAAGTAGTGATTCCTATGTATTACTAGGTGGAGGGGGTCATAAGGCATTGTCTAACTTTGTCTATGCGTCTGGTTCTCTTGGAGTACAAGAATCTACGGGTACTTCTGATAATATTAGTAGGGCACAATTTTGGGGAGATAACAACCTAGGTGCATATGGTGTAACATTAAGCCATTCAGATGCAACTGGGTATAAAACCAAAATTTATCATGATTATAGCAATGGTGGTAATCTATATATGAAATCATGCTCTAATGGAACATGGGGTAGTATATATACAATATGGAACTCAGGAAACTTTGACCCTGGAACTAAGGTAAGTAAATCAGGAGATACTATGACAGGCAAGTTGAATTGGTCTATGAATGGGGTAGCATCATCAATAGGTAGTGAAAATGGTTCATATACGCACTATAATACTAACGCTAGTTCTGGACACTGGTTTAATAAAAATGTTTACTCTGCTGGTAATTTTTACGGCGGTTCTAGTTACAATAGAATCCTTCCATTTAAGGATGAAATCAACTCACAAGTAGGTGGTTCTAAAAGTGCTCAGATGTTATGGAGTTCATGGAGTACAGATTCCCAATATGGTGGGGCTATACAGATTAGAGAATATGGTAATGTTACAAATAATCAGTCCGCTTGGAGTTATTCTCCAGCTCTCTCATTCCATTGGGGTAATAGATATGCTAAGAGGTTTGGTATGAGATACGATGGTCAGTTTGCTGTAGATGACGTGCCAATTTCACTAAGTACTCACACTCATAATTATGTAAAGGATATAAGTAATGGTACTAATACTACATTTGCATACAGTAAAGCAGGAATGAATTATGCTGACTTTACGTGGTTAGCTGGCTGGAATGGTTATGAGTTAAGAGCTGTTAATAAATCTCTATTCGCCCAGGCTAGCCATACTCATGATTACATCCCACGAGTAAGAATACAAAATCCAAGTAACTCATCAACGAGAGTAGGAGTAGTACCATTTAATGTTCTTGGGCTGAAGACAGGTTATCCTATGACAGCTGACCCAGAATTTGCTTCTGGTAATGGATTGGTATCGTTATATAACAATGCTGGAAATGGGGCAACAGTAATAGAAAGGATTTCAGATTCTTCAGCTGCTAACACTACTGGATATGTCATGAGAATAAGAAATACTGGAGCAGCAAGTCCTGGTTTAGGGGGATTTCATAGTAGTATTAACTCAAGGGCTAACGCAGTATTTGTACAAATATTTAGAGCAAAGATACCTACTGGGCACAGTGTTGTGCAAGCTTCTAATAGTATGGGTAGTAGCTATGGAGATGTATGGATAACAGATACAGCTGGTACTGGTAAATGGGAGTGGTATGGACGAATCATTTATTGTGGTGAGTCTGGTTCTTTCTCATCTGGAGGACATGTGTACTTGAATGGCAACGCTGGAACATCATCATCCCCACTATACTGGTATATTTCTTACTGTCAGGTATATGACCTTACAAAGGGTAGATATGATGGTCTAAGATGTAGATATGCTGACGAAGTAACAAATGCTGATACTGTTGATGGACAACATGCTTCTGCATTCTCCTATAAATCATGGTGGCATTGGTCAGGGCAGTCTGGACAACCTACATGGCTATGGGGAGGTAATAGTGAGAATAGTTACTACGTATATAACCCATCTAACTTTAATGTAAACTCAGCTACTTATGCTCATAAAGTAAGGGGTGAGTACACAGGTAATGGAGGTCAACAAAATCCTAATTACTTCGGAACTAACTGGGTTGGATTTAGAATGATGAATACTACAGTTGGTACTGATAGTCAATATAAAGACTGGATTATAAGTGACTGTTATTCGGGCAACGACGTTGGTGGAGCTGTGGCATTTGGTATGAACAGGCAGTCCTTAGGTGCATATCTAATGGGTTCAGACTCTAATAGAAGCTCATGGACTAGAAAAGGTACATTCTGGGGAGATTGGAATCTAGACCCAGTTACAAAATCTCAACTCAAGAAGACAAGAGTGCCTGGGGAGGTAGTAGATTTCTATGTTTACCAGGTAAATGGCTATACTTGTACTAGTACAAATTATACTACATTTAGGAATCAGCTATTTGATTCAAGTGGTAGAGGAAAGTCAAGTGTGTCATACAAGGCTACTTATAGTTCAATGACCTATACTGTAAACCTATCTGACTTCGTATTAGCATACAATGGAATCAGTGCATATAGTAATGGTATGTATACAGCAGGTGGTGGTGAGATTGAAAGTAATAGGATTGGTAGTACAGCTGGTGCTAATAGTAAAACCATTACTGGTTATGAAATGCCTAAGCACGCCCACTGGTTTGGACACTATAGGTCAGATAATGCTAACGATAGAGACGTGTTCGGACCAGATGGAGGTCAGAATCACTCTACAAATGGTACAACTTCTGCTGGACAAGGAGGTAACTGGAGAACTGGTTACTCAGGTAATGGTCAATCAAAGGATTGGAGACCAAAGACAATCTTTGTATTCAAGATGGTGTATGCTCCTCAATCATGGTAAGTTATGAATATTTAAGATAATTTGTTTTGAATATTAGTAAATTATCACTAACTTAGCACCCGAAAACTTAAGAGAAGATTTTAGAATAAAATTAATTTTAAATAAATTTAATTATGGAATTACTTAATAAAAGAGTAATGTACACTGTAAAGAATCAAGATGCACACCTTAAATTGGAAGGCGATGCACAGATTACTGGAGATAACCAAATTACTACTTTCTCAGGGTCTTTCTTCACATTAGAAGATGTTTTCACTGGAGGATTTAGTTATTCTGAAGAAGGAGAGGGACTTATTAGCAAGAGTGTTAATAGTTATCCTAGTTCTTTAGAGGATAAAGGTATGGACTTGTTAGATGCAACAGTAACGGCTTTAAAACAACAATTAACAGTTTAATTTTATGACAGTAAATGAAATGATGATTAAGCACAACTTTATCACTAAGGTACTGCTTAGAGACGGAGACAAAGAACTCAGCAAAGACCTAAAGGTAAGGTTAATGAGTATGAGAATTGAGTTAGGTAAAGTAAGAAAACAGCTTGAAGAGGATTTACAAGAGGCTGTTAAGGAACTAACTCCTAAAGGTTATCAAGAACTGATAATGAAAGAGAATAAAACTGAAGAAGATAAAGCTCAAGTTGAGGCTTGGAATAAGCAAATCAATGAGGAGTATAATGCTTACGTTGATAAGAGAGGAAAAGAAGAAGTACAAATTGATACTACATTGAGTGAAGATGATTTTGCTCAAATTATTGAGGTTAATGCAGGTAACGATGTTGAAATTAATGGAACAAAGTTGAATGCAGCTGATTTCTTAGAAGTACTTTATAGCTTATTCGTAGCGTAATGTAATAAACGAGGGCTGTGTAGGTTATACATAGCCCTTTTATTTTATCAGCATGAATGAATATATTGAGGTAATTGGTCAATTAAAACCCAAAAACAATGCTAACTTTCCGTTAGCTGACGTTAATGACTTACGTGGTGGTTACATCCAAGTTACCAATATGAGTGATATGGAAGCCTTCCTAAATACCAATAAGCTAAAAGAAGGTATGCTATGTTACGTTAAAAATTCACCTGACGACAACCATATGTACCAATTCTACAGTGGGGTATGGAATGTATGGAAAGTACAAGGAGGTGGAGGAAGTGGAGGCGGAGGAATGTCTATAGTGGTTGTAGAAACCTTACAAGAACTATTAGACAGAGACGATTTAAGAGTTAAAGGACAGATAGTATTCGTTGATGAAATCAATGAGATACGTTACTTTAACGGCTTCGTATGGGAGTCCTTCTCCAAAATTTACATACAGGATACACCACCTGAAGATAAGGGAGGTATTTGGATAGATACTTCTGAGAATAAAGAACATATGACAAGTAGTACTGTAATTCAAGACCTATTGAAGGTTATATCAGTATTACAAGACAAGGTACGTAAACTAGAGTTTGCATTTAACTGCCAGATAGATTCGGGTGATTTTACTAACAATCAGAGATATGCTTATGATGGTATGCCTAATGAAGAACCTGATTATGGTACTTCAGAAGAGGAGGATAATGCTACTCAAGAAGCTAATAAGGATATAGTTCTTGCTGATTCACCTGAGCCAACTGAGTATGAAGAGTATTTACCTAATGCTAAGCATATATGTATTAAAAGTGGTACGTATGCAGAAATGCAGGCTAATAAAGGTGATTTTCTACCTAAAGAATTGTTATGGTGTTATGATACTCAGACATTATGGATTAAAGACCCTAAGACTTATAAATTAATTAAAATAGGTAGCACAGGTGGTGGAGAAGACCCAGGACCTGGACCAGACCCAGAAACAATGGATGGAATATTAACCGAAGTCATTGGAAGTGGTAGCTCTGCTAAAACCAAGATTATTGGTATTGAGTTTGCTGACATGACAAATAAAGAGAATACATTCCTTATTCAGGTTAAGGATGGTAAGTTAGATATACATGATTATAGATTAGATAAGAATACTCTAGCTGGTAATGCTCAGACTCAAGGTACTGGAATTTATTATACAACTCCATACTTCCCAATCATTCCAGAGGAAGTTGGCTCTAAAGATTCTCCAAAGATATATGTTAATATGGTATATTGTGGGGGAACATCAGAAGATAAAGATTATAATCCAGTGTCTCACAATTTCGTAGAATTATGTAATCTTGGTAAGAAGGACTTAAATTTAAAGGGACTGTACTTACATTATACAGAAAGAAATAGTGGAGATTGGGTTACATTACCTCTAATTGGTACTCTTAAATCTCAAGGAACATTCTTGATTAAAGGTGCTCAATGCTCCGTAGAGAATATCAATACTACACTAATTAAGGTTGGTGAACCTGATATGTATTGGACTAAGGATGCGACTCTTAATAATACAAGACTTGAGATTGCTGGAGATGAAGGTGCTGGAGTTCAAGCTCATAGTATTTGGTCTAGTAAAGATAACTGTATTAAATTTAGCTATGATTGTGCATTCTATATTAGTAGTGAAGAAACTACTGACTATTTTGAAGGTACAGTTATGAATAGTACAGCACCGTGGACTACTAATGGAGTAATTAAATGGTATGTAGATTTAGTCGGAATAGGTAATTATAACGATAAGTCAATGCCATGTGAAGCATCTCCTATAGCTACTAAGGGAAGTAACGTGTTATTAATGCGTTACTATAACATGGACCCAGTTAAGCAGGCTACTAAGGCTTTAAGTGCTAGGAGTAATGTTAAGGATTGGACTTATATCAATATGGATAATATTAATCCAGCTATTGATATTCAAGAATATACTCCTAAGAACTCTTCACAAAACAAAAATATATTCTTCAATAAACATCTACTGACTGAGGGTGCTCCTAATATTGTTACTTGTACATTAGGACATGATGCTCATAAAACTAGATGCTTTAACTGGGTATCCGTTGGATATTATAACGAGTATATCTGGATTAGAAAAGATGGGGAAGACTATACTGAGGATAATAAGTTTGAATCTTTCAAGAAGGAAGACTTCAATTCAGAAGGCACTAGCCAAAATCCTAATAGACCTGCCAACCATAAAAATTGGACTAATAAAATTTACAATAGGATTAGAAGTATAACTACAGATGGAACTCCATTTACAGTTCACAAGTTCATTAAAGACTTTGAGGAACCTGCTGATACTCAGAAATACTTCTATAAAGTAGGTAGAGATGGAGCTTGGACAGAAGAGAGGTCATTTACACTTAGAAACAGAGACAAGTGTATCGAAAGTGGATTTAACTTCCTACAAGTAAGTGACCAACAGGGATTTAATGCAGAGGAATATGAGATGTGGAGAATCTGCGCTGAGTATATTGATGCAGATAAAACTGAGAATCCATATCACTTCTGTATGAATACTGGAGACCAAACTCAAAATGGTAATAGATTTAATGAATGGATTGACTACTATAAAGGTGGAGAGGCAATCTATAAGGACACCGAGCAAATGTATACCGTTGGAAACAATGACCTTACACCTGTGGATGTGTATACTCTAGGTGATGGTGAGGATATTAGTAAAACTAGTCCTGTGAATGTGGAATTTTTCTTCACATTTGAACACCCTTATACAGTACCCATTTCGTCTGCTGGAGTGTACATACCTTGCTGCTATAGTTTTGTATATGGTAATACCTATTTCTTGTCTATGAACTCTGAAATCACTGAATTAGCGAGGACAGATGTGTTCGGAGATATAACTGGTGTGAACGTATATAATGACTTAAAAGATTGGGCAACTGCTGATTTAGCACAACACGCAGCTGATGAGAAAATTAAGTGGAAGGTTGCTTTCTGCCATGAAGCTCCGTTTACTATTATTACCGCTGACTTAATTATGAGTTACTTAAAGAAGAATGAAGGTGGAACTTATGATAAGAACTTAGACATTAAGAGAGGTGGTAGCCACTTAAACACAGTTGGTAGTTATTGGTTCAGTCAATGGATGCAAGATAACGGATTTAAGCTATGTCTATGTGGACATAAACATACTTACTCCAATTCTAGATATATTAGGGAAAATCCTAGTAGGACAATGGAACCTATCGTTTACGACACTTCATTAACTCCTACATGGTATACTTCCTTACCAGATAGAGAAAGACAATGTGTTCAAATCTCTACTGATGCAAGTCAGAATTATGTAAGATATGTAATGTGTCAAGCTACAGGATATAAGCTAACTTCTAACAAGGAGTTACCTGCAAAGAATATACCTTGGTTATTAGAATACTACCCAGTAGCCAGTCAGATTGAGAATAACACTACTAATACTGCTACAGTAAAAGTTAATAGTGCCCAACAATATCCTAATTACATTATATGGAATATAGGAAATGGCGATGAGGTAGAGAATCCCTCAATGACTACTGCTGCAAGAGATAGGATATTAGGTAAATCATATAAGTTACAACTAAAAGACAATACTAAGGTTTGGGCTTATAAGTATAATGTTCCTATTGCTTACACGGACTTGAAGAAGGTTGGAGGAAATGGTTCTACTAATCCAAGTAACAATATAGTAATTGAAAAGACATTACAATGAAAATAAAACATTATGATGAAGTAACTGGAAGATGGGTAATCGACGGTGCTTCTAATGCTTCAGAATTGGAACTGACAAACCCTGGCTTCTTAAATGAAGCTGGGGAATCAGTTTCTATTGACAATGGCTTTACAAAGCTAGATAATAGAATGACTAAGTTAGAACAAAACCTAGCCTGGGTGTACCTTAATGGTGCAATCGGAGGTGGTGGCGGTGGAGGAGGCGGTGGTGACGGCTCCGAATATACTATTGATGTAGCTGAGGGTAGCACAGTCTACACAGCCACTAATACTGTTACACTTAATATCTTGATTAAGAGTGGTGGTGTTAAAAAGTCATTTACTGTAATTGCTAAAGATTTAGCTACCAACAAAACATTAGGAACATGGAAGAAGTACTCTATGGCTAGAACAGATATTACCATTACTGGATTATCTGGAACTACTGACGTAGAACTATCTGCCTATGATAATGACAATGTATATGCTACTCCTACATATGTAAAGATTGTGGCTGGCGCTATCTCTTTAGAGATTCAGTCTATACCACCTAAGACTATGTATATGGGTGGTGTTGCAGAAGTACCTCTTAACTATACTGTAACTAATAATATCTTACAAAGTCCAGCAGAGTTCTGGATGACTATTAATGGTATTGAAGTAGCTAGAGTGGGTAACATTACTACTGCTATTAGAGCTTTAAGCTACGATGCTCGTAAACTGTTATTTGAAAGTGAACATTTTAATCCCAAAGCAGGTCAAAGATTCTACTTCATAGCGCAGGCTAGTACTACTCTTAATGGAGAAGTATTATCATCTGAACAAATTAAGTTTGATGTTACGGTAGCTGATAGTAATAATCTAGTTATTGTAACTGAGGATATTACAGAGTTTACCCCATCCTCAAATCCTGGGGAGACTATCGATGATTTGACTCAATATGGTCAAGGTTCACAACTTGGATTTAGCTACTACTTTAGCTATGGTCTTAGCAAATACAGTACATTCAACATGGATTATAAAATCCATTTAATGAATGAAAGTGGTGAAGTGTCATTACTTGATACTGGTACAATTAAGAATATTAACAAGAGTGAGACCAATAGGTTCGTATACAGTACAGTAAATCTATCTGTTAATAATCCAGGTGAATATCTAAGAATTACACTGTTTGGATATGCAGTTAATGACCCTGGTGATACATCTGCACAATATACTAAGACTGTTACTTGTAGAATAGTAGAAAGCGTTAGTACAGAGATGTATGCTAATAATGATATGCATACACTACTTGCATACTTTAGTAAAATTACTGGATTCCCTAATACTGCAACAGGTACTTGGAATTATCCCATAAAGAATAGTGGGGAGTTTGTGTATGAGGGTGCATTTGCATCTAAATTTCCAGATGGAGTAAACTTTACTCTAAAGGGTGTAAATGGTAAAACTAGTGGTTTCTTGCAAGACAGTGATGGAGTAAATCAAATACCTGCAACAAGGCTAAGTGGTGAAGCATACGGTTATTTAGAGGTAGCAGAGCAAATGTTCCCTGCTGTTGATATTGGTGCTGGTGTATCGTTCTTCCAACCTGTAGGTTTCCATATATCTTGTACTTATAAAGCAGAGGCTTCTTCTTATCCAGAGGAAGTGGTGTGTGGTATTGGTCAATATGAAGATGGAGAGCTAAAGACTGGATATGAAATTTCATTAGAGAAAGCTGTATGTAAGATAGGTTCTGCTGACACACTAACGGTTAAGTTACCTCAAAATGAGTTACTAACTGTAGACCTAGATGTGTCATTACTATCAGGAAATGCTTGGTACTTTAAAATCTATGTAAATGGTGTACTATCTGCTGTAAGTAGAGTACTTCAATCAGACATTGACTGGATGTTTGGTACTGATTTCTATTTCGGATGTAGAAACGACAATGGAGTTAGAAGTAGGTTCTCTGATGTTAGTATCTATGATATTAAACTATATACATCTTCACAAAGTGAATATGCCATTGTACAAAACTACATATCTGCAACAGAGCAAGCCAGACTAGTTAGAGGACAAATCGACGCTTCTCTTGATGCTGAGTTGAGAACTAAGAACCTATTTGATAGTGCAGGTAACTGTCTAATTTGGGATAAAACTCTTGATGGTGGTAAAGGTGGTTTCCTAACTGGTGAATTGCTATATGCTAAGCTAGTTGAACAGATGGAAATCAACACTCCTTACCCTATTGTATTAGTAGAAGAAACATCTAATAGTCCAACATTGTTTGAGCCTTACTCAACTGCTATATTCTCTGCATCCGATAAGGTAGAAGTAATGGGTACTAAGTTCCCTGTAAAGATTACCTATCAAGATAGTAAAGGTAAAGTGGTTATTAGTACGCCTAGTGGTGTATCTGAGAATAATGGTGTTACTATCGGTCTACAAGGTACATCTTCTCTATCATATAACGCTAAGAACTTTGAAATCTACATGGGAGATGTAGACCAGACAGGTAAGAAGATGCTATTCCAACCTACTGATGATTGGTTGCCTGAAAATGAATTTACATTAAAGGCTGACGTAGTAGACTCTGCTCACGTTAATAACGTAGTAATTGGTCAGATTGTTAATGGTAGAGCTACAAATTCTGCTGGGCAATCCATTACCCCATTTGGAGCTACACCACCTATGTCATTAGGTAATGATGTTTGGGGAGGTGATGCAGATAAAGCTAATGCTATTAGAGGTAAGATTAAGCATACCTCTGAAGGTTTCCCAGTATTACTATTTATTAGATATGCTCCAGATGCTGATGGAACTATTAAACAACCTAAATTCTGTGGTATCTATAACTTTAACTTAGGTAGGTATGCCTTCTTTAATCTTGGATTGAAGTTACTTACTGATTACACTAAGATAAATCAAGATGGACCAACATTAGTAACTGATTATACAGAGAATATTGACAGATGGAATACTGGAGTTAGTAATGGTGTATATTCTGTTGAAATTAACCAGAACTCTTCTGCACAAGGTGCATTCCAACAAGACGATATGAAGATTGTACAATTCATGGGTGATGTAATGTACACATCTAGGGATGAATCAATCGGTTATAATCAAGTACAGAAGTTCTATACTCAGATGGCTAATATGGCTCTTACTCGTATCCAGAAATATACAATGGATGATGCTGGACAAACTCCAACTAAACCCATTCCTGGAGAGTTCTATGATTTGGATAAGAATGCTTATTATAACTTTAGTGCTTGTGACCAGCATCTAAACTGGGATAATGCTTGCGCTTATTTTATGATTGCATTACTATTTGGTTGTGTAGACTCTATGTGTAAGAACTTAACTATTCGTAGTTGGGGTACTGATGTATGGTATTGTTGCTTCTATGATATGGATACGGCATTTGGTTTGAACAATGCTGGACAAGATATTGTAGAATATTGGGCACATCTACATAGATGGTATAATATCTCTTCACAGGATACTGGTATTACTCAGTATACTCAAGAGAAGAACTATGTATCAACTGATAGTTATAAACAGTACTTTGCTTCATGGTGGAATAGAATATGGGAAGTACTTGAAAACTTAGCTGGAATTGACAGTGGTAGTACAGAGAATAGAACTAGCTTAGAGTCATTATATGTGAATTTAAGAACTAACTTGTTCCCTGACCCTGATAAATTTATTAAGGATTACTATCAATCATATACAGAGAAGACAGGTTCTATTATGTTTAATTATGATTACAAGATTAAATATCTTGCTATATCTAAAACATATGACCCAAACACAGGTAAATATGAGGATAGTACTGACTTTAGTCAGTTAAAGTTCTTACATGGTAATCGTGTGATGCACGTTAAGGATTGGTTCAGAAAGAGAATCATGTTCTTAGACGGAGTGTATGGTTATAAGGATAATACTAACCTATTACCTACTACTATTGAATCACCTATTACTGGTCTGTGGGCTTCTAACAAAGCTACTGGTTCCGCTACTGAAATTAGATTTAGTACTGATATTACTGCAAGTAGTCAGATACTTTATCACTATTCACATGATAAGACTACTGGTGCATTCTGGATTACAGACACTCCAACATCAGTTATCTTACCTATGCCTACTGGTGAAACAGTAGTATATATGTATGCTAACAAGTACATTACTGACTTTACTAAGTTTAAGAGTTACCCTTGGACAGGTTTGGGCAATATTAACCTACCTATGTTACAAGAGCTAGACTTAAGTGGTTTGACTAATGTGGATGCTGCTTATTTCTTCCAGGGTGGAGTATATAATGAGGCTAATGATATAGGTTTGAAGAATATTAAGAAGTTGAATCTAAGTAAGGTGAGACTTATTGGTTCTACTGCTTCTGCATATACATTAGACCTGAGCGGTTGTCGTAAAATTCAGGAACTTGATGTATCATACTCTTCTATTACTAAGATTACATTCCCAACATCTGCTGTGTTGAAGACATTAAATATGTCTGGAACAGATATTACTAATCTGAAGTTAGAGAACCAATCTTTCCTTGAGTCATTACTTATTGATGATTGTTTAAAGCTAACTTCAATAGAAATTAATAACTGCGGTGCATTAAGAACTCTGAACATACCACCTAATGTGAGAACGGTAACTATTAGGAACTGTGAGAAGATGGAAACCATTCAGATTCCGTATTCTTCAGTTAATAACTCTATCAGTCCGTTGGCTCAGGTTACTATTGATAACTGTCCTGGTATGAAGGAATTTAGTATTCCTGGTCAGAATAACCCTGCTCTAAAGTTAGAGTTAACAGGTGCTTGGAATCTTGAGGTTCTAGACCTAAGCTATACTAAGACTAGTGATATTACACTTGCATCTCTATATGTTAATGGTAAACCTAACTTCTCTAGCCTAAGAAGACTAGTTATTTCTAATACATCATTATCTACATTAAAGTATAATGATAGAACTCCAGAGTACTTAGACTTGACTGCATTCCCAGGCTTAGAAAGTATCGAGGCTATTAGCTGTAAACAATTAGTAGAGGTCAGATGTAAGAATGATAAGACAAATCCTATAGAAATACCAAGAGGTGCATTTAGAGATTGTATTTCATTACAGAGAGTAATCGGACACCTATCTCTTCAGGGTGGCGAGATATTTAGAGGATGTAGTCAGTTCTATCTAAATCCAGATAGTGTGTATACTCAGTATGGTACTGATGTCTTCCTTGAAGGAAATAACGTTACCAATGTATCATTTGGAGAAGAATTGACTGATGCCTACTTCTTATTTGAAGGATGTGCTAGAATATCCTATAATGACTTTAAATACCTAATGGTTAGATTAACTGATAGGGTTGTTTCATTAGAAGGAATGTTCAAAGGCTGTGCCAACATTACTGGAGATATGTGGTATGATTTATTTAGAGTATGTCCTAATGTTAGTAGTATTAAGGAAGCATTTAGTGGAACTAACCTAACTGGTCCATTCTTCTCTAGAACCTCTGATTACAGTCCATCTAAGGACTCTACTTGGGGAATACTAGATTTCCTACCCAAACTTACGGATGCAGAAGCCGCATTTGATAGTACTAGCCTAGAGTGGATTGATAATAATATTTTTGCTCCAGCTGATGGTAAATATAGCCCCTTAGTAAAGATTGATTATATGTTTAGAGATTGTCAACAGCTAAAGAGTTGTGAGAATACTAGGGCAGTTGTTCTTTCAGACGGATTACTAAGCTCTAAAACATTCTTTACGAATCTTAGGAATTTAGTAAGTCCATATCCAAAGGGAGTGTTCACTGGATGTAGTGGAGTAAGAATGACAGTAGATAACGATAGTAGTGGTAATACCTACTTGTTCCATACAATTAACAAAGTGGCTCAGTCTCTGATTCTAAATGATTCCGTATATGCAGGAGTTAAACTAGTAGGAAAAATTGGACCTAATGTGTTTGGAGGAATAAGTCAAACTATTAATGATGGAAGTACTACTTGGTACATACCAACATTTAGTTCTATACAATATCCTTTCCAATATAGTGGAGGAGAGGCAACTGTAAACCTGTCAGAAATGGCAGATATGTTCCAGGGAATTAGTGGGACACTAAGGCAGGCTATTGGTATCCTCAATGGATTGAAATGTACTGAGGAGTCTGGGGCACAAAGTATCCCTTCCAATATATTTAGGAATTGTAGAATATTGAATAGTATTGAAGGATTCTTTAGTGGAATTGACTTAGATAATGATGGTAAAATATACCAATTCCCCCCAGCAGGAATGTTTGATGACTGTGTAAGTCTTACTAGTATAAAGAGTTTGTTTAGTGGTTGTTATAACCTTAAGCTTAAGCTAGTAGGAGAAGGATTTAAGAATTGCCCACTTCAAGATGTTTCTTACGCGTTTGAGAATAGTGGTGTGTTTGGATATATTCCTTACCGTCTATTCTTTATGAGTAAGGATAATAGCGACGGAACTAAATCTGTAAACAGGACAATTACCAGCATGAAGGGGGTGTTCAAAGGTTGCTGGTGCCTTGGATATGACGAGACTAGAACTATGGATATAGGCTCTGAGTTAATCCTTAACAGTACATGGACAACATGGGCTGACCACATTGTTAAAAATGAGGGAAAAAGGATTACCTATAAACTAGATGTAAGTAATATGAAGAAGTCATATAACTACGATAGGAACGAAGATTCTAGTAGTGAGGATTATAATCCAGGAGAGCAAGCATTTGATGTTTGGTATCTTGATGGTTATGGATGGGAAGGGGCTTCAAGTACAGAAAGTGGCTTAGAAGAAGTTAAGGCTAGACTTACTGAAAAGTACTTTAAGTATGACACACAGCAGAAAACAGCTATTAGCCAAGCTGGAACTGGTCGTGCTGAAGTGGGTTATCAGAATTATATGATTCCAACAGATTACTTTAGATATTGTCACGCTGATTGTACCCTTGAAGATTCTATGATAGATTTTAATTATCCAGAACAAATCAGAGTGTTTATGCCTGATTCAGGTGATTGGTCTATTGAGCAAACTGGAAAGTGGGATGGAATGATAGGTAGAATACCATGTAAATTATTTGAATCACTTGTTGATACTCCTAAAATGCAAGGGGTATTTAGGACTACAAGGTTCTGTGCTTTTGTTAATCTACAAGGTGATACGTTTACAAGAGGTATTAAATATCCGCCTGACCTATTTAAGTATAACGCAAAACTGGAAGACATTACTGGAATGTTCTCACAAACAGTATTTGAGGTTGGTGTTGATGTAAATAGTGACCTATTTGCTAATAATCCTAACCTAAAAGTTATTACTGAATTGTGGGCTAATTGTAAGTTTGATAAGAGGGCGTATAATGCTGCTGGAACTCAGGAGATATATCCTCAAATTGATTTCGCCAACATATTTAAGAATAACAATAGAATTGTTAATGCTTCTAGCTTATTTGCTGTATCAACTGCAAGTACAGAGGAAGATAGTAATTACGGTTTACTTTTAATTACTGAAGACCTACTGAAGACTTGCTACAATATTAATGACATTAGTAGTATGTTCTACTATTGTACTAAGTTACAAGGTGCAGTACCTACGTTCACCTCTGCAACTTATCCTGTGTTAAATATTGTATCTGGATACTTAACTGGAGTTAAGAAGAGTAACATTACCAATGCTGACCAATTAGAGTCTAGATTAGTACCTGCTGAATGGCTATAACCAATTATATAAGCTAGTTATATCATAGAAATGATTTTTAAATATTTTAATACAATTATTTTGTAGTTAACATTGATTAACAATATTTCTTTGGTATGACCTTTAAGAATCATTAACTTTGCACTATGCAGCAAGCTGAACAAGCTAAGACAATGGCTATGGCTCAAGGAGAAATGGCTCAGAATTTAGCTTGGAACAACAGAGTACAGTCTATGCAAGATGATATTGACCTATACACTTACATCAATGGTAGGAATTTAGCTACTAACGAAAGAATTGGAAACGAAACTCAGGTTCTAACAAACCAAATCTGGAAGGGTAGAGTAGAAGACCTACAAGAAAAGAGTGGAATGTACGTTGATATAATCACTCGTGATAATGCTCAGAACCTAAGACTATGTGATGAGCTTTATAAGAGAAGAGAGCAAGACGTACAGGAGAAGGCTGACCTATTCGAAAGATTAGGAAGTAGAATCTCTGAATTAGAGAAGAAAGAAGCTGCTACTGCTGCTCTACCTCTAATGTTCGAGCTTAGCAAGGTTAATGCTGAAAGATATTCAGATAACTGCTGCTGCAAGTCAGAGAAACAACTATTAGTTGCTGCTGGTGATTTACAGAGACAATTAGACCATAAGATTACTGGACAGCTGAAATATGCTTACAGTGACCTATGCGCTCCAGTTCCTAGTATCTCTCCACTATACTGTAGTCCGTTTACACAATATGGAACAGGTATGTATGCTGGTCAAGCTGCTTCTAACTGGAATGCAGTAAACACAGCTATCAATAGTACTTGTTCTTCTTGTACAGCTCAGTAAGATATTGAAGGGAGATTATGAAAGTAGTCTCCCTTTTATTATTTATATCCTAAACACAAACACTTATGAAAGTAAAAATTACTCCAATAGGAGAAAGTAGCCAAATAATTGAATTTAATGTATCGTTACCATGCGGGGCAAGAGCATCTGTAGCCCCAGTGTCTACATTAGCAATTACACAAAGATGGGCTAAGGTGGTTAATACAGCTACAACAGGTGCAGCTTCATACTTACAAATTACTAAGTTTGATATTATTCACAATACACAATATACTGATTGTAAGGGTAATGTAAGAGTAGCTACAGAGGAAACATCTACAATAATAGCTTCTCCAGCTACAAGTGAAACTATAACTACACTTGTGCCAGAAGTTAATAAGGTAATTGATGTAATAATTCCAAATGGGGTTAGTATAGTAAATCAAACTATCTTAGATGAACTACCAACATCATTACCAGTTAAAGGTAATTGTGCATACTCAGTATTTGAGATTCAGCTTCCAGCTACAGTTACTCCATCAGCATAATAATGTATTATGAGCTTATTTGGTCAACCTTTCGGTACTAACTATACTGATTTACAAAACCAATATATGCAGCAACTACAAGTGATGCAACAAGCTCAGCAGGCACAACAAAAGACTCAACCTATCCTTGATGAAATAAACAGGGAGGTTGGGTCATTGTCTGTTGATGAGCAAAATGTATTGGCTAAAACTCAGGAATATCAGATGGCTAAACAAACCTATGAAGCAGGATTTATGTCTTTCTTAGGTACTAAGTTTAGTGCAGAGTATGTAAACTCTCCAGATGGTAAGGTAGCAGCAGAGAACCTACTATCTACTATTAGGAAGAGTAAGGAGTTTATACAATCACAGATAAAAGCTAAAGAGGAGAAGGTTAATACATTATTAGAATTAATGGAAAGTGACCCAGAGATGAAAAAGAGATTTGAAGAACTCATGATGAATAAAACAGCTAAATAATGAGTGATAAAGAATTGATATTTCAAGCAGCAAACACATTCACTAAAAACTTGGTAAGTAACTTATTTGGTATAAACACAATAGGTACTGATGCTCTCATAACTTACGTAGTTAATAATATGGAGGACAAGTATGGAATGTATTTGGAACCATTCCTTGATAAGGGTGGTAATTTAAATATAGATTTATTTGGAAATGCGCTACGTGACGTTATGAAGACTCGTGCTAAAAATGGTTATGTCGTTAAGCTATTTGGGAAACCAATCAAGTTTGGAGAGGCTGACATTGATGAGTTCGAGAGAATATTTAAAACGTTGAAAGCGAACAATGGACAACATTAGAACAGAGTCATTCTTAGGAGGTGACAAAGTAATAGTTGGCAATAAGTACACTGATTTAGTACTAGAAACTCTTGGAAAGGTTTATATCAAAACTGGTAACAGTTCAAGGGTTCTTAGTGATGTGTTAGCATTACTTGACAAGGTTACTGAGTCAGAAATTAAGAGTCAAACTATCATAGTTGGGAGCTTACTTGAGATGGAGCAAATGGAGTATCCTGGTGATGGATTCTTCGTTTATAACACACTTACAACTACTCTATATATTTCTTATGATGAGAGATATGTAGCTTTAATAGAGGCAGCAGAGGGTGCTGGTGATGGTTATGTAAGGCGTAAGGGAGACACGATGACAGGTCAGTTGGAAATCAATACTGTTGGTCCTCCTTTAATAGTGGCTTCTTCTAAGTTAGTAAACAATCTAAACGTCGAATTTATAGGCGGCTATGCTGCAGATGATTTGGCTAAGAAAAGAGTAGATGAATACATTACAGGTAATTGGACATTTAAGGGTAAAGGTGTTTCCGAGAATAATTGGACATTTAACCAAAATGTTCGTATGTATGGTGACTTAGTAACAAGTGGTAGTTTAACTTCTCCAGAGTTTGCATCTGGATTTGGAGGTTATGGTTGGAGACTTGATGCTGATACTAATACATTAACTGTAGATTATCTTGTAGTTCGTAAAGCTATGAGAGTGTATGAGATGGTTATTAATAAGATTAGTGCAACCAATGGTAGCCTTTGGGTTAGTAACTCAAGTAAGTGTACAGCTGCATATCAGCCTAAAATTATAACTCAGAATGATTTATCTGGGATTGGTACATGGGGAACTGAGGATGCCAAAAGTAATCTTGAGAAATTAATGCCATCTAATAATTATTTCTTATTTAACGATTTAAAGAGTAATTATACTGTAACTGAGACCTTCACTACGGAATTAGCTAATGCTAGTGGTAGTTATACTGCTAAATCTTTCGTGGACTATAACTTTATAATCTATATAAAAGACATTACCGTAGTAATAAATAGTCCTCTATTTAAAGGCACAAGTAGCTTATATGATTTGAATGTTTTAGACAAGTCATGGGAAGAATACAGTGCTAGCAATCCAGGCTCTGGAATAACTGAGAAGGAATTTAATACTTATAAAGGCAACATCAAAGTAATATTTATTACTAAGTCAAGAGAAGTAACTGAATGGGATACAGAGGGGGAAGGACCTCTTGCAGGAACAGTTCCTAAAAAGTGGGCAAACATAGACACCTTTAATAAAAGAACTAAGTTTTTTATGGTTCCTAAGAGTAGAGAGGTGAACTATAAAAAGGATGGAAAGACATCTAGTGATGGTTCTAATTTATACTGTGTCTATCCCTATTATAAGTACTTTGGACTTGAAGGGTCAAGTTCTAAGCTACCCTCAGTATCTAATATATGGATAGTAGAATGTAAGAATGAAGACTATCCTTATTTTAAGCCAGGAGATATAATTAGATGTCAGAAGTATAATAATGGAAACATTAAATATTATGATGCTATAGTTACCTCTCAGGTGGATTCTTATACTTATATAATGCAGAAGGCTCTATCAGTATTTGATGTTTATACAGAGTATCACTATGATGATGAAGGTAAGCTTACTGACTTTGAGCAGAGTTACAATGACACTCAGTATAATAAGACTGAAACATTGTACAACTCGAATACTAATGAGTATGAACCCGCAAGAACAACTGATAATGGTACAGCCGATGGTAATGCTACTGCAAAAGAGGATAGACTCGATG
>OLZU01000396.1_pt1 | contig 27735 bp, 49 predicted proteins | sample 1674101 | NCBI WGS metagenome assembly OLZU01 (sample SAMEA103958143, study PRJEB25191) | human gut metagenome | biome: human-associated habitat [ENVO:00009003]; feature: intestine environment [ENVO:2100002]; material: feces | place: Germany | collected 2013/2015
GCTATTTAAAAAAAAGTAAATTATGGAAGACATCTCTTTTCAAAATAATATTTTTTCTATCCGTGGAATTAAGAAGAACGAAGACCAATCTTTTACCATAACTCTTGGTATCGGAGATCAGACTGCGGAATTTATTATCCCGGATACCGATGAATATGAACTTATTTATAACGGAATCAAAGAATTTCTTGATAACAATTAAAAAGGACAATATACGAATATGAGCGACACGCATCAAACAGTTACGGTAGGCGGTGGGGAGAAAACGGACGGAATTTCTAGTGCTATTCTTGCATTTGCTAAAGATATCCCGAGGGAAGTTTCAGATCATGTATCTACGCTCTTTTGGAGGATGCTGACGTTGCTTCTTATCGTCATGTTCCTTCTTACCGGGGGAGCTTCCTATTATTTTTCATCAAGAATCAATGATATGGAAGCTCAAATCTCTGAGAAAAACAGAGCTATCGAATCAATTAATCGTAGACATAGAGATCTGGTTAGGGCTATCGGCAAGGGAGATATTCAGTCTCTTTCTAAAGCGAATATTAAATCAGATTCAAATCATGAAATTTCAGAATAAAAGTGGCAATGGTAAACAATGGCTACATCCGACGCTAATATTTGTCCCGTTTGCAAAGAAAGGGCTTTTTATCAAACAACCGTAGTAGCTTTTGAAGATACTCATTTACATCGATTAGGAATGGAAGAGAGATCGACCTATACTTGTGCCGTATGCGGAGCGACTTTTCTGAGAAAGGTAAAACCTGAGTTTTATCAAGTCAAAACTCAAACGTCTCCAGCTTGGCTAGTAAGGAAATTAAGCAAGAAGGAGGCTAAATAATGGCATACGAACCTCGCACAAGCAAAGGTCTTCGTTTTTTCCGGGGAACAGGAGTAGACCTTGCAACGACATCATGGCAGATAATTAATGGCATTTCGGATTGGGCGGCCCCAACACCCACCATCCAATCGATTGATATGACGACGATTAAAGATGAAGCCACTGTATACGCTCCCGGAATCCGAGAGAGCGGAAGCTCATCCATAACCCTGTATTTTGATGATTTAAACACGATTCACCAGAATCTTTTGATTGCCGATAGTAAGTCTGCGGTCAACATCCCTTATCGCATCGATTTTACTGAGACAGGGACTAGCGTAGCCTTCATGGGGCACCCAACCTCTGTACCTGTTTCCGGTTCCGTAGGCTCTGCAAATAGCGCTGCGATTACATTCTATGTTTCCGGCGACCCTGAATGGTCTTTCGGTTCTGGAAGTAACCCTGAGCTTGATCCTTCCCAATTTCCGGAATCCATAAAAGAAAGATTTACCATAGTTACCAATGAAGCTGCAATGCTTTCCTTGACAATCAAAGACGTACAAAATGGTGACTCTGTAATTGTCAAAGAACCGAAGCCTCTTATATACGCTGTAGTCGATGATGGCGCACTTGGTACAATGGCAGCTTTTTATGCATATCAGGCTAAATCTGATTGGAGTCTTCTTTCCGGAAAACCTGATGCTTTTAAGCCCATAAATCATGCGTATGTTGGAACTGGATTTGGTGTATCATCCACTACTCAATATGGTCATGCAAAAATTACGACAACTACTCCAAAAGCTCTTGGCGTAGCCAATATAGGTTCGGAAGACGCATTCGCTAGAGGCGACCATGTTCATCCAGCTCAAACAAATGTGTCCGGCAATGCTGCAACGGCTACCCAATGGAAAACTCCTAGGACATTCTATATTTCCGGAGTATATAAAGCGGAAGCTATTGTTAATGGAACCAAAAATATAGATTTCGCGTTGGAAAGAAATATCCAAAGTTTGTCTTCTGGCGCAGGAAACGTTTCTGTCGAATTAATTCCTTCCGTAACCCATATCGTTACAGTGGACCGCGCTTTTACCGTAACACTTCCAGCAGGACTACAATCTGATAAATTCTATGAGTTTCACGCTATACTTAAAGCCGCGAATACCTCTGCTGCATTAACGATTTCCGAACCTATTCAATGGGAAAACAATACGCCCCCCTCACTCACTGAAAATAAAGTTACTGAAATTAAAATACAGATCTATGGTAATATAAAAATCGGAACATACCGTATATTCGGATAATCTTAAATAACTCCGTCGACGGTCGTGGACGCATTTCAATATTTAAAACTCTGCGCTATATTGCCCCCATGATGTTAATCATCACTTGGGGGCTTTATTATGTCTAACGCAACTACAGGATTTAATCAATCCACATATTCTTCTCCTACGCAGCGTTCTTCTATGCCTATGAACACATATAGCTACGCGATGGTAAGTTCTGATGGTGTTATTTACACATGGGATGTCAACGCCGGGAACCAACCTATCGGGGTAGCCACGGAGATTCACGAAAAACTTAAAGCGCAGCTTATACAAGCGATTGATAAGGCAGAGTCTTATTATAAGATGCTCGTAGAAAACGGGATTATAAAGCCTGAACCTACGCAAGAAGAAGTTCTTAATAACGCTTTGAAGGAATTGCAGGAATCCCGTGCGCAGAATGCTAAACTGGCTGAGATGATTGCTGGTCTTACCGATAAGATTCAAGTCATTTCATCGAATATCGCTTCAACTAAGTCCGTCAATGAGGAAACTCAGGACACTCAGAAATTCGTAGATGACGTGATTAAGGAAGATGCAAAGAATCCTCCAGTTAAAATGGAACAAGGCAACAATAGAGGTAATAAACGATGAACGTACAAAAGATAATGAGCATTGTAAATACCTTGTCCGGAGGAAACTCAAAGGTAATTGACGCCGCGCAAAAGGCTATCTCCGAATCTCGTAATTACCAACCAACTCTTGAGGGCGCGCTTCAAGTTGCCCAGAAGTTTGGTATTGATGCTCAAATTCTTGCGGGGATGAAGAAACATTTGGACAATCCCGCCATTAAGATGGGACTGAATTCCATAGCTCCCGGAAGCATCGACAAAATTACCGAGATGGGGAATCAGCTTGAGGCCGCGCTTCGTCAACGAGGTTCAGCTCCTGCCTCAAATGCTCCTAATCCCGGAAATGACGAATTGGCTAAACGCCTTCAAAAACTTGGAATAAAATAATACCTTCGGTGATTCGAGAAGAAATTCGCAGTTTCTTCTCTTCACATATACCCAAAAACTTTTTTATGGAGAATGACTTATGGAATCTGAACGCGAATCTTCCATGAACTTCGGCTGGATCTTTATCGTGCTGCTCCTGTTCTTCGGGATCTTCGGCGGTGGCTTCGGCTGCGGTGGTAACGGCCTGTTCGGTCGTGGTAATTGCGGTGGTGCCGCTGCTGTTGCTGGTACTGAGCTTGCTGATCTGGTTGCGCTGCGCTCCGTGCTTGGTCACAAGACCATGACGGACAACTGCCAGACCGACCGCGATGTTCTGGAACTCAAGTGCAACATGACCGCGCAGAACGCTGTGCTGACGCAGCAGCTTGAAACTGCCTTCCGCACGATTATCTCTAATCAGGACGCTGGTTTCTCGGCTCTGCGTACTCAGATGCTCGAAGACCAGATTCGTACCCGCGACATGACCCTGATGGCTCAGAACAACGAAATTCAGGGGCTCAAGGCGCAGATGTACAATGACGGTCGTTTCAACGCTCTGGAACGCTCCATTGAAGCTGGTTTCTGCCAGACTGTCAAGCGTCCGCCCTTCTTCCCCGTGGGTTGCTCCCCGTGCGTGAATCCTTGTGGTTGCGGTGGCGTCACCGCCTAACACGGGCTGATTTCACCTTGATATGAGAGGGGCGCAATTAAACCCCTCTCATTAACCACAATGTACGGAGAATTACTATGTGCAATCGCTGCTGCATTCCGTGCATCCGTGTAGCAAGTATCACTACAACCGCCACGACTGCGACTCTTACTCTGGCTACCAGTATCCCGGTAGGAAGATTTGATATCGTAGTTGGAAGGAACTTGTGCATCAGTCCTTGTGCTGATGAAGAAGTTCAGATTGTTGCTGGAGGCGTTACGTTTACGAACGTACTCAACACCTCTGGGAACTATCTTACCCTTGGACAACTTTCTCGTTTCGTTCGATGCGGCTGCCGCATTCGTATGATTCAGACAAGCAATCCTGCGGGTAACATCATGGCTATTGATGTGTCTTGCCCCGGCCCGAACGGAGTACCCATCGTAAACTGCGGGACATCCTTGCTTCCCGCAACCGCCTCTGCTTCCCTCGCTTCCCCGGAACTTGACAAGTCGGAAGCCCCCGCTAAGAAATAAAGTATCCGGGATTTGGGAGCATACGTAGCCTATGACTACGTAACCCCTACCGCGCAGCGTGGGATGATTCTTATCTTCTCGCGCTGCGTTTTTTATTAAGGAAATACCATGTTTAGATTAGGACTCGGTATCCTGTTAGGATGGCTTATCTTTGATGAAGAAGGGAAAAAGGCTTCGAATAAGGCTGGTAAATTTATCAAAGATAAATCCGGTGAAGCCATAGACTATGCGTCTAAGCATATTGATACGGATAAAGTCGCTGATTTTGTTAAAAAGCAAATTTCCCCGAAAGGCATCGTTGAAAATATCGCCCAAGACGTAGCTGAGGATGCTATCATAGATACGGTTGCAGAGGAAGCTGTGCTTGGTAATGCCGCCGGAGGCATTCTAGCCGGAGAAACTTTGACTACCGAACGAAACAACGAAAATTTGAATCAAATTGATCTTCTTCAACAGCGTGTGGATGCTTTGACAGCGGAAACCACGCCCATTATATAACCACCACAAGGAAATGAATCATGCACGATAGCAAATCCGCTGAAAAGATTGCAAAAGAAGAATACAAAGAAGAACTTGCATTCTTGGAAGAACTTGAACATGAAATTGGCGAGCATTGCGAGGCCGGAGTTCGGTCAATGCCTCATGTCGAAAGCACTCGTGAGCTGCTTAAAGCTCATAAAGAATTGTGCCATTATCTCATGTATAAGTGCGCCATTCATGAAATGTCGGAATATTCCGAAGTGTATCATGAGATTGAAGACATTATTGAAAATCCTCCCCACACTTGGTATCCCTACATGGATAAACCGGGCGGGCACATGAATATCATTGAGATGGAAGTCGGAGAGATGATGCACGCCTATGAAGGAATGCGTGCTACGCCTCCTACGATGACCCATGCTCAGTTCGTACATGAGCTTAAACACGCCGCCGCCGCAATTTGCTACGCTCTGGAAGAAATGACCTGCTCTGACAAGGAATACCATAAAAAGCACCATTTCCATAAGCCGTATCCCGAAGAATACGGTTCTAAGGCGAAATAATCATGAACATCGAATCTGATCGCAGGATAGATACAGGACAATCGGAATCGAAGGCTTTCGGATGGATACCTTGTGCATTATGCAAGGCGTGGATTCCGATTGTCAAAGACGGAGTACACGAACCTCCGAAACACGGTATCTGCCCGTATCGGAAGCCCTCTAAATGCAAAACGGAACCTAGCTTCGGTTGTCGTTGGGGCTTTACTGCTTAATCAGAAATTCTCCCTACCTCCTTCCCATCCCTCCCTTAAAGGCGTCTATCCGGACGCCTTTTTCTTTTCTTGACAAAAATGTAAAATGAAGCTATACTTCTTTGATAATACCATTTTTGTCAGATAAGGAGAGGAGTTTCAATGGCTAATGTAAAACCCATAACGACTAAACAATTCAATCAAAATAAAAAGCATATCACCGACATCCATTGGTACGCCGACAATGTTCTTAATGGAAATGTTCAGGTCTGTAAATACATTAGAGCATTATGCAAGAACTTTAAAGATGACCTCGCCAATAAAGACCTTGATTTTTATTTTTCAGAAGAATCGGCTATCCGAGTAATTTGTTTTATCGAAAATATGGTACATGTCAAGGGCGTTCTTACTGGAAAAAGATTAAAGCTTGAGCCTTGGCAGAAATTCTTCGTTGGAAACATCTTCGGCTGGCTGGACAAGAAAAACAATCTCCGCAGATACAGAGAGGCAGCTCTTATCGTTCCCCGAAAAGCTGGCAAGGCTTTAGCTGTAAGCACTCCAATCCCCACTCCCGAGGGTTGGGCCACGATGAACGACTTAAAGCCCGGAGACGCCGTTTATGGGCCAAATTCGGACATACGGAGAGTAGTAGCTGCAACGGAAGTGATGTACGGAAGGCCGTGCTATGAAATTTCTTTCAGTGATGGTTCCGCTATTACTGCCGACGCGGAGCATCTTTGGAAAATCGACGGTAAGAATATCGTAACCTCTGAAAGTCTGCATCAAATTCTGTCTCATAATGGCAGAAAGCCCAAAGTGTGGGTAGCCCCGAATATAAAAAGGCATGATGGCGAGACGGTGCCTGTGGTAAGATTTATTACGGATTGTAAACCTGTGGAAAGCGTTCCGGTGAAGTGTATACAGGTTGACAATGAAGATGGAATGTATCTTTGCGGGAAAACGTATATTCCGACTCACAATAGCAGCCTTGCGGCAGCTATTGGACACTATATGTTGGTTGGTGAAAAAGAAAAAGGTTCGGAAGTATACTGTGGTGCGACCACAGAAGTTCAAGCTTTTGTCCTGTTCAACATCGCTCGGGATATGATTGTTGCCAATAAAGCATTTGAAGAAGCATTCGGACTGACTTATACTAAAGAATCGATTCATGCACAATCAACGCTTTCTACGTTCAAACCTATTATCGGAAGCCCAAAGGATGGTAGTAACCCTCAGTGCGCTATCGTTGACGAGTATCATGAACATCCTTCGGACGCGCTGTATGACTCGTTGAAGCTCGGTATGGGCGCTAGACAGCATCCTCTCTTGCTTGTTACTACTACCGCAGGGACGAACATCAAAGGGCCTTGCTATCGTTATGTAGAGCAAGGCAGAAAGGTCGTGTTGGGGAAAGCAAAGAACGACCGATTATTTTACATGGAGTTTACCATTGATGACACGGATAAATGGGAAGATTTTTCATGCTGGATTAAAGCCAGTCCGAACTTCGGAGTTTCCGTATCCGAAGAGTTCCTGCGCGAGCAATACGAAATAGCCAAATCATCACAGTACAAGCGTTCATCCATTCTTACCAAAATGCTGAATGTTTGGAACAATGAATCCGTGGGATGGATTGACTTTCCTAAATGGCTTAATTGTACTGACAGAAATCTAAAGATGGAAGACTTTGAAGGCGAGAAATGCTGGATTGGCATTGACCTAGCCTCTAAGGTCGACTTAACAGCAATGGTCGCCGTCTTTAAGCGCGATGGTAAGTTCTATGTTTTCGGAAAATACTATCTTCCTTCCGATACTGTAGATAGACCGGAGAACGACCATTATCGGGGCTGGCGAGATGAAGGCTGGCTGACCGTAACGCAAGGGGCTCGAACAGACTATCATGCGCTGGAGGAGGATCTGCAAAATTGGGCTGATAAATATGCGATTCAGGAAGTAGCATATGACCCTAGAGAAGCCGAATATCTTATGCAGAATATCCGGGAATGGGCGGCATTTGAATGTATTGAATTCACACAGTCGTCCGCTACTTTCTCCGAGCCGATGAAAGAGTTTGAAGCTGCGTATCTTAATGGGGAGCTTTTCCACCAGAATGACCCTATCCTCAACTTCGCTGCTGGTAATGTAGTCCTGAAATCCACAACGAACAAACTTGTTTACATGACCAAAACGGCGAATGAAAATAAAATCGACCCGATGGTCGCTATGATTATGGCAATCGCTAGAGCAATGGAAGATAAAGAAGAAGAGGCGTCAGATCCGTTTATTATGTTCCTTTAGCGTGCGTTAACACATACAATAATACCCAATTAATCTACGAATCTCTTTCCATTGATTCCGCGATTAATTGGGTATTATTGTATTCTAGGGAACCCTAAAAAAGAAATCCTTTTCCCCCGAAATTAAACTCCGGCCTAACATATCTTTCAATGACAAGCTCCGGAGGGGAAACCTTTTTAATTAAATACATAATCATGTCTATATATTCGTTTCGAGTAACCCAACAAATATCGAACTCACCGAATATAGGATTTTCATATTGATCAAGAAATCCAGAAGTTTTCAGAAGAGACATAAGCTTAGGTTTATCTTCTTCCCTATTGAGAATCCCTCTTTCAAAATTAAATTGTTCAAGAACTTTTTCGTATCCTTCTTTGAATTGTTCTACATCGGAAACTCTATAAAAGAATGCCCTAGGCTTCCCTTCCGAGTCTTCGATTCTGATTTTGATAATTTCCATATGTTCACTCCTTATTAATCGACTTTAGAAATAATGTATGGATGCACCTATCAATTATAAAACAAACGCTAATGATAGGCAGTAAAAAGAAGAAAAAGGTTGTACTAAAATCTTTTGATCTTAGTACATCTGAAAATAGAAATAATCCAATCGCAAAGATTATGGAACTTATTGTCAGGTCATAGTATTTAAGAACCTGTAACCCCTTTAAGAAGATTTCTGAATACTTCATCTATACCATTTTCTCCTTTGGAGACATCGAAAATAATATCATGGGTTTCACCACCTTTTAAAAAGAGGGTTATAGTATTACCTCTCTTTTTAGCCCCGATAATACTTTCGATTTCAAAAAATTCAGTAGCGGGTGATGTTAAGGTATCTTTAAAAACGAAATAATTCTTTTTTGATGATGGAACGGGAGGAGGCGGAGGCGCACAGCGTTTTGGCACATCCCACCATATTTGTCTATCAGGTTTACATTCATCCATATTATAATACCTTCTTAATTTCCTTTTTTTATTTATGGTATAAGGTACGCTGACCTTTTGGTGGATCTGGCCTTTCAGGGCAAACCCACCCTTTTGGATGCGAGACTATGCGGGCTCCAGTTTTTCGGTTTTCACTTGCTAGGAGTTTCAATAACAGAAGTATGAGAAGCGCGGAGAATATTAAAATGGACACCATCACGATACTCCTTCGATGGAAATACAAAGCGTTCTGTTAGATTCCTCACTTTTGTTTCTACTGATATATCCAATACACAATCGTCGTCAAGGGCATCACTTATAAGAATGATACGATCCAAATCAATAGATATGGTTCTTTCAAGCTCTGGTCCATATTTAAAATTAAAAAGCTTCATGCTGATCCCTTCCCTTTCCGATAGTCGGAGGTTATTTTTGAGTGGCAGGATTTACATAACGCCATAAGGTTATTTTCGTCAAGTATTTTTCCGCCCTCGTTAATAGGAACGATATGGTGGACTTCATTAGCTGCGTTAGGAAACGGAGTGGTTTTCTCGCATTCCTCGCAGAAAGGGTGCTTTCGCAGATAACGCTCACGAACTTTCTTCCACCTTGAATCGTACCCTCTTTCCGCCGGAGTTCCACGCTTCATGTCATATCGTTTGTCTGACGATATTCTGTGCTTGGCGCAATCTTCGCAGTACCCCGAAGGGTGATCCGTTGGCTTTTTACAATGTTTGCATGGTTTTTTTGGTCTAGGGGGCATATTGTGACCTCCGCAATTAATCGTATTTTATCGTTAAGGCTCCAGCAGAAAGAAACCACGCTAGCCTATAGACAGCTCCACTAAGTTGGTCTTTGCTTATATAATCCGCGAACGGGTTAATCCATTCCATACAGATAAAACAAGAAAGAAGATAAAGACCTAACAACGATAATAAAAAGCATATAATATGGCTTACGAAATTATTATTATTCATGGATTTTACTTTTCCTCCGACATAAAAATATCAAAATGCTTTTTTGCAGGTTCGCAGTATCGCCATTGAATTATATGAACTTTATCGGTCGCTCTATATCCTGCATAGTTCATCTCACCTCCTTGTATCTTCTTATTAAAAAAGCCTATATACCACATTTTTTTATCGTTGCTAAAAGCAACAAGTTCTCCCTCCTGAAATTCCGTATGAGGGTCATTGTACGTCCCCGCAAGATGTTCGTTACCTTCGTAAGGAATGCAATACCTATATACACTCAAGCTGGTATCTTTAAAAGCGTCCCCTACCTTTCCCGAAAAAAGCGCGGGCTCCCAAATTTCATGTTCAGAATCTCGCATCAAGACTTTATCAAAAGGCTTAAACTCGTACATTATGTAATCTCCTTTTTTTAAATGATTAAAGCCCCAGTTCGTTCATTTTACGATTAAACCTTTCTTCAAGAAAATTAATCTCTTCGTAAGAAAGATTGAAATTACATCCCCCCATAAGATGATCGCGTGCATAAGGGTCAAGTTTCCAGTCTACAAACTTTTCTCCTTTTTGATTGTCTCCCTTCCATTCAATTCTATTCTCCTTATAAAAACCTCCTGATAAAGTCTTCGCTTCTCCATTTACCGTGAAAGTGAGATATCCATCGGCAATATCAGAACACCATTCGTAGCTTTCAAGCTTAATCTCACGCATTATCTATTCTCCTAAGAATTAAATTCAAAATGCTTTTTTGCTGGCTCGCAATATTCCCATTCTCCTTGATTATGGTCAAATGTGTCCATACCTCCTGCAATATAAACCTTATTGCCGTTACGAGTATTCGTTCCATAAAAAATACGAAGGAACCACCCACTATGAATACTATTTCTGACTGCAACAAGGTCGCCTTTTTTAGGAACCCATTCACTATTCTTCGTCCCCACAAGATGCTCATTGCCGAGGGCAGGGATGCAATATTCCCAAAGAGCTTCATTAATAGCTATAACCTTCCCATCTCTTCTATAGTGAGAGAAAAAAGTTGCGGTCCAAATATCATCTTCGGAATCCCTAACCAAAACCTTATCAAACATTTTAAACTCGGGCATTTTATTCATTCTCCTTTATTATATTTTGTTCCGCCATAATAAATGCCGCATCGATTTCCTTAGCTATTTGGTCGGCAATATAATCCTCATCTTTAACACCATCTTTCTCTACAGATATGGACGCTAGGCATATAAGTGCTTCGGAAAGAAGTTTGACCGACAAACACGCCGCAACGATATACTTAGCGTTGGCAAGCTGTTGCTCTCTAAGAACATTTTGCGTAGGATAATCATTGCAAACATACATATTTACCATTGCGATATGTTTGTCCCCACAGTTAATGGCTCCATGACAATGAGACTCGTCAAGATGCCAATCGCCTCCATTCGTGGCGGCTTTCCTTAGCTTTTCCAATTCTGTAAGGAATCTAAGACTTTCGTTCATATCTCGCCATCCTTTCTTCATGTTCCATTTCCGCCTCGACCATAAGTTCAGCTTCTCGCAAAAGACACCAATTGCCGCAACCGGGGAAACTTCCACCTTTGCGCGGGCACAATGCCTTCATGCTGTGAGCGCAAGGAACATCGTTGTAATCCATGCTAATCAGTTTAAGTTTCACACGAGACTCGAACATAAGAGCGTCATAATAGTCAGGATACAAGGAATCAAAATACCCTCTTTCCGGACAATCACTGCACATAAAGGAAAATCGAAATTCACAATTTTCGCATTGATTGATAAAAAGAATTCTGTTTTTAAGCCACTCTTTTTCCTTGTTTGTAAGACTGTACTTGTTTTTTCTCATGATGTCAATTCTCATTTTTACTTATTTTTATAGAAAACCGCGTCGTTTTTATCCCCGCTAGGCTCATCATGATACGTAGCGAATGCAATACCATCCTTTCTTCCGAACCTTTGGAACATTTCCTTCGCAACAGTAACCATTCTGATCTTGGCTACGCTATTAGCCGAATGCACCCTCACGATTTTAAGGTCGGGGAGCTTACCCTTGGAGATCAGTTTTTCTATTTCATTCAGGACTTGATAACCTTTGCTAAGATGCCCCGAGCCTCCAAGGTCATTATCAAGGCTAATACCGTGGGGATTCACTTCTTCAATAATCCTCATAAACTTCTTTCCGCTACGAACGGTATAGACTTCACAATTCTCACCATCGTTTATATCCACATCTTTGTAAAAATTACGCGAAGGCGTTCTTTCGTCATCCAGATAGAGCCATGTTTTCATTACTTTAACCCTCATTTTTATAGAAGATATACTTTTCCGGAATATCTACACACTTGTTTACGGCATACTCGGTTTCTTCATTACATATGGCAGCAATTTTCCAATAGTTCATTGTTGTTTTTATTGGAAAAACATCATTAGTTGAAATTTCTCTAAAAAATGTTTTTATCCATTTCTCCCTATCATTATCTCTAACTAGAATAGGAGCAAGGTGTTGGGGGATAGGTGCCCTTTGCAAAAAAATTTAAGGGTGATTGGAGAGTGCCTTTTTGATAAGATCCGTGGTAAGCTCTTTTTTGAGAAATATAGAAGGATATGAATGATCACTGTGCCATTTGATACCCTTAGTATCGAACCATTGAATATGATCATATCTCTCATCATCTTTAAAAGTTACGCTAATTTTGTGCCCTTCTTCTCCTTCATGGGTAATTTCTTCGACAACACCCCAACCATAACCAAAATGATATACCTCATCCAAAACATTAAACTTCATCATAATCTATATCCTTTTTGAATCTTCAATTAAAGATGGAAGCATAAGCGATAAGAAAAAAGATAGTACAAGCACTATGACTCTAATTCCTTTAGCAATATCTACGCCATCTGGGTTTGGTATAGACATGAAAGGATTGAAAAAATCTCCGTTTACAAAAGCCCCCCTGCATACAAAATCACTAAAATGACCAGCATCCTTAAAAATATGGCGGAAAAATCCATTGACAAGGCTATATAATTTCTTATGTTTATAATCATTTCCACAGATGACATCCCTTTGTGTTATTTTTCTATCAAAGGAAGTATCACAGCAAACGCTATCCCTGAAAGATAAGCAAACATTCGTGTTATAACCCCAAAATCATCGCCATAGCGAGAAATGTATTCTCCAAAAGGATTTAGAATATCCCCTGCCATAAAACAAATTGAAATATAAAAAAAGATTAAAGCTACTATGAATCGCAGGACATATGCTAGCGCGGATTTTTGCGTAGAAAAGTACCACCACAATACATTTCTTTCCTCTCTTGTCATTTTCGAGCCTCCTTTAATTTTTATCGGTTATCTGGCAATCCCAAAGTTATAAGCCTCGTAAGAACATGAGGTTTCGAAACTCCGAAAAGCATTGAGAGCCTAGTAATACTGTAGTTATGTTCCGCTGCTTTCTCTCTAAACAATTCCTCTGGCATCAAAAGCTCATATGCGAATAGGTTAGCTTCAATCTCTTCTTCTCTCGTAAATTGCTTTGGCTCGTTTTTCATGCCCATTTCCTCCCTCTCTTGAAATAGATACTACGAAATTATATTGGAGGTGTCAATACTTTTTTGTTTAAACTACAAGATAAAAATAAAGACTTGTGACAACTAAAACCGCGTTTAGGTTGTCACAAGTCTTTATTAACATTTATTCGAGGGGGATACTCAGCATTGGGATATTCTCTCCTGTAACCTTGGGCAGAACTCCATTCCATCCGGTAGCCATGATGTATCGGATAAGCTCAGGAGTGAGGGATTCAGCGAGCTTCTTATTCGCCGTATACTGGGCTTCCGCTTTCTTCGTAATGGAATATGCCTCGGCATCCGCGATCTTCCGCATGGATTCGGCGCGTCCTTCCGCCTCGGCTTTCTTCTTATCCGCCTCAGCTTGCGCAGTTTCAATTTCTGTGCGGCGCTGCGTAGCAATCTGAATAGCACCCACTTTAGCATCAATCGCTTCCTTTACGTTCTGGGGAAGCCAGATATTGCCGACAATGGCAATGTAATCAATTTTAATCCCAAGAGGCGCGAGACGTTCACGAACTGCTTCCGTCACCTGCATAATGAACTCGGTCTTCTTTTCTCCGTAAAGCTCCTCGGAAGTCCTTGTAGAAGCGGCACGGACAATCTCGTCTCGAATCATATTGTAAACATATACATTCGTGATTTCGTCAATGCCCTTTCTGTACGTCTGGAAAAGCAAAGACACTTTATTGGGATCAACGGAGTAGGACAGGGAAACGTCAGCACTGAGAGAAAGTCCCTCTTTGGATTGGAACTGGAATGCGCCGCTATTTCCGGTTCCTCGCCATTCCTTTGTCTGCTGCGCCGTAGAGAACGTGAAAAGCTGTTCATTAAGGCTGATCCAATGTCGACCCACACCGAGAATTTCTACTTCAACTCCTTTCGACGAGCCAAGCAGATTCACCTTTACGCCAACAGATCCAGCCTCGACCTTCTCAATACAAGTAAGAGCGTAAATGCCGAAAGCAAGGACAAAAACAAGAGTAACACACGCGATAATCTTTTTCATTATACGTCTTCCTTAAAAATACTTTTAAAGGTTTTATAGCTCAAAAACACAGTTACGGGGAAACTAAAAATCAATGCCGCTCCGGTCAGGACTAAAGCCGTAGATTCGGAGCTAATCAAAAACGGCAGAAGAAACCCAAACAAACCAACCACATAAACCAGATTGATTATGACATAAACCAAAAATAGGAGAATATCATCTTCCGTCTTTTGTAGAATTGAAGCACCCTTTTCCGTTTTTTCGTTATTCATCAGAACCACCTTTATGGTCTAGTTTTTCCCGGAGGTTCCATTTTTGGATAGAACGCTGGAGACATTCTTCTTCCCATTCTTCCGCTCCTACCTCCTTTTTTACGGCTACCATAGCGTTTCTTACTTCCGCGCAAGACCGTTTCAATGCTGCGGTATACGTTACTCCAGCATACTCGTAGCCAAGAGCGGCTACGAGCCTTGCCCGTTCGAGAAATCTTTCGCACTCAAAGATTGCGGTGTCTACGGTTTTCTTATTGATGCTCATTTTACAAGCTCCTCCTTTTTTTATATGGGTTATCAGTACAAATCTGTTTATCTATATTAGGGGGGCATTAAGCCCCCACCACTTTACAAAATCCAATTATTCGGGCTTCGCATAATTCGGGGCCTTTACGGGCTTACGAAATTCCGCTTTGCACTTGTCGCAAAGCTGAGTCCCTCTTACGCGGGGCTTTCCACATTCTGCACAACGCAACGCCTTTTCGGGATTCTTCTTGCCATAGAAAAAGCTGGTAGGAATCATAATAGCCATGTTGATCTCTCCTTGTTGATTAAAATGTTTAGATTAAAATGGTTTGATAGAATATTTCCGTGTTCCCTTTCTCTTGAAACGCATACTATGAAATTTTCGTTACCTTGTCAACATTTTTTTTAAAATTATTTTCAATGCTCCATTCAATCCAATTCATCCTATCTTTATGCGCGGTTCCATTGGGCTTCGCTACAGGCCAGTAGTAACCCTTTGGATAGCAATCCAACGAGTCCTTGCTAATGCCGCCAAAAAACTTTTTCGTGTGATAGTAGTCAAAGTCCTTACGCAAGAGATTAACCCTTTGCGACAGGTGGAAAAGATTATCCCCGAGCCAGAAAGGTTTTTTGGTTGACTCAAAACTGTATAATCTGACACCATTCAACCATTCACGAGTCGCATGTAACTTTCCGAACCGCATATAGTATTCGGAGCACAAAGTCGCAATATATTTTCTTAAATCGTATTCATACCCCTCCCACATAAGACAAGCTGGATGGTTCTTTGTGGGCACACGACCAGAAAAAATCTGATAGGCTTCCACGATTTGCTTATTCAGCCTCTTGTTGTCGAGAATCTTAGCCGTTTCAAGAAAGTCAGGAGTGGGAAGAAACGTCTGCATGACAATTAACCTCTTTCTTTAAGAATTAAAAACTGTGCGCCTACGAAGACTAGAGCATCCTTTGACACGATGATTTTCGTCCCGTACAAGCTCGTCGGGGCAAAGCAAATCAATCCTATCCGACGAATCAAAAACCATGTTCGTTACGATGTACATAACACCCGATTCCGGAGCGGGCAAGCCTTTAATCTCTCTTTCCACAATTTCACTTACAGGTACGTAAAGTGAGGGTCCATGATCAGGACAGAATACTCCATCATATTCTCGGATATAGTTAACCCGAGCCATACCTTCGGATTGAAAACGAAGCAGCTCAACAGTTCCAGAAGGATTGTAAATATTAATATCGTGTCCGGTGAAATTACGAATCTTCATTTTTATCCTCTTTTAGTTTATTTATTGCTTGTAGAATTATCGCTCACAGATTCTTAACTGTGCGTCTAACCCACACCAACTAAAGTCTTTATAGACAGTGTAGCATTTAGGGGCTTCGTCTGATGGTCTTTCCGTGGTTATGATTATGTCACTGAGGAAAAAGGCTTGGCTCATCCCTACAAACTTTTCTCCTTTTCGTAAATTTACTTTCCGTATGTCTTCATCATTTGCATTCTCAACATGACTACATGCTGGAAGGATGGAAAACACAAAGACCACTATGGCGGCGACAATCATCCTTTCAACAAAACTGAATGTATCGAAATTTTTCATAGGAGTCAACCATTTTTTCCTATTCTTTAAAGTTTACGTAAAAATTTTCGAGGCACAAAGTAAGTTCCGTTTTACAGGTGCAGCATCTATATGATACTTGCGTTTCTCCTCCACATCCAGAAGCTCTTGTATATTCCATGCGTTCGCCACAGGAAGGGCATGTCGCATTGATGAATTCATAAACTAGCGGCGTACTGTTGCATGTAGAAGTAAAGCTCATCTTATCTTTAATCATCCTCTCCAATGCTTCTTTGCGATAATCATATGGTACGCCTCTGCGTCTACGTGCAGATCCTTCCCGAAACGTAATTTGTTCCATGAACTCCATAGGATTGATTTCCACCTCATCCAAGTATCTATCGGTTGGAATGAATTTCTTAAAATCGGACAATTTCATAATTACCTCTCTATTATTTAAATTTCCTTCAATGTGCATTTCGTCTTTCCGTAAATGCACATTGAAGGAAATTTTAGATGATGTCAAGCATTTTTTTTAACTTAGCAATCAAAAACAATTTCCGCCATATCGAAGTAAAGATAGTCACTGTAAGTAATGGCTCCGTTACTATTCTCTGTCGCGGAGATTGCGCGTCTCCGAATTTCCGAGATTACCCTAGACAGTTCTGTAATGCTCCTATCCTGATAAGCGTCAGCAAGTTCGTGCAAAAGCTGCCTACGGCTCACTGCGTAGGAGCATTCCGTGCTTCTAACAAAAAGATCTCGCTGACTTTCAGAGGTAAACGCCACAGGTACAATCTTGCGTCGCGTAAAAACGCCTTTGTAAAAAACAATCTTTTCTTCTTTCATCATGTAAGCATAGTAGCATCGAACGGTAGGTTCTTTGTTTTCCTGCGCACTACCCTCCTGAGTATTAACTTCCTGTGTATTAGCTTTTCTTTGCATATTAGCTTCCTCCTTTTCCTCTACATACAGTATGAGTTTACTCCAATCATCGGCGGTAATTTTTGAACAAGGCTTGTTACTTCCGAAAGGACATGCTACGTCCTTATATGCAAGGGGACAAGTTTCATATTCCTTGAGGGAACCACACTGTCCAGCAAGAGATGTAGCTCCATGTTTTTCAAGAATATCTTTATATATGCCTATTCCCCTATCAAGAACGGAAGAGTCAATTAGAGGAAAATGCGCCTCGATTTCCATTTTATTGTCCTCTTTTTTTTCTACCATAGTTCTCACTTCGCTCCAATGGCTTTCATCTACGTCACCACACATAGCCTTTAACGGGCATGGGCCTTCTTCTGCATCTGGGCAGACCACATGTATCGTGCAAAGCCCGGGTGATCTTCTACAAAGATGAGCTAGCTCTTTATCCGTCTTTCTACTTAAAATGAGAGTAAAAAGTTCTTTCCTTCGCTCTACGTTCTTCTGAGAAATATTTGACATTTCATCCTCCTTGATAAATTCTTCGTAGATAAACTCTTCGTGAACACACTATGCCGAATTTTCGCTAGCATGTCAACAATTATGTTTATTTAAAAATATACACGATAAAGATTGTAAACAAGCTTACCGCACCAAACCCGGCTAGAGAAGCAACTACTCCATATGCAAATGATTTGGGAAACTTTTCAACAAAACGCTTTTTCATGACATACATTCTTTGGGAAATCTCTTTTGAGGGAACTTCATATTCACGCCCGCACATTGTGCATTTCCAAATAAAAACAATAAAAACCGTCTCCCCATCTCCTCTTAGTTCGTTCCCATCCTTTTGGAAAACCGTATGTGAACCACCACAAACAGGGCAGTCCCTTCCAAAATCATATGCTGGCACTGAGATACGAATATCGTTTTTCATTTAATTATCTCCATATTTTTTAAATTACTTAAAGAGTGATTTGAAAAGCAGGAGTCCCAAACAACCTAACCCAAATACACCTATAAAGACCAATGCGGAGCATATCAAAGTTTTGGCTAAATCCTCCCAAAAAATTTTAATAAAAATATATTTTAGATGTTCGGTCTTTTGGGAAACCTTTTTCCCCGGAACTACGTAATTATAAGAGCATCTCCGGCATCTCCAAACAAACACTGTTTCTCCATCTTCCGTTGTTTTTATATCTGGTGTATAACCATTAAAAGGCCAGTCCCCACAGATAGGGCATTTATCGGGAGCCTTATATGCTGGCCTATCCACAATATCGCTGTATTTCATTTTAAGATACCTCCTCTTTTTTATCGTTTCGTCCCAATAATCGTAAAGAAGAAAATCACGCTAAGAATTGCTATAACGTAAATAAAATTATCTGGAATTATGTACAGGTGCTCCTTAGCTTTTTTAGTAAAAAACAAATAGTATCGTACTTACTATGTTAATCACCGTGACCGCGATTGCCAATATACAAAAGTCTTCTTTGTCTCCATAAAACATTAAATCATTATCAGATGGTGGGGGGATTATTTCCATCTTTAAAAGTTTCTTTTTCCTCGTGAATTTATGAAAAGGTGTTTTATGTTTCACGCCAGTCTCCACTTTTCCCGTTCATCTTTCCATATCTTTCCACCAAGAATGCCCGGAGGGACAATCCATGTCTTCGCCTTCTCGGGATCATAGGCTTTACGGTAATCCCTAATGTGAATCTGCATTTGATCTTCGCTCAAAGCGCCAGCTTCCTTTACAAAATACTGATTCCTCCGATATGGCATCTGGTATCTGTATATGAAAACGTCTCTTCCGCCATTCGTCCAATACTTTTTCATATTTTCAAAATTGTATGAAAACTTGACTTTTTCTTCAAGCAGGACAGCAGGTTCGAATTCGCCTTTCTTGATATCGAATATTTCTATCCTTCCCGCCTTAGCTCTGATCCTGCGGTTAGTTACAAGCGCCCTTACGAAACCAAGAATTTTGTTGGAATCGACACCAATGATAACACCTGTAATGTTATGCTTGTGAAGGTATCCTATGAAATGACGAGTTTCCAAGTTATCTTTCATATCGATATACCCTCCCTTATTTAGAATATTTCCATGTATCGTCCAACTTTACAGAGAAAGCTACCGCGCCATTAAAACTTGAAAGTTTAACAAAACCCACATTTTCCCCAAATTCATTACGATTAAATTTACCATTAATGAATATTATTCTTCCGTCTATATGAATGCTCGCTGTTATTTCACTTTCATTAGCCGGGAGTACATCCCTGAATCTCGTTTCATCATGTAGGGGCTTATCTTTGGGTTTCGTTTTAACTGGGCTCATATATTCGCAATAAGTATGAGTATAAGTAGTCCGTACCATTTAATTTCTCCTTGCATTAAAAAGATGCTACCCTATTTCGAATTTTTATGCAACAAAATTTTTTTCTATTTTATTAAAATTCTTTAGCTTGAAAATGTTAGCTCTGAAAGTATTCCCCACCTGTCTCGAAAATGTTAGCTCAAAAGTCAGTCCCCACCTCGCTCAAAAACTTTAGCTCGGCTTGACCTCCCCACCTCGTTTGAAAATGTTAGCTCGGCTTGCACTCCCCACCTGTCCTGAAAATGTTAGCTTGGATCGAATCCCCCACCTTTTCCTAGAGCGCACGCGACCCGGATTGATTGATTGTGCAATCAATGTATGCTGATTGACCGAACAATCAAGACTGGTTGATTGTACGCGCAACCAATGCCGCCCTATGGGTACAGAGCAAGAGAGCGTCAAGACTTGCAAGAGCATGACGCCGCAAGGCGAGGCGTGACCATGTAAAGACGCGAGCTTATACACTAGACGCCGCCCATGCTTTTCTTTTCGTGATAGTGTTATGTTTCATTGCCTATCCCTTTGTTCCTTCATAAATCGATTATGCGGCCTTTTTGTTTCTTTCATGGGTTATCCTTTACGTTTCAATAAATCGCTTCTTAAATCGGCATTTGTGAGCGTCTTTTTTCTTTCTCATGGATACGGGCAAGCTGTACCGTGCTCAAGCTGTACCGTGCTCAAGCTGTACCGTGCTCAAGCTGTACCGTGCTCAAGCACAAAGACGCCTTTCTTTACACCACAAGATACAAGAATCCCTTTATAGAATATCTGATACAGATATAGCAAAAGAGCCCTTGCATCATGTAATACAAAGAAACGACTAACAGGCGGAAGGGTAGATCCCTTCCGCCTTTAACTATCTGAATTAATGCAGTTTAAACAAAATATGCGGCTTTTCCATGCAAAGCGTGCACTCATCCCCGCAGTGAACCGGGGCATAGCCTTCCCTACCATATGGGCATATATGATAGCCAAATATTTGACTTTTCTCCTGAATGTAGGATTCATCCCCAAAGTTGATAGATCCATCCGGCAACACAGATTCGACCATGTTCACATTGGGAAGCGCCACAAATTCCGAAAAGTCAAAAATATTTGACACTTTCGTATAAAAGTAGAAACGCTTTTTCGGGAATTTATCGGCTATCCGTTTCCACATATTGACATACGCTTGAGAAACGAAATCCCCCGCCGAATGAATCCGCACAAAAGGACGGTCGGACTTTTTCAATGAATCCGATGTGATACGTTCAAGACACGCAAGGTCATTGAAGGCAAGATACGTATGGAAAAGCCGTTTGTTATAAGTTGGGGCATATTGCCGTTGCGCCTTCCGAGCATAACAAAACCCCGCACAATCGGCGCAGTTCAGGCACGTATCAACAGCAAGCAAGTCAAATATAAGAATATTTTTTGCGAGCTTAGAATTGCCCTTAGCAAACGGATCTCCAATATATACGCCTAACCCCTGAATATAGTTTTTTCTATCTGGCGTTTTCTCATGATAGGAACGCATTCCCTTGTATTCTTTAATCATGTGCAAAGTACTGACGGGGGAGAACCGACGACCAAAAAATCTACTTTCCATAATAGAATAACCTCTTTTTTCAGATTTTCAAAGGCTGTTATAACGAGTCCAGTTTAAAACGGGAAATAGAAATTTCCCGTTTTATTAGAATCCGTTATATACCGTCAAGCATGGAATCAAGAGCCTCAAGCGCGTCGTCGCGCTCATGGCACGCCGCGTCAAAGTCTCTTTCTACTTCCCTCAGTTCCGCACGAATCATTGCGGCACGGTCCTTTACACCCTCTACCTTTGCAAGACAGTTTTTATATACGGTATATGCCTCTACCACAGCCTTAATTTTTTGAATAGCAAAATCGTTGCTAAAGTTGCCCTTAGCGCAATCCCTCATAACGCCGTCTATGTGCGACATAACAATCTCAGAAGAACCTTTCATATTCGCGACCTACCTTTTTAATACCAGTCCGGAAAAACGGGCTCTTTTTCGACAATAACGAAAATACTATATTTTTCGTCCCACGTTGCCGCATAATGATAGCTTGGAGATTGCCAGCCTCTAGGAGCATTCTTTGCCCGGCTTATCTTTACGCTGGTTAAGCCTACGCAAGAGCTGCCGTCCATACGTTCACACGCATTCACGATATCACCGCCTTTGAACTCCGCAGGTATGCCACCGTCCACACGAAAGACGGAACCATCCTTTAGATCTCTAATGAACATGGTATAAACCTCTTTTTTTTAGATGTCTAGGAATATTCCCCGTTGCCAACAAAGACACAATACAGAAATTACTAAATCACGTCAATACTTTTTCATGTAGAAAAATCGTATTGACGTGATTTAGTAATTGAATAATTGATTTACTTATTGAAAATTGAATTAATCCACAAGGTTATAGGGGATTGCATCCCCGTCATTCGCCTTGAACAGGGTTGTTTTGCTGGTTGCGATATAGTACTGCGGATATGCAACACCATTTGTCACCTGAATCTTTTTCCTTATGAATTTCTTAGGGTTAAAGCCGCCGTTTTTCTTTGCTTCTTCCCGGATATAAGCTATGGTACTTGCTTCCAGACCTTGAATTTTTCCTGTCCCAGAGAAAGGGCTTTCGGGATCTGGCTGGTACGGTATTTGCTTCATGATAGCGCACTTCCCAGAATCAGAGAATGCAACTATCTGGAAAATATGGGGAATGGTCATATTGTAGCCCCATGAGCCAGCAAAGATATCTCCGATATGCAGGTCGGGAAGGAGATCATGGAGGCAAGGAACCTTTTCTATGTCACTGTACTTATATACAGATTCTACCTTGTGTCCACAATAAAGATCTACGATATCCTTCATGATCTCCCTTTTGCGTTTTTCAAAGTAGGATTCGACGGGCTGTTCAATTTCATGCTTCACGGTGAGATCAAGAATCGTGTCCCAAACGTCAATAAATCCGCGCTCTTGACAATTCGGGCATTCGATGTTCAGAAAGGGCAAAAGAGGAGCAATCCAGTCATCAAGACAAGCATCCCCGTCCATGTCGAGCAGAAAAGTCAAGCGATTCAAGAGCTTGTCGGATACGGCCTTTGCCCCCGCTTCATCCCAAAAGGCAAAGTCAAGGATATCCACAAAAGAAATTTTTTCGCTCTTTCGAGTATCATAGTTGAATACAGTATAGGTTTCCCTATCGTCGCTTGCCTTCTTCACGATGCAAGCCCTGTGCAGGTAGTAGACAGGATCTCCATGCTCAAGGCGAAAGTTCACCTCTGCATAAATCCCACGAAAAAGGAAGTCAACCCCCTTTTCTGTGATCATGCGGTTATAGAAATCCCGGACGTAAGACTTAGGAGCTTTAACAGTAACGTAACTTCTCATTTTGATAACCTCTTTAAATTTAACAGGATATGAAAAGAATTTTTAGTTAGATCCCGTGATACTTGCAAGCGTTCAAGTACCAGTTTAGAAAGTACTTTTCTTGTACCGTAGGAGGCGTGATCATGTCAAGAAATTTTTTCGGGCAAGCGTAATCAAAAGGCCCCATTTCCAGCGGGATAAACTTTGTTGTAACTTCCCGCAAGCTACTATAAAAGCTTTTCTTTGCTGTAGCCTTTACTACGATTCCGCGAACTTCCCCTTTTTCGCAATATGCTACGAAAATAGTGGATAAAGCGCAGTTGGATACATAAAGAACCTTGCTACCGCTCATTTGGAACAAGATATCAGCTTTTACGGCCCTCGCTCTGGTATCTGCTACGATGTTCGATACTGTCCAGCCCATGATAAAACCTCTTTCGTTAAAGCTCATTTTTGAAAAGTTCCTGCATCATTCTAAAGAAGGGTATATACCCTTCTTTTATCGGAGTCAAGAGCTTTTTTTAATAATTCTGAATCACAATGCCGCCGGATTTAAGCGGGATAACAATAGTATGCTCTTGAAGAAGGCTAATAATATCCTTATCTTCCATGCCTTCAACGTCAAGAAACATATCTTCGGCGCAATCCTGCGGGCTATCATATTCTGTAAAATCACAGCAGATAGCGATAACGTCCAGCTCCACAAGTTCCCCGGTTTCATCCTCAAGTTCTTCAAAGAATTCAAACAGGGCTTCAAGAGCGGCGGGGGAAAATTGATCGTCGCGCTCGTGATCGTTAAAGGCTTCCATGAAGTCGGAAAGATAAATGCGCTTGTGCATAATAAACCTCTTTATATGGCTAAAGTGTTGTTGTGTTGAAATTGATCCTAGACTAAAAAGGGCTAACTGTCAAGAGAAGTTTTTTGCCCGCTTCACGTTGCCCTACGGAAACTATAACCTTGATTGCGGCGGCGGCCTGTCCTACCGCTCGGGCTTCAACGTCAAGCCAAGATTCGTGTGAGCTAGGCTCAAGTTCCCCACCGCGTTTCTTGCGAAGTTCGGACGGCGTGCACAACCTTTCCGCGATATCGCAATCATAGACAAGCCCGCATCCGCCATAAGCCCATTCCCTCCATGATTCCGCGCCATTAAGAAGCGTTTCACGGCAATTTTCAGGAGTAAGATCCTGATAATCCGGGATAGCCTCCAGCAGGTCCATAGCGTACTGCCGAACTCCCCTACGCCATGCGGAGCGTTCGGCGGGAAGGGATTCAATAACCTTTCGAATGTCAATAACTTTCATGGTGATATCCTCTTTGTCGTTTCGTTGAAATCAATCTACCGATTTTCTATTTTTCTGTCAACAAAAAATTCTGATTTTTTAGAAAAAGATTCTAGCGAAAAAAGGGGAGATCACCACGACAGTAAAGGCAATCGTGAGCGCGACACGAGATAGAGCTACGCTTGCGTTACGCTTGAAAGATAGCTTGCTTATGGCAGATCCTTTGTACATGGTAGCCCCCTTTTTTATTGTATGGCTACAGATAAGAGACAGCGCTGTGAAGCGCAGTGAAGGCTACGCACGGCAACGCCATGAACCCGCACATATGAAGAACGCTGTTCAGGAACCCGAGAAAATTCGTGTTTTCGTCCTGCGCTACAATCTGGCGCATAACGTCAGAAATGCTTTTTCCGGTGATACCCGAAACGCCGCCGCCAACGGCAACATAGACACGGGACTTGACACCTACGCGCCGGGATTCGATGCGAACACCAGTCTTTTTCAAGGTAAGGTTAGCAAAAGCAAGGGACTTAGCGTCAAAAGACGCGGAAAGGTAGTTACGGCAAGCGGTGGTAAGCTTCATCTTGATAACCTCTTTTGTTGAAATTTTCCTGAACCGTTGAAAAGACTTTATCTGTAGCGACGTCCGTTGTCAAGCAGATTTTTCCGTAAAATTTCGATATATTTTTTCCGGACGATACGGAAATAGCTTTCATCCTCGCAACGAATAGCGGACGCTACGAAACGCCAAAAAGCTACGATAGCATCAATTCTTTCGGCAATGACGGGATCAAACCGGGCAACGTCGTTTTTAATAGACATTCCAGCGGTTTTAGCGTATTCCCGCGCAAGTTCACATGCCGTATCGATATCATAAAGTCCACAACGCGACATGAAAGCGACTGGCATCGTGAAGCCTTCCCTTTCTTGAATCCTACGAATCATAGCTCTAATAATCCTACGAAAATTCTTCATATTCGACAATCCTTTAGTCTTGAGGTTAGAAAGAAGGCATCTTGACCGTGAACCCTGCGCCGTGTGCCAGTTGGTTGAAGTCAAGGTTCTTTTCCCCGGTGAAGTCTTTCCTATCTTTCACCTTCCGAAAGATGACTTGTGGCTCTTGAGTATCCTTATACTTGAAAAACCGAACGTCCGAGCACAAGACATAGTAAGTCACAGTCGTGTCACTGAATACCATATCAAAGAATCCGGAAACATAATAGAAATGCTTCTTAATACTGATATTGGAGCCGCCAATGGCCTTGATAATCTGACGAATGGAAGCGGATTTCATGACGTATAACCTCTTTTTGTAGTTTGTGCGAACCCGTAAGATCAATCTACTCCTGCGGGTTCACACTGTCAAGCAATTTTTACAGGATGAAAGAGACTCTTTCAAGTCTGCATTGGCTCTTGCCCTTGTAATCGTCATGAGCCTTGACTTTTGCCTTTTTGATAGTGTACGTGCCGCCTTCTTCAACATCGGGGAAAGTAGAGGTCTTCCAGACGAAAGGAACGCCTGCGCTTGACTTCATGATAAAGATATGCTGTGCACCATACATACTTTCAAACGTGAATATCTTTTCAATGGTGACTTCCTCACTAGCAATAACCGTGCCGATGGCAGGAAATTCCACAGTAACTTTTTCTTCCGTCTTTTCAGACTGGGAAGCCTTGCGGATATCAGCAAGAGCGCCGCGAACACCAGCGGCGATAAAGCCAAACACACGCTTTTCGCAACGGCTGGAATTCAGAACGCGAAAAACGTTTTCCTGATATTCTCCCCTGCGCTCGGAATTTTTAATAAATTCGATAGCTTGCCGCGCTTGTTCGATGTGCTCCGCTGTAACGGTAAAATCGTAATCACGGGGGAAAGAGCGGCTGTGCTCATCGACAAAATCCATAATCTTAGCGGCTGTGCTTCCCGGCGTGTTAGACTTCACAAAACCAAAGTCGGAAAGCATCTTAACCGCTATAGAACAGATCTCAAGGGTATCATAATGCGGAGAGCTTGCATAGCAACCATCGTCGTTAGAATCCCCAAGGATATCAGAGTTTTCCGCGAAAAATTCAAGCGCGCCAGCTTCCTTTCCCAGAAAATCGATAATGCACGTAGTTCCGACTTGAATGATCCGCCCTTCGGAATCGGAGAGTAGGATGGTCTTGGAACGCTGTCTTTTCGTCCCGCAGTGATCACAGGTCTTACGGTCGGCAAAAGGAGTCAGATCAACATCTTCCGTAAAAGTGGGGTTACGGAAAATGAGGCCGCCGCTTGCATGGTCGACCACGGCGGCAAAAGTATAACCGGGAATCGCGGGGTATACACCGTCTACATGAAACTCCACAAAATCCTCGTACTCGTAAGTTCCCTCTGTCCTGACGGAAAACTCACGGTCTACGGTGATAGAAAAAGCAGGAGCCAACCCACGCTTTTCAGCGCGGCGGTTCAGGCGCTCAACCTTCTCGACAATCTTAGTGAACGTAGACTTGTGGCGAATAGGCATGGCGTACAACCTCTTATAGTAAAGACATTCATAGATTCCGATAAACCTTTTCCCTTGCCGTTGAAAAGACTTTATCGGAATCTATGAATGTCGTCAACAACTTTTTTGATTGTTAGCCCCGATATTCCATGCAGACTACAGGAACTGTCTCAATCGCCTCGAATCCCTCACTAGTGTAAAAATCAATGAGGGCTTTAAGGCTCACATCGTCAGAATCAGGGACAGCCGCAAGCCTTAAAGGAAGATGCGGAAATTCCGCCTTTGCGTAGGCTATAGCGGCTCTAAGCAACGCCCTTCCATGCCCTTGACGCCGATGCGCGGAACTTACATCAAGACCACTGATCAGCAAGTAGGGCACTTCCTCATAACCTTCCGGATTTTCCGGAGAACAAGGAACATCTCTAAACTCGACATCATGCGACAAGGTACAGACGCCGAACGGAGACTTAAAGATAATGCCTACATGCTTGTCTACGGTGATAGTGATCTGGTTCATAGTAATTCCTCCGTGCGATTCGTTTAAAGAGACTCTACGCAACTCCTAAATCACTGTCAAGCGAATCTATGAAATAATCGAAAAGAAAAAACATTCGTATACCCATATATTATATAAGGTATTGCAAGTACTGTGCCACAATATCGGTATGGCTATTCTATGATGGTCCCGATGGTCCCAAGTCAATGACACCTGATGACGATCGTTGACAGTAGTTGACTGTAGATGACGATCGTTGACAGTTTGTGACGCTTGTTGACGGCTGTTGACGGTCGTGCACGGGGATTTTCAACGATTGTTCAAGAAATAACTATTAATACAATCAACTACTTACAACTTGGTATTAATATTGCATACAATTCTTTGTGAAACACCATTTTAAATTGTAAATGATTTCAACTAGATGGGAGGGGGAGGGTCGGATGTTTCACGTGAAACGCGCTAT
>OLZU01000436.1_pt1 | contig 26270 bp, 18 predicted proteins | sample 1674101 | NCBI WGS metagenome assembly OLZU01 (sample SAMEA103958143, study PRJEB25191) | human gut metagenome | biome: human-associated habitat [ENVO:00009003]; feature: intestine environment [ENVO:2100002]; material: feces | place: Germany | collected 2013/2015
TAATGAAAACTACTCAACTATTTCGGTTGATAAGTATTATAAACAGCCTGTTCATAATTCCTGCTTGTAGTGCTCAAAACCCCGCTGAAAGTCTTTTAGAGGATATTCTCGAAGATTTATCTGTTAATAATGATATTGATAACTCTGTGAATACCTTGAATTGGGAAAATGAGTTGGAAGAACTTTCCGGCCGTTTGAAAGAACCGGTTAATTTGAATATCGCCACTCGTGAACAACTTGAACAATTTCCTTTTCTGAGCGATATTCAGATCGAACATCTGTTGGCATATATCTATATTCACGGACAGATGAAAACTATTTATGAACTTCAGTTGGTAGAGGATATAGACAGGCAGACTATCCAGTATCTATTGCCTTTTGTTTGTGTAGAAGCTATTAACAATGAGCCTGTTTTTCAGTGGAAAACTATGTTGAAAAGTGCAGCTAAATATGGTAAGCATGAAGTGTTAACTCGCATGGATATACCGTTTTATAAGCGGAAAGGTTATGAACATACCTATCTGGGACCTTCTGTTTATAACTCTGTGAAATATGGTTTTCGATATAGTGATCAGCTTTATGCGGGAGTGGTTGCCGAGAAAGATGCGGGAGAACCTTTCGGAGCTTTGCATAATCGGTACGGCTATGATTATTATTCTTTTTATCTGCTGTTGAAAAACTGTGGTCGGTTGAAAACATTAGCTGTTGGTAACTATCGGTTAAGTTTCGGTCAAGGGCTAGTGGTTAGTACGGATTATCTGATGGGGAAAACGATCTATGCTTCTTCTTTCAATAATCGTAGCGGTGGAATAAAGAAACACTCTTCTACGGACGAATACAATTACTTTCGGGGAGTGGCGGCTACGGTGAGTGTAGATAATCATTGGGATGTTTCCGCATTTTATTCACATCGGAAAAAGGATGGAGTGCTAACCGACGGAGAGATTACATCTATTTATAAAACCGGGCTGCACCGGAGCCGGAAAGAAGCGGGTAAGCGGAACTTGTTCACATTACAGTCGGCAGGTGGAAATATAACTTATCAACAGAACCATATCAAGTTGGGTATCACCGGTATTTATTATGTTTTCAACCGATCGTATGAACCGGAATTAACAGGCTATTCCAAATACAATCTTCATGGGAATAACTTTTATAACTTGGGAGTAGATTATGCTTATCGCTGGCATCGTTTTTCTTTTCAGGGAGAGACGGCGATGGGAAAACAAGGTTGGGCTTCCTTGAACCGTTTGCAATATTCACCGGTTCAGAACACGAGACTTATGTTGATACACCGGTTCTATTCCTATAATTATTGGGCAATGTTCGCTCATTCTTTCGGGGAAGGAAGTACGACCCAGAATGAGCAGGGATATTATCTCGGGTTGGAAACCTCTCCTTTTGCCCGTTGGAGGTTTTTTGCTTCATTCGACTTGTTTTCCTTTCCGTGGAAAAAATACAGAGTAAATAAACCCTCTCGCGGAACAGACGGATTGCTTCAAGCCACTTTCACTCCACGCAGCTATCTATCCATGTATCTGAAGTACCGCTATAAACGCAAAGAACGGGATTGGACAGGTAGTAAAGGATCACTAACACTTCCTATTTTTCACCATCAACTTCGCTACCGTTTGAACTATTCTTTAGGAGATGTGTTAAGCAGTCGTACAACTTTAGATTATAATCATTTTCATTCTCAGGACAGAGCTGCTAATATAGGATATCAGGTTACACAAATGATATCCTTCCAACTGCCTTGGGCCAGGCTGTTTGCTGACGTTCAGGGCAGTTACTTTTTTACAGACGATTATGATTCGCGTGTATATGCTTCGGAAAGCGGATTGCTTTATACGTTTTACACACCGTCCTTCCAAGGTCGTGGATTTCGCTGCTCCGTTCGTTTCAGATATGAACTGAATAAGCACTGGTTGTTCATAACCAAGTTTGGAGAAACAGTCTATTTAGACCGGAATGAGATCGGTTCGGGCAATGATTTGATCTGTGGAAATAAAAAAGCAGATGTACAAATGCAACTGCGTATTAAGTTTTAATGTATATTTGTCTGCCAGAAATAACAGAAGAATACGATATTAAATGGATGACAGGGCTACTTTTGACAAAATGTTTAATGAATGGTATGCACAGTTTGTATATTTTGCATATTATTTTATAAATGACGCTGAGGTATGCAGAGATATCGTAAGTGATGCTTTTGAGTATTTGTGGCGTAATTATGAAAAGATAGAAGAAGCGACGGCTAAAACTTATCTTTATACAATCATTCGTACACGTTGCATTGACTATCTTCGCAAGCAAAATATTCATGAAGAATATGTAGAGTTTACTTCGCAATTAACTGATAAAATGATAGAAGTCGATTCACAACATTCTGATTCTCGTGTTTTGCGTATTCGTAAAGCTATGGAAAAGTTGACTCCTTATAATTATCATATATTGGAAGCATGCTATATTCATAATAAGAAATATAAAGAAGTGGCCGAAGAATTGAATGTAAGTGTTGCGGCTATTCATAAGAATATAGTAAAGGCTTTGCGTATTCTTCGCGAAGAATTGGGGCAAGAGGGTAACCGGAATAGACTTTAAAACGTAAATATATATATTGAATACATTATTTATGGATGAAAAGAATATAAATATAAGCAAGTCGGAAGAAGAATTCCTGGAAATTATGGAGAATCGTTCTCATATAACTGCTGATCAATTGCATAATTTGAAAGAAGATGAGGAGTGCTTGCAAGCATGTTCTGATTTGGCAGAAATTGTGATAGAGATGCAGAAAAAACAAAATATGCTGGCAATTGATGTCCGGAATGAACTGGCAGATTTTCATAATAAACATTCTAAAGACGATCGAAGAAAAAATACACGCATGCTGTTGTGGGCCAGTATCACAGGTGTAGCGGCAACTGTTGTCATAATTTTAGTTTTGCGTGCAATGATGATTTCGTCGCAACCGGAAATCATTCAAGTGTTTCAAGCCAATCATGTTGCCCAACAAGTCACTTTACAAGTGAATGATGAGAAGGAAGTAAAGCCACTGAAAGAAGTAGTAGAATCTTTTTCGTCTTCTTCCGCTGCACAGTTGTCTTCTAAAGAAATAGATTATAGTCGCGCTCTTCTTCAGACAGAAACCAAGGAAGTGGGAAAGCAGAGAATACAGATACATAGATTAAGTATTCCCAGGGGAGAGACATTCAAAGTTGTTTTATCCGAAGGAACCGAAGTCTTCTTGAATTCAGACAGCCGATTAGCTTACCCTACGATTTTTAAAGGAAAAGAAAGAGTCGTCTCTTTGGAAGGTGAAGCTTATTTTAAAGTTACTAAAGATGCAGAACATCCTTTTATTGTGAAAAGTGGAAATATACAGGTTCGCGTATTAGGAACGGAATTTAATGTGCGTAGCTACTCTCCTACTGACGTTCGTGTTACGCTCATTACAGGAAAAGTGGCTGTTAGCGATACTTGTGGAGTTCATAGTGTTGAAATGATGCCGGGACAAAGTGCACAACTTTCTTCTAACGGAACATTTGCTGTGAAAGAGGTGGATATTGAATCATTTTTATATTGGAAGGAAGGATTTTTCTATTTTGACGATGTTGCTCTGGTTGACATGATGAAAGAAATAGGGCGTTGGTATAATATAGATATTGAGTTCCGCAATAGCAAAATCATGGATCTTCGTATGCATTTCTTTGCAAATCGTCATCAAGATATCTTTCATTTGATTGAATTATTGAATCGAATGGAGAGGATACATGCTCATTTTGAAACAGGAAAACTAATTATTGAATAAAAAGCAAGCAAAAAGATATAAATCTGAATAGAAAAATATATTTCTGAAAAAAAACTCTTTTAAGGGTAACCATTCTTTTTTAAACTTCGTATACAATTAAAAGAATGAAATATTATTTAACTATTCAGGCTTATGAAAAAGAATCAAGCACAAAAGTTCATTGTTTTATTCTTGTTTTTCCTTTTTGCTTATTCATGGCGTGTTGAAGCACAAACAGGTAAGGAAAAGCAACTAACAATGGAGTTTAAAAATGAAGGGTTGCCCTCTATTTTTAAACGTTTTGAAAAGGTATCGGGATATAAAGTGCTTTTTATCTACGATGAAATCAGTTCTTATACTTCTACAGGAAAAGTAGAAAAAGCTACAGTTGATGAAGCATTGAAAGTGATTATTGGAAAAAATCCGTTAAAATACCACATTGACGGACAATTCATAAATATCACAAAAAAAGATTCTAAGAAGTTTTTCTCACAAGTAAAGGGAAAAGTTTTTTCCGAGGAAGACGGACTTCCGGTTATTGGTGCCACTATTATAGTGGAAGGTCCTAGTAATATCCGTACTATTACAGATAATAATGGTAATTTTCAGCTCTCTGATGTTCCGAAAGATAGCCGAGTCAGAATATCGTATGTAGGTTTGGAAACCCAGTTCTTGAATCCTTCATCCTATATGTCGGTAGTGATGAAGTCTGATACAAAGGCGCTGGATGAGGTAGTGGTGACAGGTATGTTCAATAGGAAGAAAGAGGGATTCACTGGTTCTGCTGTTACTATCAAGGGGGAAGACCTGAAAAAATATAGTACGAATAATGTGGCTAAAGCGATAGCTGCTGTCGCTCCCGGGCTTCGCATCATGGATAATATCAATATGGGGTCTAATCCGAATAATCTGCCTGATATGCGTATGCGTGGCGGTGCAAATATGGATATGGCTACACAGTCTGCGGTAGATTTTAATTCTACCAGTAATGACGTATTAGCAGTTCAGGGTGAATATGAGACCTATGCCAATCAACCGCTGCTTATCATGGACGGATTTGAAATCACCATACAGACACTTGCCGATATGGATCCCGACCGTGTTGCTTCTATCGTTGTGTTGAAAGATGCGGCAGCTACAGCTATTTACGGCTCGCGTGCGGCAAATGGAGTAATTGTTATCGAAAGCAAGACTCCCAAACCGGGACGGATTTGGGTGACTTATGGTGGGGAACTTCGTATTGAAGCTCCGGATATGACCGGATATAATTTAATGAATGCAAGAGAGAAGATAGACGCAGAGTTGCAAAGCGGGCTTTATACATACGGTGGCGAGACAGTTGAAAAATGGCAGCTCTATCAATCTAAATTGCGTGAAGTGCTGGCAGGAGTAAATACTTATTGGCTGGACAAGCCTTTGCAAACAGCTTTCCAACAACGACATACGGTTACGTTGGAAGGTGGTGACGAAGCCTTGCGTTATCGGATGTATGTCGGATATAATAGTTCTCCGGGTGTGATGAAAGACAGTAAGCGTGATGTATTGACCGGTTCACTTGATTTTCAGTATCGCCTGAAAAAAGTGTTGTTAAAGAATAGCATTACGTTGGATAATTCGGTGGCTAATGAGTCTCCGTGGGGAAGTTTTAGTGAATATACCCGTTTGAATCCTTATCTGCGTCCGTATGGAGAGAACGGAGAAATACAGAAACGGCTTGATAATTTCGAAGGAGTGGGTGGTGAGTCGAGCTACCTGAATCCGATGTATAATACGACATTCAACAGTAAAGACCAAAGTAAAAACTTTACAGTACGTGAACTTTTCAAAGTGGAATATAATCCTACTAATGAATTACGGTTTGAAGGAGCTTTTAATCTGTCCAAGAGCGTAGGACATCGTGATATTTTTCGTCCTGCACAACATACGCTTTTTGATAATGTGATCGATCCTACCTTAAGAGGTGATTACCGCAGAAGTCAGAGCGAAGCTGTCAATTGGGGCATAGATTTAACAGGAAGCTGGAATAAGCAACTGGAAGATCACTACCTGACTGCTAATGCACGTATGAGTGTATTGGAGAATAATTCGGAGACTTATGGAAACTATGTGACTGGTTTCCCGAATGATAATATGGATAACTTGTTGTTTGGTAAGAAATATAATGAGAAGGTGACAGGAGATGAGAGGACAACGCGCTCCATTGGTTGGGTAGCTGCTGGAGGCTATTCTTATAAATATAAGTATTCGTTCGACTTTAATATACGCTTGGACGGTTCATCACAGTTTGGAAAAAATAACCGTTGGGCTCCTTTCTGGTCAACCGGATTACGTTGGGATTTGAAAAAAGAGAACTTTTTGAAAGATGTATCTTTTATTTCCGATTTTATTTTGAGGGGTACATACGGTACGACCGGTTCCCAAGGTTTTGATCCTTATCAGGCACATGGTTATTATACATATTCCAATTTACTGCTTCCTTATTACTCGTCGGATGCAACAGGTTCGGAAATCTTGGCTATGCATAATGAAAGTTTAAAATGGCAGACTACAAAAAGTACTAATCTTGCCTTGGAACTCGGTTTTTTCGATCAGCGTTTTACTGCACGTGTGGAATATTATCGGAAAATAACAGATAATATGGTTGCCAATATAAGTCTTGCTCCTTCTCTTGGTTTCAGCAGTTATCCGGAAAATCTGGGAAAGATAGAGAATAAGGGTTGGGAAATTTCTCTCTCGGCTATTCCTTATAAAAACACTGCTAAACAAGCTTATTGGACAATTACAGTAAACGGTTCTCATAATACTGACAAACTATTGAAAATATCGGAAGCGATGAAATACAGAAATGATAAAAGTGCATCAGATTTAAAAGATACGCCGTTGCCACGTTATGAAGAAGGTGAATCTCTTTCCCGTATCTGGGTAGTACGTTCATTAGGTATTGATCCGGCTTCCGGAGATGAAATATTATTGAAACGTAACGGGGAGATGACGAGTGCCGTTAACTGGAGTGCGAATGATGTAGTACCTATTGGTAATACAGAACCTAAATGGCAAGGATATATTAATTCTTCCTTTACATACAGAGGTTGGGGAGCAGATGTCAGCTTCAGGTATCAGTTTGGCGGTCAGGTATATAATCAGACCTTGCTTGACAAGGTGGAAAATGCTAATTTGAAATATAATGTAGATCGACGGGTAACTCAGCTACGTTGGGCGAAACCGGGTGATAAGGCACAGTTCCGTATTCTTAATCCTAACGGTTTGGAAACGAAAGCCACTTCCCGGTTTATAATGGATGAAAATATATTCCAGGGAAGTTCGTTGTCTGTTTACTATCGTATGGATCGTACTAATACAAAATTTATTAGTCATTGGGGATTGAGTTCCGCTAAAGTGACGTTTAATATGGAAGACTTTTTCTATTGGTCTACAGTGAAACGCGAAAGAGGTTTGTACTATCCGTATTCCCGTCAGTTTACATTTGCTCTGAATGTTGCTTTCTAATTAAAAACCTATTTGTATGAAACAGATAATATATATACTATTAACAACAACAACAATGCTGGGACTTATGTCTTGCAGCGACTGGTTGGATGTATCTCCGAAGACTTCTATTCCTACCGACAAGCAATTTGAGTCGGAATCAGGATTTAAGGATGCGCTTACAGGTATTTATTTGAAGTTGGGAACCACGACATTATATGCCGGAGACTTGACTTATGCTTATTTGGATGAGTTGGCAGGATTATATTCCGATTATCCGGGGTATAATACAAATGCTGTTTTCGACCAAAGTATCGTGTTCGATTATGAGAACATGTTTTTGAGTAAGAAGAATGGGATTTACTCAACGATGTATAACATCATAGCCAATATTAATAACTTCTTGGAGTACGTAGACAAAAATAAAGATGTTTTAGTTACCGAACGCTATTATGAAACTATGAAGGGAGAGGCACTCGGGCTTCGCGCTTTTCTTCACTTTGATTTGTTGCGTATGTTCGGTCCTGTTTATAAAGAACATCCTGCATCCAAAGCTATACCCTACCGTATTGCTTTTGATAAGGATGCCACTCCTGTTTTACCAGCCAGCGAAGTGGTTGACGCTATTCTCAAAGATTTGAATGACGCTGAAAAATTACTGAAAGAGAGTGATCCTCTTGATTTCTTTACCGATCAGACGGATGAAGATTTTATAGATAAAAATCATTTTCTTGTCAATCGTGAGTTTCGTATGAATCTATATGCGGTTAAAGCTATGCTGGCTCGTGTATATTGTTACAAAGGTGATGCGGAAAGTAAAGGATTGGCCACAGAGTACGCTAAACAAGTGATTGCTGCCTCTAAGTATTTTACATTGTATAAATCGCAGACTGCTTCCAATTACAATTCCATACGCTACGCAGAGCAAATCTTTGGAATAACAGTCAATGAATTCTCCAATTTGCTTATTGGAAATTATATGGATATGGAGAATACCAATACTCAGCAACATTTCTATCTGGATGGAGATAAATTTAAATTCTTCTATGAAACTGCCGATGCAGGGAATACTGACTGGAGAAAAAATACGGAAATGTTTGAGGTTATTAATGGGGCAAGTCGGACAGATGTTTTTTGTAGAAAATATAATCAGAAACCTTTGAATGGCGGATATGCTTATTCCGGTGCTGACGCTATCCCTTTGATACGCTTACCCGAAATGTATTATATTGTAGCAGAATGTGTTCCTTCTGCATCGGAAAGTGCTGACGCGTTAAATACCGTACGTTTTGCACGTGGTATCTCTTATAGTGATGAAATACCGACTACCGGATATGATGACCTTGATAATACTTCGGAAGAAGACAAAAACCAGACTAAACGTATTAATGAGATAATGAAAGAATATAGAAAAGAATATTTCGCGGAAGGTCAACTTTTCTATTTCTTGAAAGCGCATAATTATAGCACTTATTATGGTTGTGGGATTGAAACGATGACTGAAGCCCATTATCAGATGACGTTGCCGGATGACGAGTATATTTTTGGAAACAACTCTAAATGATGAAGCATTATGAAACGTATTATATATTTTGTTTTAGCTATTCTTGTTTGCGGCATTTATGTAGGATGCAGTGAAAACGAGATAGACTTATATGACCAGACACCTCGTATCAATTTCTATGGTAGCACTACGCATGTCCGTACTTTGGTTGATACGGATTATGTGAAGAAAGAACCTTATGCTGTAGACAGTTTCGAGGTAAGAATACAAGGAGATTTTTTGAAAGAGAATCGTGATTTCTGTGTGAAAGTAACTCCGAATAATGATTATCAGAATTCAGTGGATGTATTATTGGAAAGCAAGTATACATATACTGACCTTGATACAGTTTGCCAGATATTCTATTATAAAATAAATCGTCCGAAAGTAGAGGCAGGTAGAAATGTTTATGGTTGTTATCTGGAGTTTGATTTGAATAACCCTCTTCATCAGTTTGATAAAGGTCTGGTAGAAAAGAATCAAATCGTTTTAAATGTCAGATGGGAGTTGAAACCGACCGAATGGAGTGATTATGTGGGATTTGGCAGTTATAGCGATGCTAAATATATGTTTATTATGGATGTATGTCAACGTGTATGGGATGATTTGGAAGATGAAGATATTGATGTAATCAAGCAAGCTTATAGAGAATATAAGGAGGAGGGAAATCCACCGATTTTAGGTGAAGAGGGTGATGAAATAGAATATGAATAAGATTAAAAAGAAACGTTATGAGGAAATATATCATCTGTATAGTAAGTTTTATCGGAGCGGCTTTATTGCAAACAGGCTGTTACGATGACAAGGGAGATTACGATTATCATGATGTAAATACGATGGATATCGTAATACCTGAAACGAAGGTACGTATGCCTAAAGAGGAAGCAGTCGAAGTTTCAATTATACCCGAGATTTCTCAGACTTTGGAGCAAAATGAGAAAAACCTTGTATTTCAATGGAAGAAAACAATCGAAGGAAAGAAAGCGGGGTCGGACAGACTTAGTGATTATAAAGATTATTCCGTAGGCAAAGAATGTAAAGTAACAGTCGAGCCTTATGAATCCGAAAATATAGGTTTGATGTTGGTCATTACGGATAAAAAGAATGGAACAACCTGGTATCAGATAGGTGAAGTTGCAATTATTCGTCCTTTAAATCCTTGCTGGTTTGTATTGCAGGAAAAAGAAGGAAAGGGAGTATTAGGAGCGATAGAGGGTACTCCGGAAGGATATTATGTTTATCCGGATGTCTTTAAATCAGAACTGAATCAGTCATTTCCGTTAGAAGGAAAACCTTTGGCGGTAAGTGCAAGAAAAAACTATGGGGATTCGTTTTTAAGTAGTATGCTGGGTTTTTTTGGTTTTAAAGTAAGTCCGGCGTTAATGGTGGTAACCGATCGGGACTTGGCCTTGTTGACTCCAAGTACTTTAATAACGAGATATCCATCGAATAAAATACTTTTTGAACCGACTGGAAAAGGGGAACCGTTGAATATCGAGCTCTATAAGATGAGTACTCATGGTGAATTGTTTGTGAATAGTGGAAAAGCATATTGTGCTCCTATGGATGGATTTTGTGTACCATTCTCAGTAAAAAAGGAAAGTGAGTTTCCCGCCATTTCCGCTTATGGTTCGTATGGAGGAGGCTATTTGTTTTTTGATTCTGAAAATCATCGTTTTCTTGCTTCCTCTATTCTGGGTTTTAGCGATTATATGGTACCGAATTCGGCTACTCAAGATATACGTAATTATGGAACTAAATGGACTGATCAGAAACCTGTCAGGACATATTTAATGTCGTCTGATGAATCAAATGTCTTTGATCCAAATAAGATTGATCCGTCTTTAGAAGTGCATGACATTGTTACGGGAGGAAACGGGGGAAATTTTGCTTATGCAATTGCTGCTCCCCATAACGGAAAAGAGCTGACTGTGTTTAAATTCAGTGCGCAAGATGAAGATCCGATTTGTGCTGCCCGGTATACGATTGCTTTACCGTCCGAAGTAAATGTAGAAACAGCAAAATTTGCAGCTTCTTACGCGTATACGGCAAACCTTATATTTATGACATCGGGTAATAAATTATATCGCATTGATCTTGGTCGCGGAAGGGCAATTGAACTTTATACTTATGAAACTGATCCGTCAGCACAGATAGTTAGTTTTAAATTTAAGGACCCTGAAAGTGTGAGAGAGGAAGATGACGATGAGGAAATAGGCGAATATAAGGAGAAACTAGGTATGTCTCTCGGGTTGGGTATCAATACTGCTGACAAAGGTGTAGTTGTCGAATTGCAATTGACAGTGGCGGGCGATGTAGCTCGTGAAGAAAACAGCATTTGTGTTTACGAAGATCCCGATCAGCCTATTGGGAAGATTGTTGATATTAGCTATAATTATGAATAGTATAAACCGGTCTTTATGCTAAAAGGAATTATCGGTGCAGTATTTCTTGCTGTTGTCTGTACTTGTCTGTACGGGCAACAGCAAAGTATTACAACTTTTATTAAAGAAGAAGCACCAGTGGAAGTTATTCCCGGTATGTTTACTACCTACCGAAGTGATAAACATATCTATTGGGAAATCCCGGATTCATTGATTGGACGTGAGTTTGCCGTAACGACAACTATCCTGACAGCTCCTGCCCGTCCGGACCGGGATATGGAAAAGAAATTCGGATATGCGGGTGACATGATAGGTCCGGTATTTTTCAGTTTCCGTAAACAGGGTGACGAGTTGTGGATGATGGATCCACAATATGAAAGGGTGATAGAAAATCCTGAAGGAACGTATGCAAAAATCGCCGCCCAACGTGGGAATGAAAGGCTTTATAAGATATTACCGATTAAAGCTAGGAATCAGGGAAGCAGCTTGATAGAGATTGGTGAAGTATTAAAAGATTTTCCTTTGTTTACTCTTGATATTGTATCTTTTGATTTATTGATAGGTACGCGTTTAAGAGAGAAAGATTATATCAAGGAAATTAAAGGATATGACAACCGCTTGTTGATACACGCATCACGAGTTTATCGAAGTTCGTCAATGAAAATACCAGGTAAGCCTGTTGCACCTCCTTATATTGGAGACTGGGATACAGGTATCTGCATAAAATTACTGTCAAAAAGACCGTTGGAGGCAGTTGCTGCAAATACCGGAGCTTATTTTTCTATCAGCAAGGAGTGTTTTCAAGGGAATCAGCCTGCTATTCGGAAATCTGTTGTCAAACGATGGCGGCTGGAAATAAGGGCGGAAGATGAAGAAAGATACATGAGGGGGGAACTGGTAGAACCCATACAACCTATTATTTTTTATATAGATCGTAATACACCGGAAAAGTACATCGACTGTATCATTGAAGCGGTGCGTGACTGGCGTCCGGCTTTCGAGAAAGCTGGATTTAAGAACGCCATTGATGCGCGGCTGGCTCCTACCGTTGAGGAAAATCCTGATTTTAGTATTTATGACAGTACTTATCCGTTCATCTCATGGAAGATATCAGGACAAAATAACGCTTATGGACCGACTCCATGCGAACCCCGGTCCGGTGAGATTATTGCTTGCCACATCGGTATTTTTTGCAGTGTCTTGAATTTGGAACAGAAATGGTATTTTGCTCAATGTGGAGCGAATGATCCGCAGGCATGGAATATAGAGCTGCCGGACTCTTTGCAATACGAACAGATAAAACAAGTGCTGACACATGAAGTGGGTCATACATTAGGATTGGAACATAACTTTCTGGGTAGTTCTCATTACTCCATCGATCAATTACGTGATAATGACTTTTTAAGTCAATATAGTATTGGTAGTTCCATAATGGATTATGTGCGGTGTAATTATGCTTTGCGTCCTCAAGATAAAGTTGATTTGAGAAACAGGAGGGTACGTGTCGGTGAATATGATAAGTGGGCTATTGAATGGGGCTATCGTATATTTCCGGGTAAAGATGCTTCTGAAAGAGAAAAGAACAGGAGCCTTTGGAATCAGGAAAAACAGAAAGATCCCTCATTACATTTTTCGGGCAGAATGGATGTAAGGGCTCAGGCAGAAGATTTGGGTAATGACCATGTTATGGTTAATACACAGGGAATAGAGAACTTGAAATATTTGTGTGAACATCCGGATGTCTGGAATGTGACGGATAAAACGTCTTTGCGTGTATTACAGGGGCGTTATGAAGCGGTATTGGAGCATTATAAACAGTGGGTACAGCACGTTTTGTCTCATTTGGGCGGGAAACGTCTTGCTGAGCCGGATGATGAGAATATTTACATACCCGAAAAAGCCGATTACAATAAGAAGGTTATGAGCTTTATACAGGCTTATATATTACAACCGCCTGTGTGGATGTTTGATGAAAAACTTACCGCTAAATTAGAAATAAACGGTAGTCGGGAGTTCGATCGCTTTTATGAAGAGCTGATGTCGGAAATGATTCGTTCCCTCCGGGAAGTGGAAAGAACGGAGAATGTTTGTGAGGATATGTTGTCTGTAGATGAGTTTTTGGAAAGCATACATAAAGAATTATTTGCCGAATGGGCTGACAATATTCCTGTAAGTGACGCTAAGTATAAAGTGCAGCTGCTTTATGTGAGTAAACTTGTTAAATTGTTGGATAGATCAGAAAAGATAACTTCGTCGAGATTATTGGTTTCCATCATGCAGGCTTTGAATAGAATAAAGGAGGAAAGTCTTGATTATAGCCATAAGATTACGGATCCGGTTGCCAAAAAACGGGCAATGTTTCTTGTAGATAGTATTTTGTTTTAATGATGAAAAGTAAATAAAGAAATTCATGAAGAGAAGAAGATATGTGATTGGTATATTGTTGTGTGTCACAGCTTTGCTTCAGGCACAGGATTCCGTCAAGTCATTTGACGAGTTTTTTGTTGCCGGGATGGATAAGATCGACGGTGTGTTTCCTGTGTATGTAGCGGAAAAAGAAATCTATTTGGAAATACCCGAAAAATATATCGGGCGGGAAATTGAAGTCAGTGGACAGATAGACCGAGGGTTTGATTTGTTGAATCGTCCGGTTGACGGACTGGGAGTAGTGCGTATTATATCTCCGGATAAAGCTACAATTTGCTTTCAAAAACCGTTTTATACAGAGCGTATTTTAGATGAAAAAAGCACATATCAGCAATCTTTCTCGTTGTCAAATATGCAACCTGCCGGTAAAAGTTATCCAGTGGTGGCCTATTCAAAAGAGCAGGGAGCTATTATTCGGATAACAGAGTATCTGATGACTGGCGATGACTGGTTCAGCTATAATGATAGTTTTATTCGTTCCTTGGTTCCGGAACTGTCGGAAATAATGAAAATACATCCTTTTAAGGAAGGTGTGTCGTTTACGGTCAGGCGCTATCATGGAGTTGAAGCAGAAAGATATATGCTGTCCAGTTCTGCCGTTCTATTGCCTGAAGGTAGTATGCCTTTGGAAGTCACTTGTGCAGTACGCTTGCTACCTCTGAAAAAAGATCAGATCCGCCTGGCAGATTACAGAATACCTTACCGGACATTGAGTTTCAAAGATTACTCGCAAAATCCTTATTGTATGGTAGAAGATTCATTGATTCTTCGTTGGGATATGTCACAACCGCTTACTTTCTATGTAGATACCCTTTTTCCGAAGGAATATTTCCAGGCAGTAAAGGAAGGAGTGGAAGCATGGAATACCGCCTTCCATAAAGCAGGTATTCATGATGCTTTACAAGTAAGGTATGCAGACCGAAAGATAATTCCGGCGGAACAACGTGCTTTTATATCTTATGATTTGAGAATACCGGGGATTAAAAGTGACTTTATCTGTCATCCTCGTACCGGAGAAATACTTTCATGTCGTCTGAATATCGGACATGGATTCCTAAAAGGAAAATTAGACGACTATCTGTTAAGTTGCGGTGCCTCGGATTCGCGTATTCTGGCTGACCGTTATTCTAAAGAAGTGGAAAAAGAATTGTTGCAAAATGAAATAACGGAAGAAATTGGATATCTTTTAGGTTTGCGCAGAAGTTTATCGAAAAGTTCGTGTGGAAAGACTTTAAAAGTTGGAGATGATGATTGCCGGACTATTTATTTTGGTTATCATCCTTTCAAAGGAGACCAAAATTGTTATGATGAACGGGAGAAGCTCCGGCAATGGATAGAGCATAATTTACCAGATCACATTCGTTTATTCCAACCATCAGGGAAGGAGAATTCTAATTCTTCATTTCCAGAAGATTATACGGTCAAAATATCGGATTTACAGACTGTAGTGAGTCGGTTGGACAAGATTGTGTATAAGGGGAAGAAATACGATAAAGGGAGTTCGCTCACTGATATATACAGAAAGGCTATTCGTCTGTATGGGAGTTATCTGATGGAAATGGCAAAGGTGGTGGGTAGTTCTCAACCGGCAGATGCACAGCGTCAGGCAATGCTTGATTTGGACAACTATTTATTTCATTCTGTTAAAAAGATAGAATGTACCTATGTAAAAGAGAATTTGTTGGAAACAAGAAACAATCTTCTGTATCCGGAACTGACGAGGTTGTTCAAACAATTGTTGAGTGTAAAGACAATTTCAGCTCTTCGATTGCAGGCGTTGCAGAGTGACCGGAAGGGGTATGACGATATTGATTTTTTCCGGGATCTTTATAAGGGGTTGTTTAATGGTTTTGATCCGCAGTCAGCCGTTAGTTATGAACAGATGGATATTCAGCTGATATGTTTGGAAGCATGGCTGGATATTATGCAGGAAGCTACTGAACATAATAGTATAAAGAAACGTTTAACGAACGAATTGCATAGTCTGCACGATAGACTGGAGGAGCTTAGCACGACACATTCCCAAAGGGAAGTACGTGATATGTATATTCTGCTTTTGAGAAGAATGGAGCAATATTTCCGTGTGGTTTCTTGAGTGGCGTTAGAGTAATAATTTGTTTGGGATGATGAAAAAATGGTCGTACAGATAGAATAACCTATAAGTTTTGGGTTATCTTTGCTATGATTTATGAATAAATAATTAGAATAAGATGACTATTATTTTTCCTTCACCCATCTTCGGCCCTATTCATTCCCGCCGTTTGGGCGTTTCATTGGGAATCAATTTATTGCCGGATGACGGTAAGGTTTGTTCATTCGACTGCATTTATTGTGAGTGTGGTTTCAATGCTGAACATCGTACGAAGAAACTTCTTCCTACCCGTGAAGAAGTCCGTACGGCTCTTGAAGAGAAACTAAAAGACATGCAGGCAAACGGCCCTGCTCCCGATGTACTGACATTTGCCGGAAACGGTGAACCGACTGCACATCCCCATTTCCCGGAAATCATAGAAGATACACTTGCGCTTCGCGACAGGTATTTCCCAAAAGCGAAAGTAAGCGTATTGAGTAACTCTACATTTATTGATCGCCTTGCCGTATTCGAAGCACTGAACAAGATAGATAATAATATCCTGAAACTGGATACGGTGGATGAAGAATACATTCATCTGTTGGATCGTCCTAACGGAAAATATTCTGTTAAGAAGATCATCGAAAGAATGAAAGAGTTCAAAGGAAACTGTATCGTACAGACGATGTTTCTGAAAGGAGGTTATCAGGGAAAAGACATGGATAATACATCCGACAAGTATGTGCTCCCCTGGATAGAAGCAGTGAAAGAAATCGCTCCCCGTCAAGTGATGATTTATACGATTGACCGGGAGACTCCCGACCACGATTTGCAAAAGGCTACGCATGAAGAGTTAGACCGTATTGTGGCTTTATTGGAAAAAGAGGGTATCCCGGCAACAGCTTCTTATTAAGAAAATAATTATATTGTACGACATCTGGATGTTGGTATATTGACCCTCGGATGTCGTACAATATATTTTAGTATAAATGAGTATTCTCTAATATAGGCCGTGCAATTATTAATGATGTTAATTGAAGCAAAAAAGGATATTTGGCACCAATATCGACTTTATAAAATACGCAATTTATTCTTCCCGCTTGTCAGTTTATAATAGAAACCGATGCAGAAATTATATAAAGGGTAATTTTGGTTATAAATTATATTACCAGAATCATCTTTCGGTTCATAATCTGGCCGTAGACGGGATTCAAATTTTTCACGCGGATAGATGTAAGCGCCATCGGCATTTTTACCATCCAGGTCGATATATTTGTAGAATCCTTTAGAAGAATCACTGTCACGTAGATTACCGTGTCCTTGCAAATGGTTTAGTCCCTGAGGTTGGTTCTCGATGCATGAACCGGAACCGGCGTACATGATGAGTACATCACCTTCCAGCGGTTTATCACAGGTTAATACCACTTTATCTTTTCCATTCAATTCTACTTTTGTAATGTTTATCCGATTGCCGGAGCGTGCTTTGTCCTGGTATACTTCAAAACCGTAATCGCGGATTTTGGGCAGGGTATTCACATCAAGAGCCAATGGCGGTACAGGTACATGAAATCGGATCTGAATCTGTCCCGTTGCACGGTCTAGCAGAATTTCTTTAGGTTGTAAGGGTTTGAAGTTCTTTCCTTTTATTTGTGTTTGATAGTAAACTTTTCCTAGCATTTCGCCGAACCAACGGTAGCCATTGGCATCAAGATGTCCTCCTCTGTCTGTCATCGGATAGATAGGGCCTGCGCAGATGATATCCTTATATTCGTTAGAAGCTTCGAGTTGGGCCATCGAAATGGCAAGTGTATCGCGCATATATTGTGCTCCTGTCTGGTAAGTGATCCATACCGGTTTTTGCTTTTGGCCATATTTCTCTACGACTTCGTTCTGCATATTGTTTTTCAGATTGATCATCAGCTTCTTATACTCCTGTCTGTCAAGTGTGTTGGGTTCATTCTTTTTTAGTCCTTTCTCCGGATTGGCAGTGCCGTAGTTGAACTCTCCCTGCATCCAGAAAATGACCGGACACTGTACGAAGTCTCCCTGTATTTCGGTAATCTGAGAGGCTAAAGAGACGGCTGTCTCAAAATCCTTGTAATGTGTACGTGTTTCCGATTCCTTTGACAGTTCTTCCACGCTGGCGCCACTGAATCCTACTGAAGTAGCGATGATTTTATCCATTTTCGGTTTTTTGAGCCGAACATAATTCACTGCTCCTACAAGCGGTGATTCTGCAAATGTTCCCGCTGATCTGCTCATCACATCCTTACCTTGGCGGAAAGGGATTGCAATATTGCCCACTAATGGATTAAGTTGCTTACGGTGCAAATTTCCGTAGTTAATCCACACTTGGTTGCTGATCATATAGTTTCCAGGTACATTTTCGGTAGACAGTGTCGGATAAGACTGATGGCCTGTGGAGAGACTCTGCCCATCCATGATGAAGTGCATATACATCTCCGGTTTCTTCTTGTTTCCATCTTTTTCTAAAGAGTGATTGTCTGCCATGGCTTCGCTTGTGCAGAAGCCGAGCAGAACGAGGCAAATTCCGGAGAACAGTTTAAATTTTTTCATTGTTTCTTTTTTTGTTAGAAGTCGATAAATTGTTTAATGCGAAAATAGAAGTGGATACTTAAAAAAGTAATCTTCCTGCTATTAATAAGTAATTAAAATACGGTTAATAAGTTTTATCTCGACATTCTGAACCGAAAATATCCGGAATGCAATTTATTAATTGTTTATTAATTGTTTGTTAATGTCCTATTTCGATAAAAATTAAGTCGGGAATCTTATTTTTGAGCAATCAATATATCGGAAAGCAAATATAATTGTATAACATAAAACTAATATCATGAGAAAAGTGAACTATATTTTAATAATTGCGATTTGTGTGATTCTTAATTTTTTGTCCGTGGTAAATGCCAAAACAACAGACCGTAATTTTCCACCCCCTTTGAGAGCTACTTATGATACTCCTGCTAAAATATGGGAAAGTGAGGCGCTTCCCATTGGCAATGGATACATGGGTGCCATGATTTTCGGTGGTGTTTATATTGATGTTATTCAAACGAATGAGCATACATTGTGGTCAGGAGGACCGAGTGAAAATCCTGGTTATAACGGAGGGCACTTGAGGACTCCTGAAATAAACAAGGATAATCTTCAGAAAGCAAGAAACTTGTTGCAACAGAAGATGATAGATTTTATGGCCGACAAAGCCGCACATTTTGATGCCAACGGTAAACTCATTACGTATGATTATGAAGGTGACGGCGAAGGAACGGATTTACGCAGATATATAGATAATATTGCCGGTACGAAAGAACATTTCGGTTCATATCAGACCTTGAGTAATATTGTCATTACTTCGAACAATACCAAGTGTCCGGATTGTGCTTACTCTGATTATAATCGTACACTCGATATAGATAATTCTATCCATACAGTCAGTTATAAGGAGAGTGGCATAACTTATAAGCGTGAATATTTCATGAGTTATCCGGACAACGTAATGGTAATCCGGTTGACATCAGATAGTAAAGACGGTATTTCACGTACTATTGCACTTGAATCACTGCACAAGACTAAAAACATCATATCAGAAGGAAACACCATTACAATGACAGGCTATCCGACTCCGGTGGGTGGAGATAAGCGTGTGGGCGATCATTGGAAAAATGGATTGAGATATGCACAGCAAGTAATGGTCAGAAATGATGGAGGTAAGATTTCAGCAGTAGACGGTATGATTAAAGTAGCGGGAGCGAAAGAAATTGTTATCCTTATGTCGGCAGCCACTAACTATGTTCAATGTATGGATGATAGTTACAACTTCTTTTCTAAGGAAGATCCTTTGGATAAGGTGAAAGCTATTCTGAAGAAGGCGTCTGCAAAAAGCTATAAGAAACTGTTGATTGCCCATCAAAAAGACTATCGCAGTTTGTACGACCGTATGAAAATTAATCTGGGTAATGTGAAGGAAGCGCCTGTCATGACTACCGATAAGTTACTGAAAGGGATGGACGAACGTACTAATTCGCAAGCTGATAACCTCTATCTGGAAATGTTGTACTATCAGTTCGGGCGTTACCTGCTCATCTCCAGTTCGCGTGAAGGTTCATTGCCTGCCAACCTGCAAGGGGTTTGGGCTGACAGACTCCAAAATGCATGGAATTCAGATTATCATACTAACATCAATGTACAGATGAACTATTGGCCGGCACAGCCGACCAACTTGAGTCCGTGTCATTTGCCGATGGTGGAATATGTGAAAAGTCTTGTTCCTCGTGGCAGATATACTGCTCAGCATTATTATTGCCGTCCGGATGGAAAACCTGTACGGGGTTGGGTGACGCATCACGAGAATAATATCTGGGGCAATACTGCTCCCGCCAAAAAGGATACACCTCATCATTTTCCGGCAGGTGCTATTTGGATGTGTCAGGATATTTGGGAATATTATCAGTTCAATCAAGACAGGAAATTCCTGGAAGAATACTATGACACTATGTTGCAGGCTGCTCTCTTTTGGGTAGATAACTTATGGACAGACAAACGTGACGGAATGCTGGTTGCTAACCCTTCTCACTCTCCCGAACACGGTGAATATTCGTTGGGATGTTCTACCTCGCAGGCGATGATTTGGGAGATATTCAATATCATGATTAAAGCGAGCAAGGAGCTGGGCAGGGAAAATGATCCGGAGATTAAGGAAATCAGCGCATCACTAGCCAAGCTTTCCGGTCCGAAAATTGGATTGGGCGGGCAGTTCATGGAGTGGAAAGATGAAGTGACGAAAGATATCAATGGAGACGGTGGACATCGGCATACCAATCATTTATTCTGGCTGCATCCGGGATCTGCCATCGTTGCGGGCAGAAGTGAATGGGATAATAAATATGCGGAAGCCATGAAAGTGACATTGAATACGCGTGGAGATGCGGGTACCGGATGGAGCAAGGCATGGAAACTGAACTTCTGGGCACGTTTACATGACGGTAACCGTTCGCATAAGCTATTGGAAAGCGCCTTGAAACTAACAAAACCCGGTGCTAATTTTGGGGGAGTATATACTAACTTGTTCGATGCACATCCGCCTTTCCAGATTGACGGTAACTTCGGGGTGACGGCAGGTGTGGCGGAAATGCTGATGCAGAGTCACGGAGGTTACATAGAACTGCTCCCGTCATTGCCTGACGTATGGAAAGAAGGTTCTTTCAAAGGTATGAAAGCCAGAGGTAATTTTCAAGTGGATGCAGAATGGAGCAATGGAAAAATAACGTCTGTTATTATTACCTCTTATTCGGGTAAGGAATGTATTGTCAAGTGCCCGGATGCAAAGAATTTAAAAGTTTCCGGTACTTCTGCGAAGGTCATAGCAGATGATATGATCTCATTCCCTACTTCCTCAGGAAAGGCATATAGGATAATAGAATAGAAATGGAACCTCTTTGGTTGTTTGGTCTCTTATATTAACTTATGTTGTTTATAGCTTATTCTTGCTTATTCATATGGTAGCATTCATAATTTCTTCTGCATAGATTAATAACTTCTCCCCATCAGTTAATCAATTCTTCTATATGTATTCGTTGAATGCACTTGAGCAGCTTCCTTGTTGCACTTATGTAACAAGGAGGCTGCTCAAGTCTGTTCGGGAGAATGCACAAGTGCAAACAAAGATATAAATATGGGGAGCAATATGCCAGTAAATAACATATTGCAAAAAATGCAGTTTTCTCATGGAAAAAAGCAAAAACAACCTATTGTTTTCTGTAAACTTTTCTTAAAATAAGGGCCTTTTTAGGGTTAAGTAATTGATTATTAGTTCTGTGACATTTTTGTTTTTCCCCCTATAATACTTAAAATAAGAATGTGGCGGATGGTTTATCCTCCTTGTTTCACATAACTTTTCTGTTCTTTATTTCACATCATCCCATGTATCTGTTCTGAATGGGAAAGCATTCAATCCGAAAGTATTCCGTAAGGTAATATTGCCTACATAATTGCGGAAAGCATATCGTACGGCTACCGGTTGAGGGACCTGTTCGCTTTGTACTTCTACCTTGTTGCTACGTCCTACAACCTTAGCTTTTGCCGGATAGAATTTTTTGTCAGCTTCTGCTATTTCGAATCCTTCCAGTTGTTCGAACGTGGGGAATAGTCCGGCACGAGCGTTGTCGAATGCTACTATTGCTTTGCCGTCAGTATATTCCACATTAGTCATCATAGGTCCGGTGGATGGCAGTTTGCGTACTCCGTAAGTTTGAGTTAATGCAAGAGTAGCAAGGCGGAGACCTACCGGTTCTTTAGGGGAAGGATGGATACAGAACTCATTGCCGATATGTTGTTTCCAGTGAAGATACTTTCCATTTTTTTCTTTAATTCTTGGTACGGTGATAAAGCGGATACGATCACGATAGTTACCATGTTATTATTTATTAGATAAGATTATTACTCTACAATTTCTTTCGCTCTGTCCAATGCTACATTGATATTCGGACAGATATTTTCCTCTCCCAATAGTTCATAGAATCCGGATTTCTCCAATACTTTATGAACTTTCTCGTTGACTCCGGAAAGGATAACGGTAATCTTCTCCTTCTGCGACATTTCACAAAGAGTGGTCAGGTTATGGATACCCGTAGAGTCGATAAACGGAACTTTACGCATACGGATGATACGTACTTTCGGACGGTCACCCAATTGCGCCATTGTCTCTTCGAACTTTGTGGCGATGCCAAAGAAGTAAGGACCGTTGATTTCATATACTTCCACTCCTTTGGGGATTATCAGATTCTCTTCGTGTACGGCGATATCGAGTTCCGAGTTCGGATCAATCTCGTCCGTGATAACAGAAATCTCGGTAGTCTCCATAACACGTTTCATAAAGAGTATACAAGCGATGATAAGTCCGATTTCGATGGCAACTGTCAAGTCGAAGATAACAGTGAGGAAGAATGTGATCAGAAGTACCGTTACATCCGATTTTGGATTTCTCAGTAAAGCCTTGAATACGCGCCATCCGCTCATATTATAGGAAACGATGACCAATACTCCGGCAAGGCATGCCATCGGGATATATTGAGCAAGCGGCATTAGGAAGAGAAGAATCAGCAACAGGACGACTGCATGGATGATTCCGGCTATCGGTGTCTTACCCCCGTTGTTGATATTTGTCATAGTACGGGCAATGGCTCCGGTAGCGGGGATACCGCCAAACAAAGGAGCTACGATATTTGCTGCACCTTGTGCAATCAGTTCTGTGTTGGAATCGTGGCGGTCGCCTATCACACCATCGGCAACGGTGGCGGACAACAGTGATTCGATAGCTCCCAACACGGCAATCGTGATGGCAACCGGGAATAAGTTTTTAATGGCTTCCCAGTTCAATGTGGTAGCTCGGAATTGATTGTAAAGCGGTCGCCAATGGTTGGGATGCAGTCAATTCCGCCGTACATCTTCATCAGGTAAACGGCAACTGTCACCACGACAATAGCAATCAGTGAGCCGGGAATTTTCTTGGAAAATTTGGGTGAGATGGCGATGATAATGATACTGATAATGCTTACGATGGTATTCCACCAGTTCACCGTGTCGAAATGGCGGAAATAAATCAACCATTTTCCAATAAAGTCACCCGGAACTTTCTCGTCTCCAAACGACAGGCCGAAGATATCGGCTATCTGTGTGGTGAAGATGGTCACAGCGATACCACTGGTGAAACCTACGATAATCGGGTAAGGAATGAACTTGATAACGGCTCCTAGCTTGAATACTCCTAATAATATAAGGAGAACGCCTGCCATGAGCGTTGCTACAATCAGCCCGGCCTCTCCATATTGTTGGATGATTCCGTAGATGATGACGATAAAAGCACCTGTCGGTCCGCCGATCTGGACTTTGCTTCCGCCCAGCAATGAGACGATAAATCCGGCAATAATAGCGGTAATGATACCCTTTTCGGGTGATACGCCTGAAGCAATACCAAAGGCAATGGCTAACGGCAACGCAACGATACCAACGATGATACCTGCCATCAAGTCTGCCATGAATGTTTCTTTTGAATAATTTTTTAGGCAAGAAACCAATTTAGGTTTGAATTCAAATAGTTTCATTTTCTATGAGTTGTTACGTGATCGTTTGTCTTTTGTAAAGTAGAGGTTGCAAAATTATATAAAATAATCGAAAGAAGTATGTTTCTCGACATACAATTTGGATTCTGATAGGTTTTATCAATGAAGACATAGATTTTATTAATGAGGAAAATAGGATGTTTTATAAACAAATAGCTTATATTTGTGTTGTGAATGATACGACAAGTTACGTGTGGTAATCAACCAATTTAAAATATAATAAGAATTATGGCTAAGAGTATTAAAGGAACTCAGACAGAGAAAAATCTGCTGACTTCATTCGCAGGAGAATCACAGGCAAGAATGCGTTACACCTATTTTGCAAGTGTGGCTAAAAAAGAAGGTTACGAACAAATTTCGGCTATTTTTACTGAAACGGCCGATCAGGAAAAGGAACATGCGAAACGTATGTTTAAGTTCCTGGAAGGTGGTATGGTAGAAATCACTGCCAGCTATCCGGCAGGTGTAATCGGTACTACACTCGAAAATCTTCGCGCTGCCGCTGCCGGTGAACACGAAGAATGGTCGTTGGATTATCCTCATTTCGCAGATGTGGCAGAACAGGAGGGTTTCCCGATGATTGCCGCTATGTATCGTAATATTTCTATTGCTGAGAAAGGTCACGAAGAAAGATATCTTGCTTTCGTGAACAATATCGAGAATATGACTGTATTCGCTAAAGAAGGTGAAGTAGTATGGCAATGCCGTAACTGCGGTTACATCACTGTAGGTAAAGAAGCTCCGGAAGTTTGCCCGGCTTGTTTGCACCCGCAGGCTTACTTCGAAGTAAAGAAGGAAAACTATTAAAAGAGGATTTCTGATTAGAAGATAGTTGGTTCCACGTCGGGAAGTTTTTCGTTTCCGGACGTGGAACTTTTTTTATTGTGTGGATCTAGTACTTTATTCTACTTTGCTAAAGTGAATACGAAGAGGAGCATCTTCCATAGAGTTCATAAATTCATAAATCATGGCTCCAAAATCTTCTCCTTGCGGTTCATAATCATCCAATGTGCATTCCAATACTTCTTTGCTATCCACTGTGATTAGTCGGAAACCGACAAGAGCCGGGCGAATGTCTTTGTGGGTAGTAGAGAATTTGACGTTTATGTCAGGTATTTCCAGTATGGATACTTTTACGTTTGCGCCACTATTCTCTTGGAACGATTTATCTCCTTCTTCTTTAAAAGTGATTTTACGGGGAGATGTCCCGAAATAATTCTTCAGGTCTCCGGATAGATCGGGAGTGAATGTATATTCTAAGTAAGAGTCACCTTCAAATGTTATTCGGTCTGAAGGTGTCCCTTTGGGTGCTTTGCTGATATCTTCTCCATACATCTCGAACAAATCAAGATTTGTTATTTTATCAAATGCCCAAGTTCCGGTAAATATATCCGGTCCGCTTATAGTGACAGTAAGTGTGCCGTTGCTGCCTATGGCATACCCGTCTTTATTGGCCAGACGGAGGATAAGTTTATCTTTCCCTTCTTCTTTCTTCAGGTACTTGATAGAGAAACTCCCTTTATTTTTGTTGATAGGAACAACAACTTGGGCTCCATTTACGAATTCATAATGTACCCCTTCTATTGCGGTAGAACTTTCATCTACTTCAATATCGAAGGTTGTCGCTACTTTTACCTTATATACTCCTCCTTTCATATTAGTCAGTTTGATAGAGAAGTCAGCGCTGAATCCAACTTTTCCTGTACTGTTCTCAAAGGACATTATGATTCCATTATTATTTAATAAGTTTACAGAAGCATAATTCATCAATCCCAACGAGAAACCTTCCGGAGCTTTTTGTAAATTAACATATAATTCTTTATTTTCATCACCGATATTTTCTTCAATACGGGTTAATGTAAAAGTAGTTTCTGTCTCACCTGCTTTTAATAAGATGGATGGTTCTGATACGGTGAAATCTACGCCTTCCACAGCTGTTCCACCAAATAGAACGGGAATAAAGACATCCGTTAGAGGAGCTTGGTCAGCTTTTATTTTCAATTCTATACTTCCTTTTGCCAATGTATAGAATGGCTGGTCGATATAGATTTGAGGCAGGCGCTGGTTATCATCAGATGAACAGGAAGCAAGAATAAATGTCATGCTCATCAATATACATAGATAATGCCCTAATTTCTTCATAACATTTCTTGGATTTTATGTGGTTATTGCTGTTGATTTATACTGCTTTCATATTCTGCTTTTATCGCATTATATTCCGCTACTTCTTCAGTAGTCAACACAGTAGGATTGGGTAATTTATAAGTTTTATTTATGAAATTAGTATCTGATTGCGGTGGCAATTCATCTATATCTTCGCAAGCTGCGTAAATTGCTCCGGATAATGCGAGGGAGATCATAAATATCCCGCTATATATTTTCTTTTTCATATTTAAATCCTCCATTTTATTTATTTTGTATCTCTTTATAT
>OLZU01000443.1_pt1 | contig 25998 bp, 25 predicted proteins | sample 1674101 | NCBI WGS metagenome assembly OLZU01 (sample SAMEA103958143, study PRJEB25191) | human gut metagenome | biome: human-associated habitat [ENVO:00009003]; feature: intestine environment [ENVO:2100002]; material: feces | place: Germany | collected 2013/2015
GGAATGTGATATTTTAAGCTTACAAGATATCAAGGAAATGTGATACGAAATGAAGGAGGGACACAATGAGTAAAAAACCATTAGGAAAGGACAAATTTGGCGTTCAGAAAGTAATGCGCGTGAAGGATTACTTCGGAGATGCTACGGGACAGTTCGCATTGAATGCGATGTCCACACTGGTAGGACAGCTTACATACTTCTATACGGATAAGGTTGGCATGGCTGCTGGGGCGATTGCAACAATGTTTATTGTCTGTAAGATTATTGACGCATTTACAGACCTGATTATGGGAAATATCATTGACCATACAAAACCGGGAAAAGAAAAATATCGTCCGTGGCTTTTGAAAGCGGGAATTCCGGCAGGTATTGTAATGGTTCTGATGTTTACGGTGCCGAAAATAGGAGATATGGGACAGATTATTTACGTGACAATAACGAACATTCTTCTGACAGCAGTATTATATACGGCAATGGCAATCCCTTATAACTCGCTTATGACCGTTCGTACGAACAGCCAGGAAGAACGAGGCATCATGGGAACATGGAGAGCGGCGACCGGTTATGTGGCAGGTATGATATTTGCAATCTGTATGATTCCGATTACGAATGCACTGGGCGGAAACCAAAACGCATGGATTAAATTTGGCTTTATCATGGGAATTATTGTAATACTGGCAGCCTTGATTTGTTATGCAACAAGCCGTGAGACAGCAACAGAGGCAGGAGCGGTAGTAGAAGCGAAAGAAGAGGATGAAGAAGTGATTCCGTTTAAGGAAGCGCTTGGAAAGCTGTTCCACAACAAATACTGGGTGATTGTTCTTGTGGTGAATCTGCTCTCATGCATTATATATGGTCTTACAGCGGGTGCGGGAGTATATTACTGTAAATGGATTTTCGGCAATGACAACCTGGTCGGCGTTCTCGGAGGAATCGGAATGATTCCGACCCTGTTAGGATTCATATTTGTAGGACCGATGATTAAGAAACTTGGTGTTGTGAAAACGCTGCTGGTGAGCTTTGCAATGGGTGCAGGAGCAAATATACTGCTTCTCTTCACAAAAGACATCTTTTTCTGCTACGCATTATTCGGAAGTATTACAACATTTGCAACCATTCCGATGATGTGTCTGGTTGGAGTTATGACGGCAATGTCAATTGATTATAATGAATATAAATATGGTGTAAGAATGGTAGCAACCTCCAACAGTGCATCCAGCTTTGGCGGTAAAGTGGGAAGCGGGCTCGGAACATCTATTATCGGCTGGTTCCTTGCGGCAGTCGGCTATGATGCTGCACTGACTGCAGCGCCGGCAGCTACAAAAATGGCAATTTACGGATTCACTATTGTAACACCGTTAGTGATATTTGTTATTATGTTTATTCTTGTAAGCAAGTTTGATCTGGAAAAAACACTTCCTGCGATGAAAGAAGAAATTGCAAAAAGAAAAGCACAGAATGCGTACAAAAATGAACTGTTAATATAAAACACATCAAAACCGTTCAAAAATGAACTGAATAGTAAAACGAAAGAAAGCTTCCTGTATACTTTAAATAGGTCAAGAGATTGACAAAAAAATACCTCAAGTAAAATTAGATTATTACTGACCGGCAAGTTGGTAAAATCTAACGAATACAAGAGGTATCTACAATGAATATTAAAGGTTCAAAGAAGAAAAATCAAGTTTTATCAGTAAATAAGAGATTCAACAGTAACGGATTTTATTCAGTGTATTGAGTGTGAATATAGCAAAAATTGCCGCTTAGTTTAGCAGACTGGTGAGGCTATTTTTGTGTCTTATTGCTTCCTATTGTGTATCCGAGACTGAAAGCTGTCAAGTATAGGCTAATAACAGCAATCAGACCTTCAAGCGTCAACATTGGCATCCCCTCCTTTAGCAAGATTTCCGTCAGCCGAGCTGGGGATTTCTATGTAATCGGAGGGGTGCTGAGTGCCGGTGGCACTCGTTTAGCACCGACCGTAACGGAGTGTAGACCACAGTCCCTCCGTAGAAGGACTAACCGCCTACCGTGTAGGTAGCACCCATAGAACGATCATAACAACCTGTGAGTGTATATGCAATCCTAAATTTGTTTTTATTGAGTGTTCACCAAAGAAGTTGTGATAACAGTATGATAACAAAATAATTCAAAATCAGAAAAACGCTCCGGATTTCCGGCTGAAAATGATAATAAAAAGACAGAAATATACGAAAAAAACGTCTTAATATGCAAGACCGATACCGTGAAGGTGGACGTACTGTAGGATCAGGACGTGTTGCTACAATCATCGAGTAATATACGCGAAAGCAATGAATAAAGCGCCAATCAAGGCGATAAAAAAAGAGACTGCAAGCTTGCTTGCAAGTCTCTTTTTTTATCGCCCTGGAAGTGGGCATTTTACGAATGCCCGCGAACGAACGACGAAGTCGTGGGATTGGCGCATATACAAGAGATTTGTTAGCGCAAGATAACATTGTGTCCAAACGTAAGGTATCCCAGAAGCCTCGTGTTTTTGGGGGGATTCTGTTTCATTTTTCAAGGCTGTTCTTTGATAATTTGAGAATAGAGTTTTGAGGTAGAATGTGATAGAATGTAAGAAAAAATCTATATTTATTTAGATAGATGAAGCATCAATAACTATGAAATGCTAGAAAAAATAATGATGTATAAGAAAGGCGGTCTATATGGGAAAAAGAATAATTTCTGTGTTATTAATTGTTGGGATTTGCCTATCTGTGACTGCATGTTCGCCAGTGGAGAATCTTTTTGATATTATGAATCGGGTTACTGATAATGATAATCCTTTGAGTGGAAAAAGTACAGATGAAAGAATTATTATGTCCTTGAAAGATACATATCCAGAACATACTTTTTCAGCAATAAATTCATTTGACAATGATAAGGGAGAAGGACTTTTTTCTGACGAAAAAGGAATAAAATTCAGGGTACACAATCTTATTTATAATAATACATATCATTTTGGTTGTGAAGATGATTATTTGGCAACAATCTTAAATGAACAAAATTATATTAGCCAGGCATCAGATATAGCTACAAAGTATGGATATGCTTTAGCATATGATGAAGAAAATGAAATTGTATCTATCCAATATGCGGAAGATTTTCAGCAAACAGATGATTTTTCATATTATTCAAAAATGGTGTATGAAATTCTAAATGTAGTGGAGATACCAACGGTTGTTGATCCGGATACTGAGTTTTCAACGGGAGAAGTTAATTATTATAGTCGCCCTTGCATGGGGACATTGTTGTGTGATATTACCTATCATACTTCCAAAACAAGTTTGAGGATTAGCTTTGAAGATAAGGATTTATCTGAAGAACAGATCCAAGCAAAATTTAAGGAAGAATACCAATGGCTAAAAGAAACACAAGAATAACAACTTAATATAATGATGAGAATAGACGATGAAAAATACTTATGTTGATACTTTTGGTGTCTACAGTATTGCTGTCAGGTTGTGGGAAAACATTTTTGAGTAGATTATTTAAATAATAACATGAAGAATATGCTGAAATTCTTACGGCTTTTTTGCTGCGGCAAATCAAAATGATACAAAGAAAATAGAAGAATTATTTGCTCCTAATATAAGGGGAAAAGAATTTCAAAAAGAAGTGGATGATTTTTTGGAATTTTACAACAAAACAGCAAAAGATGGGACATGGGATAAGGATGATATTTTGTTAGGAGTAAGGGGAAGTCAGGATAGACATCTTTATCGTGTCATGCATTCTTCGATAGAATTAAAAAAGATAATAAGAATTATTACATTTATATGGAAGTTGTTACAGCGAATAAGGAAAATCCAGAAAATAAAGGAATCCAGATTATTGATTTAGCAACGAAAAAAGCATATGATGACAGATATTTTCTGTGGCATTCAAAAAAGGAAATTTATGCGCAGGAAAAGGCTTGTGAAGTTCTAGGAGATGAAATCATTAAATTAGAAGTGTGTAATGAAGAAGTGATTGAGACGATTTATGAAAAAAATTCTGAAGAGAATTAAATTGAATTTTTATTAGTTGGGGGAGGAGGACATGAGGATGCTGTGCAAAAAATGTCATACAGAAATGACAGTAATGCAAGAAGACAATGTAAGTGGGTTGATTTGTCCGAAATGTGGATGGAATATAATCACAACAAAGATTGATGACATTATGCTAGATACACAGCTATATCAATTATTTGTTTTAAAGAATGAACATATAAATAGGAATCAAATTCGAATATTATCAAAAATATCGGGGATGCGGAGTGTATTTCTGTGGAGGAAACGATTGAGAGGATGAAGGGGGGAAGAACAGAATGGAAGATGTTATAAGAAAATATTTTCAATGCTGGTTGGATAAAGATATTAATGATGTAAAAGAGATTTTTAGCGATGATATTATTTACAGTGAGTGTTATGGTCCAGTATATAAAGGCATTGGACAGATAATCAGATGGTTTGATGATTGGAACCGGAAAGGTACTGTTTTGCAGTGGGATATAAAGCGTGTGATTGCGTCAGGGAATACAGCTGTTGTGGAATGGTATTTTGAGTGTGACTACGAGGGCAATGTGGATGGTTTTGATGGGGTTACTATTGCCGAGTTTGATGCGGATATGAAGATTTGTGATTTGAAGGAGTTTCAGTCGAAGGCAGAGCATAATTATCCGTATGGGGAATGAAAAGGAGCATTGAAGAACTATGAATTTCGAAAAGTATAACCTTTTTGAAGAATGTGTGGCAAAAATGTTTTCCGAAGAAGAACTTGTTGTATCCAGGCAATACAGAACAGAGAAGAACATGGAAATAGACATTTTGTTGAAAAGAATGAAATTAAATATTGTATTGAGATAAAATATTCGCCGATACAAGATAATGCCGTTAGGCAAATACATACCATTGCAAAGGAATGTAATGCGGAAGCTATATTAGTGACGATATATGAATTGGAGTTAGATCATGTACTTGCATAAAGAAACTGAAATATAACATATTGAAGCCTCTTGCGGATGAGTTAGGGCTTGTGATTCGTAACTTCGACTCTGATTGATAAAGTTTTTGCTGTATGCGATTACTACCTACAGGGCAAGGCTCACAGAAATGCAAGACATTTGTATGATATTTATAAGCTGACAGAGCGTGTGAAATGTTGAAAAAGCATTATAAAGAATTGGTGGAGAAAATATTTGCCTAATATGTTTTCTGCCACAAAAGGTGCAAAATGGGGTAGGAAACGAAGCGATGGGGTAGAATATGTAATTGACATAGCGGTCTGAATGGCATATTATTCATACAAAGGTCTCCATTCACCTTATGGTTTTGAACTATAGAAGAGATGAACATTAAAGAAATTATTATGTTATAGTTTGGACTGGTCGAAAGACCTGATAAACTCAGGAGGAACACAATGGTTAAACACATTATTTTATGGACACTCAAGGATGAGTACACAGAGGCACAGAAGGCTGAAATACGTGCCGGCATAAAGGAAGGCTTAGAGGGACTTAAGGGACAGATTCCGGGAATGATCGACATTTCAGTTCGCACAGATTATCTTCCGACATCTACCGTAGATGTGATGCTTGATACTACATTTGAGGATGCTGATGCACTTGCAGCGTATGCAAAGAATCCTAAGCATGTTGCAGTGGCGGATACCAGGGTGAGACCATTTACTGCAAATAGGGCATGTATGGATTTCGAGGTGTAATAAGCGGGAAATTAGTGTATTTGACTATAAATCATTTCCGAAATTAGGCGATATGTCAAAAATGACGAATATTGTCAAATTATCATTGAAATAGTACTATGGTAATGATATAATAATCTTACTGTATAGAACGAAACCTAAATGAGAAAGGGAGAATTACATATGGGTGAGGAAGCTAAAAGCAAAATAATGGAAATGCCACTTCAGCAGAGATTGAAATATGGCTATAAGAAAGTATTGGATATGCTGCTTGTATCGGGAGGCATATCAATTGTTGCAGTTTTATTGGTTTATTTTGGTGCAAAGGCTAATATCTTTGGTGCCGAGTCGGGAACAGTTGCTACGTTTTTCCTGATTATAGGACTGGCTAATGTAATAATAGTTGGAATTGTAGCCACAATGATTGCAAAAAAAATCAGTGACCAGGTTATTGATTCTGTGCTTGAGCCATTACAGCAGATTGAGGTAGTGGCAGGAGAGCTTGTTAATGGAAATCTTCACAGCAATCTGGAGTATCATTCAGATGATGAGGTTGGCAAACTTGCACATGACCTTAGAAAGTCTATCAGGACACTTGGCACATATATTGATGATATCGACCAGACTATGAGACAGTTTGCAGATGGCAATTTCAACTTTAAGCCACAGGTGGAGTGGAAAGGCGATTTTGTAGGAATTAAAGAATCAATTGTTGCTTTCGAGGAGAGCATGTCAGATACAGTAAGTGGTATCCAGAGAGCGGCAAATGAGGTTTCAAATGGTGCTGAGCAGGTAGCTGCCAGCTCAAGTGATCTGGCGCAGGGCGCAACAGACCAGGCCGCCGTTGTGGAGGAGCTTACAGCCACACTTGCTTCTGTAGCGGATCAGGTAGCTGAGAATGCCGAGCATGCAAAGGAAATCAGCCAGAAGGTTGATGGACTCGGAACTGAGATTATGGATAGCAACGGACAGATGCATGAGATGGTTACATCCATGAATGAGATAAATGAGGCATCTCATGAGATTGGTAAAATCATCGCAACAATCAATGAGATTGCATCGCAGACAAACCTTCTTGCACTCAATGCTTCTATCGAGGCAGCCAGAGCAGGAGAGGCAGGAAAAGGCTTTGCAGTTGTAGCAGATCAGGTTACTGTACTTGCTGAGCAGAGTGCAAATGCTGCTAAGGAGTCAGCAGCTCTTATTGAGTCTTCAGTCAAGGCTGTTGAAAAAGGAATGGTTATTGCAGGTAAGACAGCATCACAGCTTGAGGAGGTTGCAGGCAATTCCAAGACTATCACAGATGAGGTTAATGGAATCGCAGAGACACTTGAGACACAGACAGATGCTATCAAGCAGATTAATAATGGTGTAGAGCAGATTAACGATGTAGTTCAGACCAACTCAGCTTCTTCGCAGGAGTGTGCAGCTGCAAGTCAGGAGATGAGCAGTGAGGCTGAGAGCTTAAATGAGCTTATACGTCATCTGAGAGTTGCTGAGCAGTAAGCATATTATATTGAATAGAATTATTGATGGTCACAATCAGGAGTGATTTGATGGTAACCGGATGTTACTGTTAAGACTGAGATGTGAAGCAGCAATATTAATATCCCCACGTTTATTTCCATGTATATGGCGAAAAACGTGGGGATATGTTATTATATGAGTATGACATTAAAAGATAGAATACCAAAAGAATTTTATAGCTTATTCCGCACGAAAAATATGGATGCATACATGCAGATAGTTGTTGCGTTATATGAGGAGAACAACGAGGTCTATGCATCACTGGGACTGACACGTGAGGAGTGTCAGATAATCATAGCGGATACCATATCAAAAACAGGCATTGTATGGCAGACTGATTATAATGAAGATGAGAGTGATAAAGATAGTGGCAGCATGGATAATCATGATGATTATAATCCTGATTCCGAAATTGATGTTATATATGACCAGGCCAGTTTCGCATACACCCTGACACCATCAGCTATATTGGGCAGGCTTATAAACTGGGGCTGGATCAGGAGTGATTTTGATGAAAAGCTCAACACATATGTGATTGCATTTCCTCAGTACAGCCAGATGTATGCTGAGCTATTTAAAAAGCTGCTTGTGGATGATGACAGCAGGGAGCGTGAGAGCATTTTGGCTGTTTACAGTGCGCTTTTCACATATTTTTCAGACCCGGAAAAAAATAATGATATTCTGAAAAATGCGTTGTATACGTCAAAAAATCTTGGTCAGCTTTTATCAAATATGCAGGATGGTATGAGGGCATATTTTGATGAGCTGTCACGTATGAAGGATTTTATAGGTATACAGAAGGTACTGATTAAGGAAATTAATAACAGTGATAGCAGACGTTATGCCATCCTTACAACCACGGATAGCTTTTATCGTTACAAGGAGGCTGTAAAGGAGCTTATAAGCAAAATTCTTAATCAGAACGATGACAGAAGGGCTGAGCTTGAGGGAATTCTTTCGCAGACTACACACGGTACGTTTGAGAGAAAACGCTATGAGTACAGCGTGGAGTACTGTGATAAGGCAAGTGAGCTTGTTTATAAGGTGGAGCATGAGTTTGACCTGATTGAGAGAAGGTACAACAAGCTTATTGAGCAGAAGACGATTTTTGCAAAGAGGGCGCTTGCAAGGATACACTATATCCTGCAGGAAGGCGCAGATGACGAGGATAATATAGTAAAGCTCATTAACCTGATAGATAAGAGTGATAAAACAGATGAGATACTTGGGGCTCTTCGAAACAGAATGAAGTTCACCAGACAGTTTTACAATGTAACGGACGACAGTTTTCCGGGAAGAAGAGAGAGAGGAAGAAGTGAGTTTGTTCCGTTTGTTATTGACGATGCTTCGGCAGGCGAAGATGATATGGCAGATTTTGTGCCAAAGCCATTGTATACCAAAAAGGAGCTTCAAAGCTTCAGAGATATAAATATGCGTGATGGCATGTTTGTGACAGATGAACAAACTGTGGAATCCATGGAGGATCTGGAAAAGCTTCTGTTTTTATGGCAGGAGGAGACCAATGAGCGCATGGGTGAGGATACGGTGAGTCTGGATGGAGAGATAACAAAGAGTGATGGTGTAAGCTACTCAAGGCTTGTAATATCCAAATCAAACGCTAAACGAGAAGCATAGAAAAGAGAGTAATATATGTTTGAATATATGGAAAATGTCTCGCCAAATGAGGCTGAAAATATCAAAAAAACTATTCAGGATCTGTTCAGGCAGACCTGTATTCTGCAAATGAAATGTGACCCTGTTACATTGATTCAGAGGGATAATCCAAGGTATCAGGTGTGCCTTAGAAACAGAGAGTTTATCGCAGATTATCTGGCGGTGCTTGACTGTGAGCTGGTTCACGACCAGCAGGAGCATCTTTTCAGAATAAAGGGTGATGGAGTCATACTTGAGAAGATGACTCTTCTGACTGCAAGGCTTGTCATTATAATGAAGATGATATACAGGGATAAAATCATGGGCGAGGGGCTTAATGCGACAACAACGAATCTGGCAGAGATTCGTGAGTATGGCAGAAATACCAATCTGATTACCAGAAAGCTCAATAATCAGGAATGGTCAGACGCTCTTTTGCTTATGAAAACACATCAGATGATTGAACTGCCGGGGGCTATTGCAAACCTGGAGGACAACACACCAATCTATATTTATGGCACAGTAAATATATTCTGCTCAGCCATGGATATAAATGAGCTTGTGCGCATGTACAGTGATGAGGTGGAGCTGATTAAGTATGATAACGAGTCGGCTGCAACACTTGAAGCTGCCGGATTGAATACAGAAGGCAGTTCTGTAAAGCATACCCATGAATTTGCCAAGAACAGTGAAATGGAGGAGTTACCAATTGAGTCAGTCTAAGAAGATATTTACCAGAATGTGTCTAAACAACTGGGGCGGAATAAATCACAAGGTTTTGCAATTTAATGAGTATGTCAATTTGTTCAGTGGTAAGAGTGGCTCGGGAAAATCAACCGTCATGGATGCGATTCAGGTAATCCTCTACGGCAGCTTCAGCCCCACGTTTTTGAACAAGGCTGCAGATGATGCAAAAAACAGGAGAAGTGTTCTGAGCTATTTGAGGGGTGAGCAGAAGGATGGCTCCGCAAATCGTGGCGACTGTGATTTTTGTTCGGTCATAGCGCTTGAGATAGAGGATACAGGCAGTCATACGTTTACATGTATAGGAATAGCATTTGAGGTACGAAAAAACGATTCTGAGATTAAGAGATTTGTGTACTTCAGTCATTCGGGCAGGATGCCGGAGCCTTCATATGTGACAGCGGACGGCTTTTGCTATTCAAATAATGATATTAAAAAGCTTGTAAATACTCGCTCACAGTCAGCTGACAGACGCGCCAGAGGGGATGTAAACCGTATTTACGCATCGAAGGAGGCATACCTTGGCACATTATATGATGTTATTTTAGGATATATTGACCCGAATCGTTTTATCACAATGGAAAAAAGTGCTATTGCACTCAGAATGACAAATGGAACAGGCCAGTTTATACGTGATTATATGTTTCCAAAGAGTGACTCGGGCACGATAGAGACTATCAGTGAGCAGCTCGATGCATACAGACAAATCAGGGAAAAAATAGAGGATATGCGCAAGCGTATTGAGCTTCTTAAGGAAATAAAGGAGTCAGGGCAGGAACTGGTAAATATCCAAAGCGATATTGTCATGGCAGAGACAATGATCAGGTGCATAGATATCGAGGATATGCGTGCAAAGATTCAGGCAGCTGAGGATGATAAAAAGCGTATCGAAGAAGAACAGGACAGGCTTTCAGAAAAAGCAGAGGATATAGCCGGGCAGCAGGCAGATGTGCAGCAGGAGTATATCCAGGTATGTGCAGATTTGAAATCGAGCGACTTAGGAAGCAAAAAGGATCAGCTTAGGGAGCTTGAGAAGAGAAGTCTCATGCTTACCGACAACAGCCGTCAGTGGATTAAAATCACAAACGGACTAAAGGCCTGGGATGAGGATGAGGTCATCACAGATTATGTGAGCAATGCAGTTTTAAACCTCATTGAAGAGATTGTGGATGGCGATGTCACAGAGGCAAAATGTCAGGAGCTTCATCTAAAGCTTGAGTCTATAAAGAAGGATATCGAGGATGAGCTCGAGGACAATACTTCGCAGAAAAATGAGATAACAAAAGAGCTTAAAGAGAAAAAACGTCTGGTCGATGATATGAAGAACAACCGCAAGTCGTACAGTGAGAGCCTGCGTTCGGCAAGAGCTGCGCTGCAGAGAGACTTAAGTGATAGATTTGGCGAGCCTGTGAAGGTACAGGTATTTGCGGATATGTTTGATGTACAGGACGAGGAATGGAAGAATGCCATAGAAGGACGTATGGGCAGGCTCAAGTTCTCACTTATCACAGAGCCGCGTTATGCGCATACTGCTGCTGTTATTTTCAGAGACATGAAGCAGTTTGAGGATGTCGACCTCATCAATTCCAAGGCTATCATGGACAGTGAACCAAAGGCCATGGATGGTTCGCTCTATGAGGCGGTGGATACAAAGGAAAAGTATGTAGATGTCTGCCTGAAAAGATATCTGGGACATATTATAAAGTGCCGGAGTGTTGACGAGCTTGAGCAGGTACGAGATGGAGTTACACCGGACTGCTACTCATACAGCAACTTTATTTTCAGACATCTGAAGAAGCGCGATTATACTACAAATGCCTGCATCGGAGGCAGGGTATCCAAGGCAAGACTTGCTGAGTATGAGACAGATGTGGAGAGGCTTGAGAAGGACCAGATACAGCTTATGGGTATTATTTCAAGTCTCAAGGCACAGAGAGATTTTGAGTGCTTAAAGGGGGAGCCGGAGTATTTTGTGGGCCTTTCTGAGGCGTCAGATGAGCTTAAAGCAGTTAATTCGCAGAAAAATGAGCTCGAAGAGATTATTAGGACAATGGAGAATGGGCAGTACAAGGAGCTAAAGGAGAAAAAGAGGCTTCTTGAGAAAAACATCGATGCACTTAAGAGTGCTTTTTCACTGAATCAGCAGCAGATAAATGAAAAGATAAGCCAGCATGAGAAAATCATAGGTGCAAACGAACAGCGAAGAGCACAGCTGGAGGATATGTTACAGGGCTATGTTGCCAGAGAGGAGCTTGAGAAGCAGGTGCAGGATATGCTGCAGCATAGCTCAGGAGCATCGGTCAAGAGCAAACAGCGTGAGAAGCTTATTGAGCTGCAAGGCGCAGACGGAAATGGTGGCAGGCAGCAGTCGTGTGTGGAGACGTTGCAGACTGCCCGCTACAGGTATATAAAGGAGTTTCCGTCAGGTCAGTTCAGCGGAGCCGAGAAGTCAAATAAGGCATATGAGGAGCTGTTGGAGAAGTACGAGAAGGATTATGAGCCGGAATATGAGAGTGAGTTTGAGGAGCAGTGCAAGGTGATTTACAAAAGTCTCAGAGAGAATGTCATCGGTACAATTCATGGTGATATCAAGGCTGCAAAGCGCCATGCTTATGAGATAAACAGGCTTCTTAGGGAGACTAATTTCTCAGACAGTACCTATCAGATTAAGATAGAGCCGGCAAAGAACGAAAACGGTCAGTTCTATGATATGCTTATGGCGGAAGAACTGGACAGTAAAAATCCGGATAATGGCGGAATAGCTGGACAGATAAGCTTTGGTGAGGATGATTTTTATAAGAAATATGAGCAGAAAATTAAACTTTTGACAGACAAGTTCATGCCGCCAAGGGATGAGGATGAGCATCTGCGAATGCAGAAGCGCAAGGAAATGGAGCAGTATGCGGATTACCGCAATTATCTGTCATTCAGCATGTATGAGCAGGTTACGGACGAAAACGGCCGTGTCATCAGAGAGAACTTTGTAGATGACATGGCAGGACGTGATTCGGGCGGCGAGGGACAGAACCCTAAGTATGTTGCGCTTCTCGCGGGCTTTGCGATGCTTTATATGCAGCAGAGCAATCGTGATTCAAAGATTAAGCTGGTGCTTTTGGATGAGGCATTTTCAAAGATGGATCAGGAGCGAAGTGCGGTGTGTCTCAAGTATGCAAGGAAGATGGACTTGCAGCTGATTGTCTGTGTACCGGATGAACGTTTGCAGTCGCTTATCCGAAATGTGGACTGTGTCTATGGCTTCAGGCGGCATAATAATCAGATTTCTATGATGCATATAGACAAGGGCGATTATCTGAAATTGATGGAGGGATAGATATGGCATATTATATAGCAGAGGGTGCCGTTGTTAAGGGGCAGGTGACAATGGCTGACGGAGCAAGCGTATGGTATAATGCAACTGTAAGAGGCGATTCAGAACCGATAGAAATAGGCAGAAATTCGAATATACAGGACAATGCAGTGGTACATGTGGACTTAAGCCACAGTGTCAGAATCGGTGACAATGTGACAATAGGACACAGCGCAATTGTTCACGGGTGTACTATAGGTGATAATACACTCATCGGCATGGGTGCCATCGTGTTAAATGGAGCAAGGATTGGTAAAAACTGCATAATAGGTGCGGGCGCTCTTGTCACCCAGGGCACCGATATTCCTGACGGAAGCCTCGCATTTGGTTCTCCGGCAAAGGTGGTCAGGGCACTGACCGCTGATGAGATAGAGGAGAATCATCGCAATGCCATGCATTATGTGGAGATTGCGAGGGAGTCGCTGATTTAATATTGGACGGATTATTTACATAAACTTTGCAAATGGGTGGTAGCGGTTTTTACATAAAAAAAATAAAATCGTAGTCTGAGGAATACAAAACAGGGAAGGTATAATTTATGAAATCAAAAGAAGACAATACACAAAAGAAAAGCAAAAAGCTTTCATCAAAGGAGCTCTCATGGGTATTATATGATGTGGGAAATTCCGCATACACATTGCTTGCGTGTGCGCTCATACCGATATGGTACAAAAGCCTTGCCGTTGGAGATGGTGCAGGGCAGATTTCATCTGACAGGGCAACCGCGTATTATGCGGTGGCAATAGCTGTGATGACAGTTGTATCAGCACTTATCGGGCCTGTCTGTGGTGCGATAGCAGACCATATGCGCATCAAAAAGGCTATTTTTTCAACGACCGTAGTTGTTGGAGTGTCGGCATGCATACTTAACGGTTTTACGCCTACATGGGTGCTGTTTCTTGTTATCTATGTGCTTACAAAGATATTTTACAATGCATCGCTGGTGTTTTATGACTCGATGCTTGTCGATGTGACGACAAAGGATAGAATGGACGAGGTGTCTTCCTACGGCTATGCCTGGGGATATCTGGGCTCGTGTGTGCCGTTTCTTGTTTCACTTGCAGCGTACATCTGTGGACCGGATATGCTTGGATACATATCAAACCGCCTGTCGATGATAATAGGCTTTGCGGTTACAGGAATCTGGTGGTTAGTTGTTACAATTCCATTGTTTAAGAGCTATAAACAGGTGAATTATGTATCGGATGCAGCAGACAAAGATATTCATAAGAATTTTGAAAATGATGCATTTATAAGAGACAATATCAAGGAGAAAAACAAAACAAACAAAAATCCGGGAGTCCTAAGACTTATAGCTGACGCATTTGCACAGATTTTTGGAACAATCAAAAAAATAGCTACAAAAGATAAAAAAGTAGGACTGTTTTTGGTTGCTTTTTTCCTTTACATAGATGGTGTAGGTACTATAATAGATAACTGTATAAACATAGGAACTGATTTAAAGCTTGATTCAGTGGGACAGGTAGTGTTTTTACTTTTTACACAGATAGTGGCATGCATCGGTTCACTTGTTTTTGGAAGATTGTCACAGACATACAAAACTACAACGCTTTTGTATGTCTGCATTGCGGGATATTTTGCAGTTTGCCTATATGCACTTACACTGCATGATCTGATTGGCTTTGGAATCATGGCATTTGGTGTGGGATGCTTCCAGGGCTCATTGCAGGCGCTGTCACGCTCATATTTTTCAAAGATTATTCCTCCTGAGAACTCGGGAGAGTATTTCGGAATCTATGATATTTTTGCAAAGGGAGCTTCATTTTTAGGCTCGCTTGTCATCGCGTCAGTAAAGCTTGCAGGCGGCACGATAAATGTGGCGGTTGCAACTATGGCAATATTCTTTGCAGTGGGATTTGTATTTTTAAGGCTTGCAGACAGATATGATGCACCGAGGCATGAAAATAACTAAAATAAAAAGTAACGAAAGAAGGCTTAAAGCATGATAAACACAGAGGGAACAAAGGTCTGGGCACACAGAGGAGCATCCGGATATGCACCGGAGAACACACTTGAGGCATTCAAGAAGGCAGAAAAGATGAAGGCTGACGGCGTGGAGCTTGATGTGCAGCTCACAAAGGATGGAGAGCTTGTGGTCATACACGATGAGACCGTGGACAGAGTGAGTGGAGAGAAAGGCTTTGTAAAGGACTATACACTCAAGGAGCTGAAGCGCCTCAATGTGTCAAAGCACATGCCGTCCTATGACAAGAAGACTCGCATTCCAACACTCGATGAGGTGTTTGACCTGCTCAAAAACACAGAGATGACCATAAATATCGAGCTCAAAAACGGTATCGTACAGTACAAAAATCTGGAGAAAAAGGTACTGGCGCTCGTGGAAGAGTATGATATGCTTGACAGAATCTGGTGCTCATCATTCAATCACGAGTCGATTGTGCGCATGAAAAAGCTTTGCCCTGATATGAGGTGTGGTCTGCTTTTTTCTGACATTATAGTAAATCCGGCAGAGTATGCAAGCGAGCTTCATGTGGATGCGCTTCATCCGGCAACCTACCATATGCAGGATGAAAACTACATTGACAAGGCGCACGGAAGAGGACTTAGAGCTCATGTATGGACTGTAAACGAAAAGCATGAGATGAAGGCACTTGTCAAGGCAGAAGCAGATGCAATTATCACAAATTATCCTGATATTGCTGTTGAAATAGTTAAAAATGCCTAAAAGATATATAAAATGCACACAAAATTAATTTATGTAAAGCTGAGTAAAGAAATGTAAAGTTTTTACCATGATTTTACATAACTGCGTTTTGGACTTTACATTAGCTTGATACTATTAACTTGTTGAATAGTTATTGATTAATTTTAATAATTTATCATGCTAATGGAGAGATTAATTATGTTGAAAAAGAAATTACCAAAGAAAGCGGTCGTCATAGGAATGATGGCAACGATGATAACAGGCTGTTCACAAGAGGTACAAACTACCCATGTGGACGGCCTTAATTCATATAAAAATACGTCACCGGGATGGTAATGCAGCTTGCTGCAAAGGAAATACTCAGATGTGCTGATAATGTTGAAGAAATGTTTGTAAATTTGCATGAATGTATTGACAAAAAAGGCAAAAATATCGAAAATGAACTTAAGAGTGCACGGACATTGCAGAAGCATTATGTGCTGTGCGGTATAGCGAGAATTGGAATATTATCAGATGATATCAACGGAGAGGTAAATATTGCATAGGGAAAGAGTTTTAAAGGCACTTGCACAGCTGCTTGTCGAGGTGGAAAATAAGCTTCATCTGGCAGACAGAAGGAGACGCCGTGAGGATAAACTGATAGAGCGGGCAAGACTGCTTGAAATGCAGCGGGCACAAAATAAAATGAACTTAAAAGACGCAGACGCGAATGGAAAAATATCATATAGAATAGGAGCATATATGCAGATGAAAAAACTGGAAGAAGTTTACACAAACAGGGAGCTGTCATGGTTACAGTTCAATGAGCGAGTATTAAATGAGGCGGGCAATCCAAGAGTACCGCTTGCAGAGAGACTGACCTTTGCATCAATCTACCAGACAAATCTGGATGAGTTTTTCATGGTAAGAGTAGGATCACTCATGATGCAGATGAATTCAAAGGAAAAGATTTTCGAGAACAAGACAAAGATGTCGAGTGAGGAACAGGTATCGGCAATCCTTGACAGAGTATGCGAGCTTGAGAAGAAAAAAGCAAGGATTTACGAGCAGCTCATGGGCGAGCTTGAGCCAAAGGGCGTGCGCATAATCAATTTCAACAAGCTGTCAAAGGATGAGGGAGATTTACTGGAGGCATATTTTGATGCACACATTGCACCTTTCCTCTCACCAATGATTATAGGAAAACAGCAGCCGTTCCCATTCCTTGCCAATAAACAGCTCTATGCGGTAGTGCTTTTAACCACGCAGAAGGGAAAGAAAAAGACAGGTATCGTGCCATGCTCAAACAGCGTATTCAAGCGTCTGATTGAGATACCTACAAGACCGGGCACATTTATGCTGTCAGAGGAACTTATTTTACACTTTGTATCCAAGCTCTATCCAAAGTATGTAATCCGTGAGAAATCAATCATGCGTGTGACACGTAATGCGGATATCGATGCGCAGAGCATGTATGATGAGGATATGGATTATCGTAACATGATGGAGGAGCTCATCAAGAAGAGAGTGCGTCTTGACCCTGTAAGAGTTGAGCTATCAAGAAAAATCAACCGCAAGGCGATTGACGAGCTCTCGAGCTTCCTTGAGATTGGCAAAAAGCATTTTATCAGTGTAAAAACACCGCTTGATATGTCATTCGTATTCCAGCTTCAGCACTATCTGCGGGATAAGCAGGAGCTTTTCTTTGAGAAGCGTACACCGCGTGACACACCTGAGCTTTCGCTCAAGGAGAGTATACTTGGACAGGTTGAGAAAAAGGACGTGCTTCTTTCATATCCGTTTGAGAGCATGAAGCCGTTTATCAAGATGCTTAACGATGCAGCAGAGGATCCTGATGTAGTTTCTATCAAGATGACACTATACAGAGTGGCAGACAAGAGCCAGATTATCGATGCACTTATAGAGGCTGCAGAAAACGGCAAGGAAGTTATCGTGCTTGTCGAGCTGCGTGCGAGGTTTGATGAGGCTAACAACATAGAGATGTCACACCGCCTTGAGGACGCAGGCTGTCAGATACTTTACGGACTCGGTGATTACAAGGTACACTCAAAGCTCTGCCTCATCACAAAGAAAAAGGGCGATGGCTTTGAGTACATCACTCAGATTGGTACAGGAAACTACAACGAGAAGACCTCGCGTCTTTATACAGATTTATCCCTCATCACTGCAAATCAGGAGATTGGAGCAGATGCATCAAGGGTGTTTATGGCGCTTCAGAGAGGTGAGACTGTTTCGGACGGAGATGTAAAACATCTGCTTGTTGCCCCAAAATGCCTGCAGAATAAGATTGTTGACATGATTGATGAGCAGATTGCCAATAAGAATGCAGGAAAACCGGCATACATCGGAGTTAAGATTAACTCTCTCACTGATAAGGTGCTTATAGACAAGCTTATCGATGCTTCTCAGGCAGGCGTGAAGGTTGAGCTTATTGTCAGAGGAATATGCTGTGTGAAGCCGCAGGTTGAGAATGCCACAGAAAACATCACTGTAATAAGTGTTGTAGGAAGATATCTTGAGCATTCACGTATATACAGATTTGGTGTGGGCGATGATGAGAAGATTTACATTGCGTCAGCAGATTTTATGACCAGAAATACCGTAAGACGTGTGGAGGTTGCAACACCGGTATACGATGCACATGCTAAGGACAAGATCCGCCATATCTTCGATACAATCATGACAGATGACGAGAAGGGCAAGGAGCTTTGCGCTGATGGTGAGTATGTGGACAGAAAGATAAACAGCACACCGATAGATTCGCAGGAGCAGTTCTTTGAGGAAGCATACAAAAATGCCGATAAGAGTGCGGACAATCAGTAAAATGAGGTAATTGCATAAAGATATGGAATATATCTTAAGCTTATTGGAGGAAAGATAGTATAATGGGCAAAAAAGAAGCAAAGACAAATGCAATAAGAATACTGGAAACAATGAAGATTCCATACGAGGCACGCACATACGAGTGCGATGACTTTGTGGATGCAGCTCAGATAGCGGACAAGCTTGGACTTGACCATGCAGGCATGTACAAGACTATCACGACAGTCGGCAAAAGTGGTGGATATTATGTGTTTGTAGTACCGATAGATGACGAAATTGATTTCAAAAAAGCCGCAAAGGCAGCAGGCGAGAAATCCATAGAGATGCTGCATCTCAAGGATTTGACAAAGGTTACGGGCTATATAAGGGGCGGCTGTACATCAATTGGAATGAAAAAGCAGTATCCTACATTTATCCATGAGGCGGCTAAGGAGCAGGACAAAATCACGGTCAGCGGAGGCAGGCTTGGGCTTCAGATTACGCTGTCACCGGATGATTTGTGCAGGGCGGCAAAGGCAGAGTATGCAGATATCATAAAATAATTAAAATGAGAGTTCTTTTTCCTAGGCTTTTACACGTCAGTGTGTTATAATAAAGAAAGCTGGCGATTGCTAAGACAGACGGTTTGGCGAATAAACCTACAATGCAATCGTAATAATAGAACTAAAGCAGAGGAATAATAGAGATGGAAAAAATTATTTTAACAGGAGACAGACCAACAGGAAGACTCCATATAGGCCATTACGTGGGCTCACTTCGCAGAAGAGTTGAGCTTCAGAATTCAGGAGAGTATGACAAAATATTTATCATGATTGCCGATGCACAGGCACTCACAGACAATTTTGACAACCCTGAGAAAATCAGACAGAATATCATAGAGGTAGCACTTGATTACCTCTCAGCAGGACTCGACCCGGCCAAGTCTACACTGTTTGTGCAGTCACAGATACCGGAGCTTACTGAGCTTACATTTTTCTACTCAAATCTCGTTACAGTATCGAGACTTCAGAGAAACCCTACAGTAAAGAATGAGATTAAGCTTAGAAATTTCGAGGCAAGTATACCGGTTGGCTTCTTCAATTATCCAATCAGCCAGGCAGCAGATATCACTGCTTTCAAGGCTACAACTGTTCCGGTTGGAGAGGACCAGCTCCCAATGATAGAGCAGACCAGGGAGATTGTCAGAAAGTTTAATTCTATCTATGATGAGGTGCTCGTTGAGCCGGATGTGCTTTTACCTGAGAATGAGGCATGCTGCAGGCTTCCTGGTACAGATGGCGGACAGAAGATGAGCAAATCATTGGGCAACTGTATCTATCTGGCTGATACAGAGGCAGATGTCAAGAAGAAAATCATGAGTATGTATACAGATCCGACACATATCCAGATTTCAGATCCGGGACACGTGGAGGGCAATACAGTATTCACATATCTTGAGGCTTTCTCAAAGCCTGAGCATTTTGAGGAGTATCTGCCGGAGTATGCTAACCTTCAGGAGCTTAAGGACCACTATACAAGAGGCGGTCTTGGTGATGTGAAGATTAAGAAATTCCTCAACAACATCATGCAGGAGGAGCTTTCACCTATCCGCGCAAGAAGAGCAGAGTATGAGAAGGATATTCCGGCTGTATATGAGATACTAAGGAAGGGCAGCGAGACAGCAAGAGAGGCTGCAGCACAGACAATGGCAGAGGTTAAGCGCGCCATGAGGATAAATTACTTTGAGGATGCAGAGCTTATAAAGAGCCAGAGTCAGAAATACGCTGAGAAGTAATATCTTTTATTTCAAAGACAATACGTTAGTGATGTCAAAATATTTTGTGGCATTATGTGTGTCATAAAAGCCACGGGGAGGCACCATGGTCAAGTTTTACAGGACAGATGACAAATTAATACATGAGCTGGATACGCTGCAGGGAGGTACCTGGATACAGATGGTCAACCCTTCTGTAGCAGAGGGACAGATGGTAGCGGATGATCTGAATGTTGATATTGAGGACGTACTTGCAGCACTCGATGAGGAGGAGAGCTCCCGTATAGAGCTGCAGGATGGGTATACACTGATTCTTGTGGATATACCTTCGATAGAGACTAGGCATGACAAGGAGTCATATACCACAATCCCACTTGGCATCATACTTACAGATGATGAGATAGTGACAGTCTGTACAGAGGATACACCGGTGCTTCAGGTATTTTTAAATAACCGTGTAAAGGAATTTTCCACCAAGAAAAAGATGCGCTTTGTATACCAGATTCTTTACAGGATATCTGTACTGTATCAGAATGATCTGCGCATCATAGACAAGATGCGTACTGAGATTGAGGAGAGAGTCGGAGAGGATACAGAGGAGGACGATTTGATTGCGCTTCATGAGCTGGAATCCACACTCGTATACTTTGCCACATCGCTTCGTGCCAATGGAGTTGTGTTAGAGAGACTGACCAGATACAAGCGCCTTGAGCAGTATCCGGAGGACAAGGAGCTTCTCGGAGATGTAATTGTCGAAAATAAGCAGGCTATTGAGATGACGGGAATTTACAGGGACATCATAAATGGTACCAGAGAGCTTATGAGCACGGTCATTGACAACAGACTTAACAATGTCATGAAGTCGCTCACAATCATCACACTTATCATGGCTATTCCGACAGTTATCTCAGGAATCTATGGCATGAATGTCAGCTCAAAGTGGGTACCGCTTGCGACGACAGCACATGGATTTATGATTATAATAGGTGTTATAGTTGTCATATGTGTGCTGATACTGATTTTATTGAAGAAAAAGAGAATATTGTAATATATTGCGTATTCATTAAAATGCCGCAGTGTTTCATAGAAAATAATGAAATACTGCGGCTGATTTTATTTTAGAGCTGATTAGCAGATACTTTCAAAGCGTCCGCTTGCACCACAAGGCAGCACGAGTCCGTTTGAAGAAACCGGAAGACCAATTTCGCTTGCGGTTACTTTACCATCAAACTTTTTAAGCGCAGTGCTTATCATATAGGTGAGCACTGCAGGCTGCAAGCCTGTCGTATAGGAATTAATAAGGAAGAAAAGCGGCTTGTCGGTAAGGAGCTTTGCACAAAGCTGCACAAGCGGATATACGCTTTCCTCAATTTTCCAAATTTCACCCTTAGGACCTCTGCCGTATGACGGCGGATCCATTATGATGGCATCGTAATGATTGCCACGGCGGATTTCACGCTCAACAAACTTCACACAGTCATCCACAAGCCATCTGATAGGTGCGTCACCAAGACCGCTGCTTACAGCGTTTTCCTTAGCCCATGTGACCATGCCCTTTGAAGCATCCACATGTGTGACAGCGGCGCCTGCGGCAGCGGCAGCAAGAGTGGCACCTCCGGTGTATGCAAAGAGATTTAATACCTTTACATCACGACCGCTTTTTTTTGCATCGTAAATCTTCTTTGAAAACCAGTCCCAATTGGCGGCCTGCTCAGGAAACAGACCGGTGTGCTTGAAGCTGAATGGTTTTAAGTGAAATGTGAGCTCCTTATTAATAGGAAGAGAGTAGTTTATGGTCCACTCCTGCGGCAGATCGAAAAACTCCCACTCACCGCCGCCTTTCTTGCTTCTGTGATAGTGACCGTTAAGCTTTTTCCAGTTCTTATTAGTCTTTGGAGTGTCCCAAATTACCTGAGGATCGGGACGAAGCAAAATATATTTAGACCAACGCTCAAGCTTTTCACCGCATGAGCAGTCAATAACCTCGTAATCTTTCCATCTATCTGCTAACCACATATGTTTATATTCCTTTCTTATCTGCGTGTAAAAAATAAACTACACGTTGCTTGCATTTAATCGGGTTTCTTCTATAATAATATACGTGCAAAAGTGTAATTTTTCAATGAAATATTACCCGAAATAAAAAAATAAATTTTTTTTGAAAAAAGTATTGCAATTATTGTAAACGTCATGTATAATATCACTTGCTGTGGCATGATAGCTATGAAGTTTGAAGTTACTGTCCATGAGACAGAGAATTCGGCGGAGCGAATGTCAAGTTAGGAAACTGACGGCAAGTCACTGTACAGAACAGATATGGTCTACAAAATGTAGAAACAACGTGTGAAAGTCCACAGGACACACACGGAGATGTGTACAGTCACCGCTTGTCGTACTGAAGTTAAAAGTGCGAAAAGGAGGCGACTTTTTTTATGGCAAGTCAAGTAATGAGAATTACTCTCAAGGCGTATGATCACGAGTTAGTAGATTCAAGCGCAAAGAAAATCATCGAGACTGTAAAGAAGAATGGATCACAGGTGAGCGGACCGGTACCTCTTCCAACAAAGAAGGAAGTAGTTACAATTCTTAGAGCTACTCACAAGTATAAGGATTCTCGTGAACAGTTCGAGCAGAGAACTCATAAGAGACTTATCGATATCATCAATCCAACACAGAAGACAACAGAGTCTTTATCAAGGATTGAAATGCCAGCTGGTGTTTACATTGATATCAAAATGAAGCAGAAATAAGCTTCAACAATTAATTAGTATATCCCCGAATGGTTTATATAGAAGATACAGTGCGAAAGCATAACGATCTAGTAGGCTGCTCTAGGATGAACGGTTCCGCTACTTGTTCCGGCTAATTCTTCGCGGGCTGGGTTGACAGGCAAGAGGCGTTCCGCTGTAGAAAACAGGAGGTAAAGAAATGAAGAAAGCGATTTTAGCAACAAAAATCGGTATGACACAGATCTTCAATGCAGATGGTGTATTAGTACCTGTAACTGTATTAGAGGCTGGTCCATGTGTTGTAACACAGATCAAAACTGTTGAGAATGACGGTTACAGCGCAGTTCAGGTTGGTTTCGGCGACAAGAAAGAGAAAGTCGTTGAGAAGGATGCCAACGGTAAAAAGAGCGTAGCACACAGACATGGTGTTAATAAGGCTCAGATGGGACACTTCAAAAAAGCAGGTGTTTCAGGAAAGAGATTCGTTCGCGAGTTCAAATTCGAAAACGCAGATGAGTACAATTTAGCAGATGAGATCAAGGCTGACATCTTCGCAGAGGGTGACAAGGTTGACGTAACTGCTATTTCAAAAGGTAAAGGTTTCCAGGGTGCTATCAAGAGATTAGGTCAGCACAGAGGACCAATGGCTCATGGTTCTAAATTCCATCGTCATCAGGGTTCTAACGGTGCTTGTTCTTCACCAAGTAAGGTATTCAAGGGAAAAGGAATGCCTGGACACATGGGTAGCGTAAAGGTTACAACTCAGAATCTTGAGGTTGTAAGAGTTGACGCAGACAAGAACTTACTGTTAATCAAGGGCGCAGTTCCAGGAGCTAAGAAAGCTCTCATTACAGTAAAAGAGACTACAAAATCTGGTAAATAGTGCAAAGTAAGAAAGGAGGAACTTTACGATGGCTAACGTAGCTGTATATAACATGGAAGGCAAAGAAGTCGACAAGATCGAGTTAAATGATTCCATTTTCGGCGTAGAAATTAATGAGCATTTAGTTCATATGGCTGTTCTTCAGCAGCTTGCAAATAAACGTCAGGGAACTCAGAAAGCTAAGACACGTTCTGAAGTTCGCGGTGGCGGAAGAAAACCATGGAGACAGAAGGGAACAGGACATGCACGTCAGGGTTCTACAAGATCTCCACAGTGGACAGGTGGTGGAGTTGTATTCGCTCCTACTCCTAGAGATTACTCATTCAAGCTCAACAAGAAAGAGAAGAGAGCAGCTCTTAAGTCTGCACTTACATCAAGAGTTGTTGAGAACAAGTTCGTTGTAGTAGATGAGCTTAAGCTTGATGAGATTAAGACAAAGAAATTCGTAGAAGTATTAAAGAACCTCAATGTTGAGAAGGCACTCGTTGTATTAAATGATATGGACGAGAAAGTTATCGCTTCTGCAGCAAACATCCCGACAGTTAAGACAACTCAGACAAATGAGCTTAACGTATTCGATGTATTAAAATATGACACAGTAGTAGTTACAAAGGCTGCTGTAGCAACAATCGAGGAGGTATATGCATAATGGCAAACGTACAGTACTATGATGTAATCCTCAAACCAGTAGTAACTGAGAAGAGTATGAATGCAATGGCTGAGAAGAAATACACATTCCTTGTTCACCCGGATGCAAACAAGACTATGATCAAAGAAGCAGTAGAGAGAATGTTCGAAGGAACAAAGGTTGCCAAAGTTAACACAATGAACTGCGAAGGCAAGAACAAGCGTCGTGGAATGGTAACAGGAAAGACTGCTAAGACAAAGAAGGCTATCGTACAGCTTACAGCAGACAGCAAAGATATAGAGATCTTCGCAGGACTGTAGACCGAGGTCGAAAGCAACTTCAAAATGATATGCGTCAGAAAAGACGCGATAATGAAAACATATCGAAAGGAGAAACAAAATGGGAATTAAGACATATAACCCATATACACCTTCCAGAAGAAATATGACTGGTTCAGATTTCTCAGAGATTACAAAGACAACTCCTGAGAAGTCACTTGTTACTTCTTTAAAGAAGAACGCTGGTCGTAACAATCAGGGTAAAATCACAGTTAGACACCAGGGTGGTGGAAATAGAAGAAAATACAGACTTATCGATTTCAAGAGAAATAAGAAAGACGGTATTCCAGCAACTGTAATTGGTATCGAGTACGATCCAAACAGAACAGCAAACATCGCACTTATCTGCTATGCAGATGGTGAGAAATCATATATTCTTGCTCCAGCAGGACTTACAGACGGAATGAAGGTTATGAGCGGTGCTCAGGCTGAGGTCAGAGTTGGAAACTGCTTACCACTTGAGAATATCCCAGTTGGTACACAGATTCACAACATCGAGCTTCTTCCTGGAAAGGGCGGACAGCTTGTTCGTTCAGCAGGACTTAGCGCACAGCTTATGGCTAAAGAAGGCAAATATGCAACACTTCGTCTTCCTTCAGGAGAGATGAGAATGGTTCCAATTCAGTGCCGTGCTACAATCGGTGTAATTGGAAACGGAGATCACAACCTCGTAAATATTGGTAAAGCCGGACGTAAGCGTCACATGGGTGTTCGTCCAACAGTTCGTGGATCTGTTATGAACCCTAACGACCATCCACACGGTGGTGGAGAAGGTAAGGCACCTGTAGGACGTCCAGGACCATGTACTCCATGGGGCAAACCTGCACTTGGCTTAAAGACCAGAAAGAAGAACAAACAGTCTAACAAGATGATCGTTCGTAGAAGAGACGGTCGTGCAATCAAATAATTAGGAGGTTGAATAAATGGCACGTTCATTAAAAAAAGGACCATTTGCTGATGAAAGCTTACTTAAAAAAGTAGATGCTATGAACGCTTCTGGTGACAAGTCTGTAATCAAGACATGGTCACGTCGTTCAACAATCTTCCCTTCATTCGTTGGACACACAATCGCTGTTCATGATGGAAGAAAGCATGTTCCTGTATATGTTACAGAGGATATGGTTGGACATAAACTTGGTGAGTTCGTTGCAACAAGAACTTACA
>OLZU01000520.1_pt1 | contig 22961 bp, 19 predicted proteins | sample 1674101 | NCBI WGS metagenome assembly OLZU01 (sample SAMEA103958143, study PRJEB25191) | human gut metagenome | biome: human-associated habitat [ENVO:00009003]; feature: intestine environment [ENVO:2100002]; material: feces | place: Germany | collected 2013/2015
TGGCCAAGAAGAAGCCTCTGAGTGTGCTGGCCGCCCCGCTGAAGATCTACCCGCAAGTTCTGGAAAATGTTCGAGTGACCGATAAGAAAGCCGCACAGGATGATGAGGCAGTGCAGGCAGCAGTCAAGGCTGTGCTGAAGCACTTGGTAACACTGGTCGTATTCTGGTGCGCGAGTCTGGTACGGAGCCTCTGGTGCGCGTGATGGTGGAAGCCCCTGACCATGTTACCTGTCAGAAGTATGGGTCGTGGAGGCCATCAAGGGCAAGGGTTACGCCGTCTAACGCAAGTTATGCCGATATATATTTCTTGCCATCCAATATTTGTAATGCTATACTTATGTTATAAATACTGAATGGAGGTGTCCCATATGCCCCGTCCCAAAGGAAGCAAGAACAAGCCCAAGACCGCAAAAGCAACCGTTGACTTTGCTGCACAGCTCGCTGAAAAGCAGGCCGCAAAGGAAGCCGTTACCGCCGAAATTGCATCCATCACTGCCAATATCGATGCATTGAAAGCCGACCTGAAAACCAAGAAGGCAGAGCTGAAATTTATCGACAAGGAAATCGCCAGAATCGAAGCCAAGAAGGTCAAAGCTGAAACCAAAGCAGCGGAATCGGCAAAGAAAGCCGAAGCTGAGGATGTGCTGAAAAAGCTGCTGGCATCCGGTATGACGGCAGATGAGATCCTCGCAAAGCTGAAATAAATATTTTAGAGCCGTGTGGATCAGTCGGAGCGTAGAGTTATAGCTCTGGCAGTTCACACGGTTTTCTTATATAAATGGTAATTGATGTGACTCGGAACAAATAGAATTGTTCCATATCAAACATAAATGGCTACATTTCCCACACCATGGCTCAAAATCACGTCCGGAGAAATTTCAGTTAATCAGCAGGAGCATGTTGCCAATCTAGCTGTCATAGCGCTTCTGAGGAGAGTGCTTGGGAGAGCTGCTGCCCCGGCGGAAGCCCTAGACCCAAGGCGTTTGAACCGTGGAATGTCGTAAAAATATACGCTGAAATCTGAAAAATGCAGGCCAGAAGTGAAACGGATCAAATCCTTGCAAATGACGCTGAAACGTGATATAATTTTGGTACGAACAAACCGGTTTTGGTACGACAACGGTATGTTCTGGTACTGTAACTGTTGTTACGAAACTGTGAAGAACTACTTGGAAAAGTGCAAAAATTCAGCGTAGCTGCGACGACACCTATCAGGTTCAGGTCGTGTCCTGGTACGACAACGAGAACTCCTACACCTCTCAGATGGTCCGTACCATTAAGTACTTCGCTGAGAACTGCTGATCGGAGTTTCTCCTGAGCTGAATAAAGCTTGACTGCGCCCTTTCTCTTGTGTGATGCGAGAGAAAGGGCGCTTTTTGCTGACTATTTTGGGCGCGATAAGGTGCTTTCGTAAAATGGCACAACACATTTGCAGTGTGCCGACAAAAGCAGCACGTATTCGATCTCCATCTATTGCAACCCTTCCCCCGATATGATAAAATGGTAAAAATAAATGGAGACAACGAAACAGTATGATTACGAAACGTGAAAAACTGCAGTATGGATACCTGTTTCTGATTGATCTGCTCTCTCTGGTTCTCAGCATCGGGCTGGCGTGGGGGCTGACCGCAGGTGTTCTGCACAAGATGGGGGACTTCCAGCTGGACGATCTGGTAGAAGCCTGTTTTTTATTGCTGCTGGCCTATATCCTGACCTTTTTTACATTTGATCAGAGCGAAAATATCGTGAACCGCACTCCGATTCGTGAAGTTGAAATTGCGGTGCGGTTCAATTTTTTGCTGACTCTCATTGATGCGGCCTGTCTGGCGCTGACCAAGGCTTCCATGCTGCACTCCCGCTATTTTCTGGTGTTTGTGCCCGTCATCGATGTCTTTGTGATGACGGGCGCTCATGCTGTCCTCAAAAAGATGCTGGTACGCTCCCGCTATACCAAGGGGATTCAGAGCCTTGTGGGAGTGGTGACTACGCAGGAGAACGCAAGCCCCATTCTGGAAGAGCTGAAAAAGGACTGGTCCAAGCGTGTGACCGGCCTTGCCATTCTGGAAGCTGCCCCGGAGCAGCTTCACACTGAGATCGATGGGGTGAAGATCGAGGCGAACTTCGATAATTTCATGGACTGGCTGCGGCAGGCAGCGCTGGATGAAGTGTATCTGGATGTGGCGCAGGAGAGTGAGGAGAACATGCTGCCCTATCTCGAGGAGATGGAGAGCATGGGGCTGACGGTCCATTTCCATCTGCCGGTGCTGGATCGGATCGAAAAAGCCTGCTGTGATGAGACCAGTGCGGTGCGCATCAGCCGGGAACTGAGCCGCTGTGCGGGCGGCAATGTTGTGACGATGGGCACGGTAGAACTCAAGCTGCGGGATCAGGTGCTGAAACGGACCATGGATATCGTAGGCGGCATCGTGGGGTGCATCATCAGTATCCCCATCATTGCGTTGGTGGCCATCCCGCTTAAGCTGGAAAGCCCCGGCCCGCTGATTTTCAAGCAGCGCCGAGTGGGCCGGAATGGACGGGTGTTCTACATCCACAAGCTGCGTAGCATGTATGTGGACGCGGAGGCACGCAAAAAGGAGCTGATGGCCCAGAACGAAATGAACGGCCTGATGTTCAAGATGGAAGATGACCCCCGGATCACTCGGGTGGGCCGCTTCATCCGTCGCACCAGCATCGATGAGCTGCCGCAGTTTTTTGACGTTGTGCGGGGCTCCATGAGCCTGGTGGGTACCCGCCCGCCCACGCTGGATGAGTACCGGCAGTACGAGAGCCATCATAAGCGCCGCCTTTCCATGAAGCCGGGAATTACCGGCCTGTGGCAGGTAAGCGGCCGCAGCGATATTGATGATTTTGAAGAAGTGGTCAAGCTGGATGTCCAGTACATCGACAACTGGTCCATTTGGATGGATATCTACCTGCTGTTCAGGACGGTGGGCGTTGTGTTTGACCGGAAAGGGGCAAAATGAATTATATTCTTTTTGGTGGATCTGGTTTTATCGGCACCCATCTCATTCATTTGCTGCTGAAGGAGTGCGTCAGACCCGGCGACGTGATCTACGACCTGGATCTTGTGATGCCCGGGGAAGAGGGCGTGGTGCCGGGCGTTGTGGAAAAGAACGATGGGGTGCAGTATATCCGGCTGGATGTGCGCAAGCCCATCGATTTTGAGTTCGATCCGACTCCGGAGGACGTGATCTTTGATCTGGCAGCGGTCCACCGCACCCCCGGCCACCCGGAAGAAGCCTATTTTGAAACAAATATCCGGGGCGCGGAAAATGTGACCGCATTTGCGGAAAAATACGGCATCCGGAAGATCCTGTTCACCAGCTCCATTGCGCCCTATGGCGCGTCTGAGGACCTTAAGACGGAGGAGACTCTGCCAACTCCCAACACGCCGTATGGGATCAGCAAGCTGGTGGCAGAAAAGATCCACCAGATCTGGCAGGCCCGTGATCCGGCCCGGGAGCTGACCATCGTGCGGCCCGGCATCGTTTATGGCAAAGGGGAGCACGGCAACATGACCCGCCTGTACAGGGGGCAGAAGAAGGGCTACTTTTTCTATGCCGGCCGGAAGGACACCATCAAGGCGTGCATCTATGTCAAGGAGCTGGTGCGCTTCTTCAAGTACCGGATGATGGATCATTCCTTCCCCGGAGCAGAGATCTATAACTGTACCTACGAGCCGGCCTATACCATTGAAGAAATCTGCAATGCGATGCAGAAGGCGACCGGCCTGCACCGCCATGTGCCGTTGGTGCCCGCCGGACTGCTGCTGTTTGCGGCGGGCATTCTGGGACCCATCGGGGGCAAAAAGGTGGGCATCCATCCCGCCCGTGTCCGGAAACTGATGGTATCCACCAATGTCTGCGGCAGAAAGCTGGCCGCCACTGATTACAAGTTCCACTATACGCTGGAGGAGAGCTTTCGGGACTGGTTCGAGGATTGTGACCGCAAGGAGCTGGTATGACCATGGAGCAGAATGTACAGCCCATCCGTGTGGCCCAGATGATGACGGATATGAACTACGGCGGTGTGGAGATGGTGGTGATGAACTACTACCGCCACATGGACCGTTCCAGAGTTCAGTTTGATTTTTTTGCGCTGGAAGGCTCGACTCTGCCCCAGCGGGAAGAGATCGAACGGCTGGGCGGCCGGGTGTATGTGGTGCCAAAATATACCCACCTGCCGCAGTATGAACGGGAGATCGGGCGGCTGTTCCGTCAGAACGGATACCAGATCGTTCACTCCCACATGAACACCTTGAGCGTGCTTTCCCTCTGGGGGGCAAAGCGTGCAGGGGTGCCCAACCGGATCGCGCATAACCATTCTACGGTGGGCAGGGGAGAAGGGGCAAAAAATGTGATGAAGTACCTGCTCCGTCCCTTTGCCACAGTGTATCCCACCCGGCTCTGTGCCTGCTCCAGAACGGCAGGCAGCTGGCTTTATGGTGAAAAGCCTTTCCGGGTGTTCAACAATGCCATTGAGCTCGACCGCTTTACTTATGATGCCGCCCAACGGAAAGTCGTCCGGCAGGAGCTTGGCCTGGGGGATGAACTGGTGCTGGGCCATGTCGGGCGGTTCTGCTATGCCAAAAATCACGAATTTCTGCTGGATGTAATGGCGGAGGTCTGCAAGCAACGGCCGGATGCCGTTTTACTGCTGATCGGAGAAGGGGAAAACGAAGCCGCTTCCCGCCGGAAAGCGGAGGCGCTGGGGCTGCAGGAGAATGTCCGTTTTCTGGGCCGCCAAAGCGATCCCGCAAAGTTCTATCAGGCCATGGATGCCTTTGTTCTGCCCTCGCGGTATGAGGGGCTTGGGATCGTGCTGATCGAAGCACAAGCGGCGGCATTGCCGGTCATCTGTTCCACAGAGGTGCCGCAGGAGGCTCAGGTCCTGCCCGAGATGCAGTACCTGAGCTTGCAGGAAAGCCCGGCGGATGCGGCGATCCGGGCTGCAGAAAATGCCCGGCGGCGGGATACCTCTGCTGAGATGCGGGCAGGCGGCTTTGATATCGTCACCGAGGCGAAGAAGCTGGAAGAGTTTTACTTCGACCTGCTGAAATGAGGAGATAAGATGGACCCTTTGGTAAGCATTATCGTTCCTATTTATAATGTAAAGCCATATCTGAACCGCTGTGTGGACAGTCTATTGGGGCAGAGCTATCAGAACATGGAGCTGCTGCTGGTGGACGACGGCTCCACCGATGGCAGCGAGACCCTCTGTGATGAATATGCTGCACAGGATGCCCGGGTGCGGGTGCTCCACAAGAAAAATGGTGGTCTGTCCGATGCCCGCAACGCTGGTGTGGACGCAGCAAAGGGGGAATATCTCTCTTTTGTGGATGGCGATGACTGGGTGTCACCCTATTACATCGAGAACCTGTACCGGGCACTGGAGCAGGCAGGAGCGGATTTTTCAGCCAGCTGTTTTGAAGAAGTGTTCGAGGGCCAGCCGGTGCAGTCCGTGCCCACAGAGCGTCTGGAAGCATTCGAGATCCTGAGCCGGGAGGAATGCCTGCGCCGCATCCTGTATCAGGAGGGTATGGAGGTGACCACCCCCACCAAGCTCTATAAGCGTGCACTGTTTGAGGGCGTGCGCTACCCGGTGAGCAAGCTCTATGAGGATATCCCGGTCGCCTACGAGGTGACAAAGCGTGCCCACAAGGCGGCACATATCGCAAACCGGGATTACTACTATTTCCAGCGAGGCAGCAGCATCCAAAATATGGCCTTCAACCCCAGAAAGCTGGACAGTGTGCGGCACTGCCACGCGCTGATGGAAAATGTAAAGCGCGATTTCCCCCGGCTGAGCCGTGCAGCGGAGTGCCGCTATCTGAGCAATGTCTGCAATATCCTGTTCCAAATTCAGGACAGGCAGCATGAAAAGATTGAAAAGGCCCTCTGGCAGGAAGTGAAAAAATACCGCTGGAACGTTCTGCTGGACCCGCAGGCCCGCAAAAAGGCCCGGCTGGCGGCGGCACTTTCCTACAGCGGCTATGCCATGACCCGACGGGTCTATGAAAAAACGCAATGGCGTGGAAAAAAGTAAAGTGGAGGGATCCGGTTGGAGGAAAGAAAACCGCTTGTATCGGTCATTGTGCCGGTCTATAATGTTTACCCGTATCTGCGGGACTGTGTGCAGAGCGTGCAGGCGCAGAGTTACCAGAACTGGGAGTTGCTTTTGGTAGATGACGGCTCCACCGATGGCAGCGGGGAACTTTGTGATGAACTGGCTGTGGAGGATGGCCGCATCCAGGTGTTCCATAAGCCCAATGGGGGACAGTCCGATGCCCGGAATGTCGGGTTGCAACAGACGCAGGGAAAATATTTTTACCTGCTGGACAGCGATGACCTGATCCGCTCCACGGCCCTTGCCCAGTTCGTGGAGCGCTGTGAGGCAGATGGTGCTGACGCGGCCCTTACCCCGCTGGAAATGTTCTCGACAGAGCAGCCGGAGGGACGGACGGAAAATCCGCACCAGATCCCAGAGCTGCTGAACCGGGAAGAGACCATGCGCCGGATGCTGCTGCATCAGGGCATCGGGCATGGAGCAGGCGGCGTTTTCTTCCGGCGGGAGGTTTGGGGAGATCTGCAGTTCCCCGTTGGCATCCTGTACGAGGACTATGCGGTGATGTATCGGGCCATTGCCCGCTGTGCAAAAGTGGAAGTGTTTCCGGAACCGATGTACGATTACCGTATCCATACCGGTTCGACCATGAAGAGCGGCATTGCCGAGAAGAATCTGGTCATTCTGGATGTGGGCGAAGACGTGACCCGCTTTATTGCGGAAACGGTCCCTGTTCTGAAAGCAGAAGCGGAATATCTGCAGCTGGTTACATACCTGAAGACACTGAAAGGCATTCTGGATGGCGATTTTGCCAGCTATCCGGAGGCTCAGGCACGGATCTGCCGCTTTGTGCAGGAACACCGGGCGCTTGCCCGGCGGCCCTGGGCCAAAAGAGCAGACCGGATCAAGGTGGAAACACTTCTGATCAGCAAGCGGCTGTTCTATGCCGTTTATGGGCTGGGAGAATGGAAAAATAAACACACAGTCGAAAAATAAAATGGAGAAGTTATGCTGATTTATCTGGGGGCTTTTGCGGTTTCTGTGGGCATTGCCGCCTATGGCGAGCACCTGCGGACGAAGAAAAACAACGAGAAGGGCTTTTATCTCTGCCTGGCGCTGGCGGTGCTGGTGATGGCGGTATTGGCAGGCTTGCGGGACCCGTCCATTGGCACGGACAGCGTGGTGTATGAGGGATGGGTGGCGGATGCAAAGCTGCAGGATGGTTTGCTGGCCTGCATCCGGCAGCGGCACAAAACAGAGCCGCTGTTTATGACGCTGGTCTATCTGGCGGCCCATGTTTTTGGTGATGTCCACTGGCTCTACTTTATGGTGGACCTGCTGGCCTGCGGCCTGTTTATGATCGGGCTGGTGCAGTATAAGGAGTATGTCTCTGTGCCCTATGGCTGGCTGGCTTACCTCTGCCTGTATTATGGCGATACCTACAATGCTGAGCGGCAGTCTGTGGCGCTGGGCGTGGCATTTCTGGCGTTCAGCTTTGTGTGGAAGAAAAAGTATCACTGGGCGGTCCTACTGCTGGCGGTCTCCTGCCTGTTCCACAATGCCACCTTTATCTCGTTTGGCGCGCTGCTGATCTATATCCTGCTTCAGCATTTCGACAACTGGTGGGTCAAGGGTGGCCTGGCGGCATTTTCGGTCTACCTTGCCTTCTTCAGCAAGGCTGTGGTCAGGCTGGCCCTGAATGTGGACTTCATTGATCGGTTTTACGGATATTATTATGTTGCCAATGCGGGCGGTTTCACGCTGAATCCCATCATTGTGCGCCTGCCCTTCCTGATCCTGCCCATTGTGCTGTACCGCTGGTATGCCAGAGAGGAAGGGGAGGGCCATCGCCGCTTTACCCGCTCGGATGCCGATTTCTGGATCGTGATGATCCTGATCGAGATGGCAACGGCCCAGCTGCGCAACATCAATGTGCCGCTCTACCGCATCTGCCTGTATTTTGCGTTCTTCCGTTATCTCGCCATTGGCCGTGTGGTCAAGTGCGTGGAGGATGAGCGTCTGCGCAAGCTGCTGAAGGCTGCCATGTGGGGAATGCTGGTCATCATCTGGATCTATCAGGCGTATATTCAGGGCAACAATGCCATTTGCCCGTACACCTCGGAGATCCTCCACATCGGCAGAGAAACATTCTTCTGAGGAAACTAAACATGGAGACAGAGCTGATCAGTGTCATTGTTCCGGTCTACAATGTGGAGCGATATCTCCGCCGCTGCGTGGACAGCATCCTGCACCAGACCTATCGGAATCTTGAGGTCCTGCTAGTGGATGATGGTTCCACCGATGCCAGCGGAGCCATCTGCGACGAATATGCCGCACAGGAAGAACGCGTAACGGCAGTCCACCAGAAAAACGGGGGACTCTCTGCAGCGCGCAACGCGGGGCTCGAACGGGCACAGGGAACGTATCTTTGCTTTGTGGACAGTGATGACTTTCTGGACAGCCGGATGCTGGAAACGCTTTGCCGTGACCTGCAGGAACAGGATGCGGACGTGGCTGTGGTGGGCTTCCGGATGTTTGAACGGGAGGAAGAGCTTGCCCCGGCAGAACTCACCGTGCCGGTGCAGTGTATGACAGGCCGGGAAGCTATCCGCAGCACCCTTGTTTCGGATGAGCTGGGGGATTTTGCCTGGAACAAGCTCTACAAGCGGGAGCTGTTCCGGGATGTCCGCTATCCGCTGGGGCGGATGATGGAGGATCAGGGCACGACATATCGCATTTTTCAGCAGTGCAGCAAAGTCGCATACCGCCCGGTGCCACTGTATTATTACTATCAGCGCCCGGACAGCATCCTTCACCGCAGGAACATGAAGTTCTACGAGGATAAGCTGGATATGGGCTATCAGAAATATCGGGCCATCAAGGAAGCGTACCCGGGAATGCCGGAGAATGATGCCGCCATGCTGAGCGTGGTGGAGCACTGCTATCCGTATCTGATGCAGGACACGGTGCGCCGCGCAAAAATGGAGGCCTTTCTGCAGGAGTGTGACCCGGCGGCGGCAAAGCTGCTCTGCACCAGCAGCCAGCGGAAGTATCAGCTGCTCAGATGCAGCCGGAGGCTGTATGCAAAACTGTTCCTGCTGAAAAACGGTCCGGCGGCAAAATAAGGGAGGATAATTTGTGCTGAACGATACCGTCAGTATCATTGTGCCGATCTATAACAAAGAAAAGTATCTGGAAAAATGTCTGGACAGCATCCTCGGTCAGACCTATCGGGATCTGGAAATCATTCTGGTGGATGATGGGTCAACAGACAACTCTCTTTCCATCTGTCAGCACTACGCGGAAAAAGATCCGCGGATCAAGATATACCACAAGCCCAACGGTGGTGTTTCCTCTGCGCGAAATCTGGGATTGGAAAAAAGTACAGGCACGCTGATTTCTTTTGCTGATCCGGATGATTCACTCCACGCCGAGTGCATAGAACGGCTTAAAAGAGTGCTGGATGAGACCGGTGCGGAGATTGCTTATTGCTACGGTCTGGATCTTCTGGGCACGACCGGACGAACGCAGACGAAGAGCGATGAGACGGAGAAAGTCAGTGTTATGCCGGTCAGACGATATGACTGGAACAGCCGGAAGGCACATACAGTGTGCTGGGGTGCGCTTTACCGCCGTGAGGTCACACAAGACGTTGTGTTCGATACTGACTTAAAAATTGGTGAGGATACGCTGTTTCTTGCAAAATGTATCCGAAAGGCAGAAAAAATTGCCTGCATCGACAAGGCACTTTACTATTACTATGTCAACGATGACTCGGTGACGAGCGGGCATTATTCGGCAGGAAAACTGACAGAGCTGAAGGCATGGCAGCGTATCTGTGAAGTGTTTGCAGATGAACCGTTCGTGTATCGGTCTGCACGGGCAGGATATGCGCTCCGGTGCAGAGAAATTGTGGTGAAATACTGCAAGGATGATGCTTTTATGGAGCAGGCGTGTGCCGAAGCGGAACGGGAGTTTAAGAGAAATGCCGGCCCCCTTCTGGCAGGCTGGCTTCGTGCAGGGCAGTATCGGTATTTTATAAAAACGTTGTATTCGTATCTGCTCTGGAACAGCTGGCTGAAAAAGAAACAGGCCAGAAAAAATTACGAAGTGGAGATCTGAATGAAAAAATCCCTCAGTCTGAATGCAGCAATGAGTGCGTTCAAGACACTGATGAATATTATCTTCCCGCTCATCACATTCCCCTACGCTTCCAATGTTCTTCAGGTGGAAAACCTGGGCAAAGTGAACTTTGCAAGCTCCGTTTGCGGGTATTTCCTGCTGTTTGCGGGCCTTGGCATCTCCTCCTATGCAGTGCGTGAGGGTTCCCGCTATGTGAACGACCGGGAAAAGCTGTCGGCTTTTGCATCGGAGATGTTCTCCATCAATATGATCTCCACGGCCCTGACCTATGCGGCATTGGCGGTGACGATGCTTTTCTGGACAAAGCTCCATGCCTATACCGACCTGATGCTGGTGCTGAGTTTACAGATCTTCTTTACGACCATCGGCACCGAATGGGTGTTCACAATCTTTGAGGAGTATACCTATATCACCATCCGGGGCCTGCTGTTTCAGGTACTGTCCATTTTCATGCTGTTTGCCTTCGTCAAGACCCGGGATGACTACTGCATCTATGCAGGCATCACGGTGTTTGCAGCGGTAGGTGCCAATGTGCTCAATTTTTTCCGGGCCCGGCGGTACTGCACCATCCGGCTGACAAGGAAGATCGACTGGAAAAAGCACCTCAAGCCCATCCTCATCATCTTTGCATCCACGCTGGCAACGACCCTTTATGTCAGCTCGGATACCACGATTCTGGGCATTCTGGGAACAGATTACAATGTGGGCATTTACTCGGTGGCGGGTAAGATCTATGGCATTGTAAAGAACCTGCTTTCGGCGGTGCTGGTGGTGTCTATCCCGCGGCTGTCCCATTATGCGGGCGTGGGGGACAAGGCAAACTTCAACAAGCTGTTCAACAATATCTTCAACGCGCTCATCGTGGTGGTGGCTCCGGCTGTGGTGGGACTGTTTGCCCTCAGCCGGGAGGTCGTCCTCTTTATTTCCGGGGAAAGCTATCTGGATGCGGTGATGCCCCTGCAGATCCTGAGCCTTGCCCTGATTGTCTGCCTGTTTGGCTGGCTGTACAATTCCTGCGCGCTTCTGCCCTGCGGAAGAGAAAAGGAACTGTTCTGGATCACGCTGGTCAGCGGTCTGCTGAACGTGGGGCTGAACATCCTGCTCATCCCGCGGTTCCGGGAGAATGCGGCAGCCTTTACCACCCTGCTGGCAGAGCTGTGCTCCATGATGCTCTGCATCCGCTGCTCCAGGGGCCTGGTCACGGTCTCAGCTGACCGGCGCACCGTTGGCTCGGTGCTCTGCGGCTGTGCGGGCATCGTTCTTGTCTGTACCGGGGTCAAGGCACTGGCTCTGCCCAATCTCATCTGCATTCTGGCGGCAGTGCTGGGCTCAGTGGCTGCATACGCGGCCATCCTGCTGGGCATGAAAAATCCGCTGGTGCTGGAATATCTGGAAAAAGCGAAGCAGAAGTTCCGGAAAACATCCTGAATGGACAGGACCCGCTGCGGGGGCGAACACTCCCTGCAGCGGGTCTTTTTCAGAAAAAACGGCGTTTTTTGGTGCGTTCCGGCAAAATCACCACATTTCTTTGCTTCTGCAACAAATGTTTGTTAATAAATTATCCATCCCCCGTCCTTGCAATACACACGCTTTTTGTTTATAATAAGGATGTACGGGGAAGTTCGCAGTGCGCGGCCCCCGATGAAAAGCAAAATTCGATTCCGAACGAAAAGAATTTGAGAGGAGTTTGTTACCATGGGTTTAGGTAAGAAAACGATCGACGATCAGAATTACTGCGGCAAGAAGGTCCTTGTCCGCTGCGATTTCAATGTCCCGATGAAGGACGGCGTGATCACCAACGAGAACCGCATCAATGCGGCTCTGCCCACCATCCAGAAGCTGGTCAACGATGGCGCTAAGGTCATCCTGTGCAGCCATCTGGGCAAGCCGAAGAACGGCCCCGAGGCAAAGTTCAGCCTCGCACCCGTTGCTGTGGCTCTGAGCGCAAAGCTGGGCAAGACCGTTGTGTTCGCTGATGACGACAACGTTGTGGGCGAGAACGCAAAGGCTGCTGTTGCCGCAATGAACAACGGCGATGTCGTTCTGCTGCAGAACACCCGTTTCCGCAAGGAAGAGACCAAGAACATGCCTGAGTTCAGCCAGGAGCTGGCTTCTCTGGCAGATGCATACGTTGACGATGCATTCGGCAGCTGCCACCGTGCACACTGCTCCACCGCAGGTGTCACCGACTACATCAAGGATACCGCTGTCGGTTACCTGATGGAGAAGGAGATCAAGTACCTGGGCAACGCAGTCAACGATCCCGTCCGTCCCTTCACCGCCATCCTGGGCGGCGCTAAGGTCGCCGATAAGCTGAACGTCATCTCCAATCTGCTGGAGAAGGTCGATACCCTGATCATCGGCGGCGGCATGGCTTACACCTTCGTCAAGGCACAGGGCTACGAGGTCGGCAAGAGCCTGTGCGACGATACCAAGCTGGATTACTGCAAGGAAATGATGGCCAAGGCCAAGGAGAAGGGCGTGAAGCTGCTGCTGCCCGTGGATGCAGCCTGCATCAAGGACTTCCCCGATCCCATCGACGCTCCCGTGGATGTCACTGTGGTGCCTGTCACTGCCATCCCTGCTGACATGGAGGGCTGCGACATCGGCCCCGAGACCATGAAGCTGTTTGCCGATGCTGTTAAGGCATCCAAGACCGTGGTGTGGAACGGCCCCATGGGCGTGTTCGAGAACCCCACCCTGGCAGCCGGCACTCTGGCTGTTGCCAAGGCTATGGCTGAGAGCGATGCTACCACCGTGATCGGCGGCGGCGACAGCGCAGCAGCTGTGCAGCAGATGGGTCTGGGCGACAAGATGACCCACATCTCCACCGGCGGCGGCGCTTCTCTGGAGTATCTGGAGGGCAAGGAGCTGCCCGGCATCGCAGTCATCCAGAACGCATAATTCCGGCATCATAAATGGGTGCGGCGGCTGTTTCGCCGCCGCACCTTTCTGTTTTTATCAATAAGAAGGTAAGGAGAACATATCATGGATAAGGCAAAGCGTAAGGCTATCATTGCAGGCAACTGGAAGATGAACAAGACCGCCTCCGAGGCTGCTGTTCTGGTGGACGAGCTGGTGCCCGCCGTGCAGGACGCAGGCTGCGAGGTCGTCATCTGCACTCCCTACACCGATCTGGTCACGGCTGTGGCAAAGACCAAGGGCACCAACATCCATGTTGGCGCTGAGAACGTCCACTTCGAGAAGTCCGGTGCCTTCACCGGCGAGATCAGCGCAGATATGCTGGTGGATCTGGGCGTCGAGTACGTCATCGTCGGCCACTCCGAGCGCCGCCAGTACTTTGCAGAGACCGACCAGACCGTGAACAAGCGCGCTCTGGCTGCCCTGAATGCAGGCCTGAAGGTCATCATCTGCGTGGGCGAGAGCCTGCAGCAGCGCGAGGAGGGCGTGACCGAGGAGCTGGTGCGGATGCAGACCAAGATCGCCCTGCGCGACGTGACCGCCGAGCAGATGGCAAACGTGGTCATTGCCTACGAGCCCATCTGGGCCATCGGCACCGGCAAGACCGCGACCGCTGACCAGGCCGAGGAGGTCTGCGCTCAGATCCGCAAGGTCATCGGCGAAGTGTACGGCGAGGCTGTGGCCGAGGCTGTCACGGTCCAGTACGGCGGCAGCATGAACGCCAAGAACTGCGAGGAGCTGCTGAGCAAGAAGGATGTGGACGGCGGCCTGATCGGCGGCGCATCTCTGAAGGCTCCTGATTTTGCTGTTATCGTCAATGCCGCTTCCAACGGCTGAGAAGGCCCTCTGACCTGTTTTCCCAGCGCCCGGCTGCGCCGTTTTTCCAGCGCTGTGCCGGGCGCTATTTGTTCTAAATCAAAGGAGATTCAACGTTATGTCCAAGAAACCTGTACTTCTGTGCATCATGGATGGCTTTGGCTGGACCCCCAACGAGACCTACGGCAACGCCGTGGCCGCAGCCAACAAGCCCTTCATCGATTCCCTGATGGCAAAATACCCCATGACCACCATTGACGCCTCCGGCATGGCAGTCGGTCTGCCCGACGGTCAGATGGGCAACTCTGAGGTGGGCCATACCAACATGGGCGCTGGCCGCATCGTCTACCAGCAGCTGACCCTCATCACCAAGTCCATCAAGGACGGCGAGATGTTCAAGAACCCCGTGCTGGTCAAGAACATGAAGGCAGCCATCGACGCGGGCAAGGCCATCCACCTGATGGGTCTGGTGGGCACCGGCGGCGTCCACAGCCACGCAGACCACTGGTTCGGCGTGCTGGAAATGGCAAAACATCTGAATAAAGATCAGCTTAAGCTCTATTCTTTGATTTGGAACCGTGCTGTTGCAAGTCAGATGGCATCGGCTGTTTTTGATGTTACTACTTTGCTGATCGGCGCCGGCGATTACCAATTGCGTGCAACGGGCTCTGTTTTGAAGTTTGAAGGCTTTTTAAAGCTAAGCGATAAAAAAGACCTGCTCGAGGATAAGGATAAAACCGTTCCTTATCTGGAGGCTAAAACGCCTGTAGAATTATATAAACTTTTACCGGCTGAACAGCACTTCACCGAACCACCGGCGCACTTTACTGAGGCGACCCTGGTAAAAGAGCTGGAAGACAAAGGTATTGGACGGCCGAGTACTTATTCGCCTACTATCCAGACTATTCTGGACCGCGGTTATATTGCTAAGGAAGGCAAAAAACTGATGATTACCGAGCTGGGGCTCATGATCGTCGATATGCTGACTAATTATTTCAAAGATATTATTGATATTCCTTTTTCTGCTGAATTAGAAACAGAGCTTGATGAGATTGCTGAGCATAAAGCTGATAAGACTAAAATACTGGAAAAATTCTATGTGCCGTTTTCAAAATTGATGGAAAAAGCCGACAAAGAAATTGAGGCAGTAGAAGCTCCTGTAGAAGTCAGTGATGTGAAATGCGAAAAATGCGGACGTATGATGGTAATAAAGCAGGGGCGTTTTGGTAAGTTCCTGGCATGTCCCGGTTTTCCGGAATGCCGCAACACGAAGCCGATTCTGCATAAGATCGGTGTTAAGTGCCCTGAATGCGGCGGTGAAGTTATCGAGCGCAAGACAAAAACGCGCCGTATTTTTTATGGCTGTGCCAATTATCCGGAATGTAAATTTACATCATGGGACAGGCCAACAGAAGAAAAATGTCCGAAATGCGGTAAAGTGATGCTGGAACGAATTGAAAAGAACGGCAATAAGAAACTGTACTGTTCTAATGAAACCTGTGAAAATGGCTTGCATATAAAAAAAGGAAAGGCAGGACGCAAAAGTGCTAAAAGCAAATAAACCGATTCATGTTATCGGCGCAGGTTTAGCCGGCTGTGAAGCAGCATATCAAATAATTAGATATGGCATTCCTGTAATTTTGCATGAAATGCGTCCGGTAAAGTCTGACGAAGCGCATAAAACTGCAGACTTTGCGGAACTTGTTTGCAGCAATTCTCTGCGTGCCAATAATTTGGAAAATGCTGTCGGTCTTCTTAAAGAAGAGATGCGCCGCCTTGATTCTCTGATCATGCAGCAGGCTGATAAACATCAGATTCCAGCCGGCGGAGCCTTAGCTGTCGACAGGGAAGGTTTTGCTCAGGGAATTACGGAAATTATTAAAAATCACCCTTTAATTACTGTGGTTTATGAAGAAGTAACAGATTTGCAGCAGTTGGAAGGTTATGTTGTAGTTGCCAGCGGGCCTTTGACGTCAGCAGTATTGGCTGAAAATATCAAAAAGCTGGTAGAAGCAGATTATTTTCATTTTTTTGATGCCGCTGCGCCTATTGTGACCGCAGAGTCCTTGAATTATGAAAAAGTATATCGTGCCTCACGTTATGATAAAGGTGATGCAGATTATTTGAATTGCCCGTTTGAAACCAAAGAAGAATATCTGGCGTTTTGGGAAGCTTTACGAACAGCAGAGCTGGCTCCGGTCAAAGAATTTGAAAAAGAAGTTTTTTTTGAAGCCTGTATGCCTATTGAAGAAATGGCTCGCCGCGGTGAAGATACCATGCGCTTCGGTCCACTAAAGCCTGTTGGACTGGTAGATCAGAGAACTGGTAAACAGGCCTACGCCGTGGTCCAGCTGCGTCAGGATAATGCTGCTGCTTCGCTGTATAATCTGGTCGGATTTCAGACTCATTTAAAATGGCCTGAGCAAAAACGTGTTTTTGGTATGATTCCGGGGCTGGAAAATGCAGAATTTGTCCGGTATGGTGTAATGCACAAAAACTCTTATATCAATTCGCCTAAATTATTGAATGATAAGTTTAATTTTAAAGCGATGCCGAGATTTTACTTTGCCGGGCAAATGACAGGTGTAGAAGGCTATGTGGAATCGGCTGCTTCTGGTTTGATGGCTGGTATTCATACCGCTCGGGCTTATTTAGAGCTTCCCGATATTACCTTCCCTAAAGAAACAGCTCACGGTGCATTGGCACATTATATAAGCAATCCTGAAATCAGGGATTTTCAGCCGATGAATGTTAATTTTGGACTGCTGCCGTCTTTAGGTAAAAAGATACGTAATAAAAAAGAGAAAAACGCTCTGATTGCAGAGCGCTCATTGAATGCTTTGCAGGATGTACTGCAAATAATCAAGTAAGCTGTGATGAACTGGAAAGACAAACATAACTTGTTTTTTAAACTGCTGCGGCTGCACTTTGGTCTGGCACTGTATTCTATTGGTTTGACCCTTGGCATCCAGGCTAATATCGGCTTGGCGCCATGGGAAGCCTTTGGTATCGGTGTTTCCTATGTTACAGGATTGACCTATGGGACTATCAATGTTTTGAGTGGGCTTTTGATTTTAGTAGTGACAGTTGCTATGGGTGAGCGGTTTGGATTAGGTACGATTCTTAATGCTGTATTGATCGGTTTTGGTGTTGATGTTCTTCAGTACTATCATGCTGTACCTTTAATAGAAAATTATTGGCTGGGAATCATCGTAATGTTTTTAGGGCAGTTTTCCATCAGTCTGGGCACTTATTTTTATATCAGTGCCGGACTTGGCTCTGGTCCGCGCGATTCTTTGATGATCGGGTTAAAACGTCGGCTGCCGAAAGTTCCGATTGGTATGATCAGAGGCCTTATAGAAGGCAGTGTTTTGCTGGCTGGCTGGCTGCTGGGAGCGAAGGTTGGTTTAGGTACTATAATAGCTGCGTTTGGCATCAGTACTATTTTGCAGTTGACTTTTAATTGGCTGCACTTTGATGCAAAATCAGTTCAGCACGAAGGCATCTGGCAGACTTTAGGCATAAAAAATTAAAATATTAAGAGTAGCGGCACATTAAATTGGCCGCTATTTTTGTTTATATTCAGATTTTTACACATTTTTGTGTATTCAATAAAAAATTCAAAAAATTTAGTACTTGGTTATTGAAATAGCTTCCTGGTTTGTGATACTATAAGTCTACATAAGAAGAAGGGATTTATTATGGCAGAGTCAATATCGCAATATCCTATGGTTGATAAGTTTCTCAGGTATCTGCAGGTTGAAAAAAACACGTCGCCGCTGACTGTTAAAAATTATGCCGCTGATATAAGTTTATTCAGTAATTTTTTAGCAGAACGGCTGGGGAAAGATTTTCAATGGCAGAAGATCGGAGTTTTGGATATTCGTGCCTATTTAGCGCTGCTCAATAAAGAAAAGTATGCGCGTACGACGATTGCCAGGCGGATTTCTTCGCTGCGTTCTTTTTATAAGTTTTTAATGCGAGAAAATTATGTGGAGCAAAATCCTTTTGTTAAGGTAAGAACGCCAAAGCTGGAAAAAAGATTACCTGTATTTTTGGAAGAACTGGAAATCAATGAGATATTAACCTTACCGGATAAAGATACGCTGGGATTAAGAGATCAGGCGATATTAGAATTACTCTATGCCACAGGTTGCCGTGTTTCCGAATTGGTGGGACTTACGGTGACTAATATAGATCTTGGCAGCCAATATGTTTTGCTGCTGGGGAAAGGCAATAAAGAACGTATAGTACCGATAGGGCATACCTGCTGCCAGGCTGTACGGCAGTATTTGCAAGTTACACGCGGAGCTTTGATGGAAAAGAATAAAACAGAGGCGCATGACAAGGTTTTTGTTAATAGCAGGGGAGGTCCGCTGACGGATCGCAGTGTCCGTAGGATCTTAGATAAATATATAACCCAACTGGCTATGCAGAAAAAAGTCAGTCCTCACACGATCAGGCATACTTTTGCCACACATCTTTTAGATCATGGTGCTGATTTAAGGGCTGTTCAGGAATTGCTTGGACATGCTAATCTGTCCACAACGCAGATTTATACTCACATTACGACTGAACGTATTACTTCTGTATATCAGAAAAATCATCCGCGTGCTTAAAATTTGAGGGAGGAATCATCATGGAACTTTTGGAGAAAACAAGAAAAATCAACAAATTGCTGCAAAGAGGGGAAAAAGTAGAATATAACGCTATCGCACGTCTGCTGCGTGATGTTATTGGCGCTAACATTTATATCGTTGGGCGTAAGGGCGGCGTTAAAGGCAGCGCTCTTCAGGATGATTTCGAATGTGATATCATGCGCGAACAGGTTTTGGATGTCAAAAACTTCCCGCAAAAATATCTGGATTTTATTATGGACGCGAAAGAAACAGTTTCAAATATTGAACATAAAAATCAGGAATGTTCCTTTGTTAAAGGTACAAAATGCTTTTTTGATCAGAAAAAAACTACTATCGTGCCTATTTACGGTAACGGCGAACGTATTGGTACTTTGATCGTAGCTAAATATGATAAACCCTTCGATGATGAAGACCTGCTGCTGGCAGAATATGCTGCGACTGTTATCGGCGTTGAGATTCTGCACGAGCGTGCAGCTAAAGTAGAAGAAGAAGTGCGTAAGAAAGCAATGGTTCAGATTGCTTTTTCAACGCTTTCTTATTCCGAACTGGAAGCTATTGTCAATATTCTCGGCGAACTGAAAGGCATGGAAGGCTTGCTTGTAGCTTCTAAAATTGCTGATCGTGTCGGGATTACACGTTCTGTAATCGTTAATGCTCTGCGTAAATTCGAAAGTGCCGGTTTAATCGAAACGAAATCGCTTGGGATGAAGGGAACATATATACGGATTAAAAATGAGTTCCTGCTGGAAGAACTGCGTAAAAATAATTCTTAAATAAAAAATGACCGGATTACTGTAATGTTGCAGTAAATCGGTCATTTTTAGTATCTTTTAAGGTTCCTAAACAAGATATTGTAAAAAAAATTACAGAAACTACTTGATTTTGTGTAATCACTGTGCTAGTATAGTAAAAATATTTCAAAGAAGAAGGGAGTTTTATAATGCGTACAGACAAATTTGCAAAAGAAGGCTTAACTTTTGATGATGTGCTTTTGGTTCCGGCAGAATCTGATGTTTTGCCGCGTGATGTAGATGTTTCCACTTATTTGACTAAAAACATTAAATTGAATATTCCTCTGATCAGTTCTGGTATGGATACTGTTACAGAATCAAAAATGGCGATTGCCATTGCCCGTGAAGGCGGTTTAGGTGTTATCCACAAAAATTTAACGATTGAAGAACAGGCAGGAGAGGTTGCCAAAGTAAAGCGCAGCGAGCATGGTATTATCGTTGATCCTTTATTTCTGGCTCCTGATAATATTCTTGCAGATGCCGTAAAAATGATGGAGCATTATCATATTTCCGGTGTTCCTATTTGTGATCCTGATGGTAAGCTGCAGGGAATTATTACTAATCGTGACCTGCGTTTTGAAACTAATCTTAATAAACAGATTAAAGAATGTATGATTGGTGAAGGTTTGGTAACTGCTCCTGTTGGTACGAGTCTTGAAGAAGCTAAAAAATTACTGCGCGAACACCGTATTGAGAAATTGCCGTTGGTCGATAGCGAAGGTTATCTTAAAGGGCTGATCACAATCAGTGATATTGAAAAAGCTAAAATGTATCCTAATGCCTGCAAAGACAGTGATGGGCGTCTGCGTGTAGCCGCTGCTGTAGGCGTTGGTGCTGATATGATGGAACGAGCTTCCGCTTTAGTTAATGCTAAGGTAGATGTTATAGTTATTGATACTGCTCATGGACATTCGCACGGAGTCCTGAATTCAGTGCGTCAATTGCGCGAAGCTTTCCCGGAATTGAATATTATTGCCGGAAATGTAGCAACAGGCGCTGCAACTGAAGCATTAATCAAATGTGGCGTTGATGCCGTTAAAGTTGGCATCGGGCCAGGATCTATTTGTACGACCCGTGTTGTAGCCGGTATCGGCGTCCCGCAGATTACTGCTATCAATGATTGCGCATTAGTTGCACGTCAATATGGTATTCCTATTATTGCCGATGGCGGTATCAAATATTCCGGTGATATTGCTAAAGCTATCGCCGCAGGTGCCAATGTTGTTATGATTGGCGGTTTGTTAGCAGGAACTGAAGAGTCCCCTGGCGAAACTATTATTTATCAAGGCCGTTCTTATAAAGTATATCGTGGGATGGGCTCTTTAGGTGCTATGGAACGCGGTTCTAAAGACCGTTATTTCCAGGAGAACGCCGATAAATTGGTACCAGAAGGAATTGAAGGACGCGTACCTTTCAAAGGCCTGGCTGCAGAAACAATCTTCCAGTTGGTTGGTGGTTTGCGTGCAGGTATGGGCTACTGCGGTGCTAAGGATATCGAAGAAATGATTACAAAAACTCAATTTATTCGTATGACTGGCGCCGGTTTGAAAGAAAGCCATCCGCATGATGTCATCATTACGAAAGAAGCTCCTAACTACAGCCTGTAATAAAATTTAGAGGAGGTTTTTCGAGTATGGAAGATGCAGTTTTATTTTCACTTAAAGGTCAGGTTGCTATAATTACTATGAACAGACCGCATAGCTTGAATTCAATGAATGAAGCATTGATTGACGGGTTGCATGAAGCTCTGACAAAGGTAGAAAAAGACCCGGCAATAAAATGTGCTGTGCTGACAGGTAATGGAAAAGCTTTTTGTGCCGGCGGAGATCTGCCGTTTTTGGAGACTCTTGCAGATACTGCTGTAAAAAAGGCTTTCATTACCAAAGTAGGGCAAGTTGCAAAACGTATTACTACAATCGAGAAGCCAATTATTGCCATGGTCAATGGTGTTACCGCTGGTGCCGGTGTTAATCTGATGCTGGCCTGTGACCTTATTTATGCAGTAGATACAGCTAAATTTGCTCAAAGCTTTGCGAAAGTAGGGTTGATACCTGATTGTGGTGGTTTATATTTCCTGCCGAAAGCTGTCGGCGTTCATAAAGCTAAAGAGCTGATGTTTACAGCTGATTTGATTGATGCAGCAACTGCTGAAAAAATGGCGTTGGTAAATCATATCTTCCCTGCAGCAGAGCTTGAGGACGCGGTTATGCAAATGGCTGAACGACTTGCAGCTTCAGCACCTTTAGCGATAGGGCTCATCAAAAAATATCTGAATAATACTGCGATGACTTTAGACGAAGTGCTGGAAATGGAAGCAGTTGCCCAGCCTTTATGTATGGGCACGGACGATAGTGCAGAAGGAATAACTGCCTTTAAAGAAAAACGTACTCCTAAATTTACAGGTAAATAAGAATTCACAAAAAAGACGGAACCGCTGACAGCGATTCCGTTTTCTTTTCACGTAAAATACTGTATAATATTACTATTGACGATTATGGAGGTTTGTATGTTAGATTTTGATTTTTCATCAATGTTATATAGGATTCCGGCGCTTTTGATAGCTATCACGATCCACGAGTATGCACACGCGCAGACTGCGGAAGCCATGGGCGATCCTACACCGCGGTTCATGGGACGTTTAACTTTTAATCCTTTAGCACATCTTGACCCTATTGGTGCCTTGATGCTTATTGTGGCCGGTTTCGGCTGGGCTAAGCCTGTAGGTATCAATCCCAATAATTTCAGAAATCGCCGCGAAGGTATTTTAAAAGTTTCTTTTGCAGGCCCTGCGGCAAATTTGTTTTTATGCTTTCTTGCAGCATTGATTGTTGCTTTAATGACCAAATTTGATGTTATGACCAAAGGCGTTTATTCGTTTTTACTTTGGACACAGCTTTATAATGTTTGGTTTGCTTTTTTTAATCTTATCCCAATCCCGCCTCTGGACGGTTCAAAGATTTTAGGAGAACTGCTGCCGCCGCGGACTGCTTATCAGTATGAAAATATGGTTGGCCAATATGGCTTTTATATCTTGCTGGCTTTGGTCTTTACCGGTATCGTTGGTATGATCATAAGGCCTTTGGCAAGCACGTATATGTCTTTGGTAAACAGTATTTTGGGGATAGTATTTTAATTAAAACGGCTTGTTGAATTATGATTAATGAAGGGACTTGATGTTGATGACTAAAGGTAGAATTTTCAGTGGAATGCAGCCATCTGGCCGTTTTCACTTGGGTAATTATATGGGAGCACTGGAGAATTGGGTTCGTTTGCAGCACGAATATGAATGTTTTTTCTCCATTGTTGATCTGCATGCGCTGACTTCGTCTTATAGCGATACTTCAAAATTACAGGAAAATGTTATGGAAATGGCGATTGACTGGCTTAGTGCTGGTCTTGACCCTGAAAAAAATGTCATTTTTGTACAATCTCATGTTAAAGAGCACGCTGAATTAGCGCTGCTTTTAGGTATGAGCACTCCGTTGTCGTGGCTGGAACGCGTGCCAACCTATAAGGATAAACTGCAGAATTGGTCTGCTCAGGGCAAGGATAATAATACCTATGG
>OLZU01000538.1_pt1 | contig 22575 bp, 28 predicted proteins | sample 1674101 | NCBI WGS metagenome assembly OLZU01 (sample SAMEA103958143, study PRJEB25191) | human gut metagenome | biome: human-associated habitat [ENVO:00009003]; feature: intestine environment [ENVO:2100002]; material: feces | place: Germany | collected 2013/2015
ACACTCTCCACACCTGGTATGCTGTCCACCAATGCTACCAGATCCACTGGCATACTTGTGTTGTTCACCTCGATGTTGGTAAACGGACGGATTTGTGTCGGCAAGTTGGCGCAATCCACATCCACAAGACTATATACCTTACAGCGTCTGTCACCCATACCTATCATCTCGTCATCCACCTTGAATCCTGTCATGCTCACCATCTTGTCACGGAAGTTCATGGCAAAGAAACGGTCAACATACAGACTTGCCTCTTGTTTGTTTAAGAACTCTGATTTGATACCGGCATCCTTCAGCTGGTCTTGCACCTTTCTGATTTTCACTAAGAAATCTCGCCATTTCTTGTTGTCGAAAGACATCAGACGACTCTTCTTGTTCTCCTGCGTAATGGTCAGATAGGTCATGCTGTCCGTATATTCTCTTCCGTTGAAATAGCGGAAGTAGGATTCGGAAAGGAACTCGTGTCCCTTGCCACTCTCATCCTTAAACTGCTTTCTAGTAAAGATGTCCTGCTTGTGCAGGGCATAGCCTTCACCCAGAGTCTGTGCGATGGCAGCAAACAAATTGGTGAACTCATAATAGCTGTCTATATTGGCAGAATATTTCTGCACTGGGTTCTCCATTCTCAGGATGGCAGAATACTCTCCAGTCTTTGTATAGAGCACACCGATACCGTCCGTGTCTTCCACGGAGAAGTAGATGTCCTGAAAGATTTTCTTCCGCTTGCCACCAGTACCAAAGGCATAGACCGATATGGCCATGCCAATGCAGATTGCCACGAAAAATAAGATTACATATAGTACCATATTCGTTTATTATTCTGTTTCTTCGGATGATTGATGATTTTCTCCCATACTGGATGATTTGTTGTCATTCTCTTGATAAGAGGTATTATAGCTTTCTTCGCCATAAAGGGTTGATACACTATCCTTTGCAGTTGAATCCATCCTGCTTGTTTGTGTTTCCACGGTCGCAGGATGTTCTTCTGCCTCTCTCGCCCAAGTAGCTCTTGCCTTGTCAGCACTCCTCATGGCATCCAATGTGGGTGGCTTGTAGGTCTTGTCCTTGCATGCGGTCAGCAATATGCCAGCCAATGCCATAATGATAATGTTCTTTGCTTTCATGCTCATAACCATTCTTTTATGTCAAAGATGCGATACTTTTGCTGAAACAAATAAAGGTAGACCCACACCCTTGGGGGAGAATGAGCCTACCAGTCGTTCACTTTCTACTTGTCATCCACATCTTGGTCATGTCGATACTTTTTTTGTTTCACATTTTTATATGCGCTTGCTGTAGGCATAGATAAACACTCCTTGGTCGTTCTTCTTGGTATGCAGTCCTTTCCGTTGTTTGAACATGATGAGACCTGCACCCGTAGTGATTGCCACGACCAACACTATCAGTCCTGCAATGATACCCATCAGACAGTAGGTGACAATGAAGCCGATGATGGCTCCTCCTGCCGTGGCTGCTGCCCAATAGATGTACCGCCCCTGTATTCCCATGAATTCAAGGGGCTTCTGGAGTCCCTTGAACAGTGGGTAATCGGGGTAGCGGATTTCCTGCTCTTCTCTTGCCATTCTTCACGTCGTTTCTCACTTACTGAATATGCACGGAATAACTCTCACTCGTTAGTTGGTCACACCGAAGAACAATGGCAATGCCTGTGCTGCTGCCACGAGGAAGATACATGCTCCTACAATCATCATGATCTTTTTCTTGACATCCTGCTCCTCATTGTTCATGGCGATGTAAACGCTGATGGCACCCACTACGGCAACAACACCTGCAATGGCATAACAGAGCTTGACCACAATAGGCACATATTTGGCTATTTCCTCCGAATAACACAAGATTGCGTTTAAGTACTTGATAATCAATACATGATAGATATAAAGGCAAGTATGATGTTCCCAAAATGTTCCAAAAAACATATTTTAATGGTGAGTTTGAATGCACTAAAAGAGGGTGTGTTCAAGAACATTGAAAAGACTTCAAAAGTGGAATTGGGCGATAAAGATTTGTTAACACGGAATTAAGATATGATTAACATTTAATGAACGAGTGACTGTTTGTTTTCTCTGTAATCTTTCACGTCTGCATTTTTCTCTTCCCTTTTTTTTGAAATATTGGAGAGAAACAAATAGCACTACTGTTCAAAGATATAATAATTGTTATATTTGCCAATTATATAATTGTTATATACGCCAATTCAAGAAAATTGTTGTACCTTTGCAAAAACCATAAATTGGGGAACACTAAATATGATTGAAGATATTATTTTTGAGACGAAAGGTAGTAATCAGTGTGAGATAAAATTACAGCACTCAACTGGTGAAACAACCACATTGTTGTTTAATAGTACTTTCCCATTGCAAGCCCAGGGACACTATTTAAAAGCAATACAATTATTACAAGAAAGAAAACCAGACTTATCTCCTAAAGATGATTTGTTTGGTATATTTACTTTGTGGTTTGTTCAAAATTCATTGGAAATGCCATTGGGGGTAGGTACTTCTAAAAATGACGAACGGATAAGAATTGGTAAACGGATAAAAGAAATTAGGGAAGAAAAACATTTAGAGGCTAAGACACTTTCTTTGCTTACAGGAATTGATGCCGCAAACTTGTGTAGAATAGAACAAGGAAAGCAGTCCGTTGGTATAGATGTGTTATCTAAAATAGCAAATGCGATGGGATACAAAATAGAATTTGTAGAACTTAAAAAGTAACAACAATGAAGAAGGTGCAGCAAAAACATGAAGCCCATATGCTAATATATGCAGTGGACTCGAAAGGACAGCTTGTCAATGTAGATGATGTTCGCACAGGTAATGAGTGCGGATGTTTTTGTCCTGCTTGTAAAGAACCATTGATGGCTAAAAATCAAGGACTGAAAAGAAATCATCATTTTGCACACCAGTCTGGAACAGAATGTGATTTCGCCTATGAGTCTATGTTACACCTTCTTGCAAAAGAGAAAGTTCGTAATGCCTTTTTGAATAATGAAGAGTTTTTAATGGGTTTTGAGTATAAATCATATTGTCCAAAATCTAAGCAATGTGTATATGTACGATATGACGAATGTCGAACAATTCAACAGAAGCTTTTCAATTTGAAAAAATATTATGATTCCTGCGAACAAGAAATATGCTATGACAATATCAGAAGACGTTCTGACTTAAAGATATTTTCTTCCACACATCCAGAAAGAGAGCCAATATATATTGAATTTTGCGTGACTCATGCAAGTGATGAAGCAAAACTACATAGTGGTAATAGAATTATAGAGATTCTTATAGAGGATGAAGATGACATTTCCAACTTGACTAAAAATGGATTTATTGGAAAGATGTCATTCGATATATATTCAGAACAAGATCCATCAAAAATTAATTTTTATGGCTTCAAAATGGAAGACTATAACAACCATGCAATAAATAGCAACATTGAGTTTGTAAGATATGTTTTGTACCAGTCTGGGAAAACTCGCTGTTATCAAGATGGTGGAAATTGCAAAGAAGCGAGGAAGTCTTCTCCACATTCTCTTTTTGAAATGCGTTTTCACACTCCAGTTTCATTCGAAATATACGATTATGCAAAATATGTGGGCTTTCAAAAGTATGGCATTCTCAATTGTTGCGTATGTAGAAATTATGTTGATAGCTATAATGGATTAGGCAAGATATGTCGTCTTTATAAGCATTTGCAAATACCTCAATATGAAATTTTGGATACTTCAAGGGCAAAAAGTTGTCGTTGTTTCATGCTTAATAAAGAAGACATGGAGCAAAAGCTGAAGAATGGTGCTCCTGCATCTTATGACATTTTGTAAGTATGTGTAATCTTAGTAAGATAGTCCAATAAAGGTGTTTACGTCTTGATACACAATATGATTTGGTAAGATTATAGTATTAGTGTTCCCATTATGATACAAGACACCCAAAAGTGGATTCTTGAAATGTTGATACAGCATATAGTAACTTTGAAAATGTCTAAATTGGGGTGTTTTTGAAAAATAATTATCATAGAATGATTATCTTTTGCCGATATTTGCTAACTTTGTATCACTAAAAGAGTAGAATTATGTGTAAGGAATACATTAACAGAATAAAAATAGCCTTGGCTGAGCGGAATAAAACAAACCGTTGGCTTGCTGAAAAAACTGGCAAAAGTGATATTACAATAAGCCGATGGGTACAAAATAAAACTCAACCATCACTTGAACAGTTGGTTGAAATAGCAAAAGTTTTAGAAATCAGTCCTAAGGATTTAATAAATGACATAAGGCAATGACAATAAAGGAACGAAATAATACCAACAAGATTAAAACTGTCTCGCTTTTCTCTGGAGCGGGAGGTTTGGATATTGGTGCGATTATGGCAGGAGCACATATCATATTTGCCAACGATATGATGAAGGAGGCTTGCATGTCGTATTCAACCAATATAGGAGACCATATCGTAAATGGTGACATAAATTCTGTCATGGATAGACTTGATGGAATAGAAAATGTAGATATGGTTATTGGTGGTCCTCCATGTCAAGGTTTTTCCGTTGCAGGAAAGATGGATGTGAATGACAAAAGAAGCCAATTGATTTGGAGTTATGTAAAGGTCATCTCAAAAGTCAAACCTAAAGCTTTCATTATGGAAAATGTTAAAGCGTTAGGTCTTCTTGAAAAATGGAAACCGATAAGAGAAAAATTACTATCTGAGTTCCGACACTTGGGGTATTCTGTGAATTTCATGATTCTGAATGCCTCAGATTATGACGTTCCTCAAGCAAGAGAGAGAATTTTTGTTGTCGGAATTAAAGGCAATTGTAACGATGTGCCAAATTGGGAAGAAATGATAAAACACTATTCTCATAAAGCACCTACAGTTCGAGAAGCATTACAAGTTTTGGATAAAGCAGGACATGGCAATAACTCAAGTACATGTAGAGCGAAAATAACATTGGCTTCAAACCCAATATTACGCAAGTCGCCTTATGCAGGAATGTTGTTTAATGGACTGGGAAGACCAACTCGTATAGATGGGTATAGTGCAACATTACCAGCCTCAATGGGAGGAAACAAGACCCCTATCATTGATGAAAAGGAGCTGTATGAGAATTGTGCTCCTTGGATTGTAACTTATCATGATGAAATCATGAAAGACCCTTCAAAGGCAGCATTCAAGGAAGCCCCTTCTTTTTTGAGAAGAATGACTGTAGAAGAAGCTGCCATTTTGCAAACTTTTCCTATAGAGTATGAATTTTGTGGTTCTCAATCATCAAAATATACCCAAATAGGAAATGCTGTTCCATGCAATATGGCTAAGGCTGTTGCTACGATGGTTATTAACGTTCTTAATGGTGAAGAAAATGTAATTTTTGAGCCTACAGAACATAATTTGTTTGATTTTAGCTATGCAGAAAGTTGATAAAGAAAAAGCGGAGAAAGTGCTCCGAATGGCTAATGAAAAGCCTGTTTATCAAGATGATACAATAGGAGTCTCAATCGATTTCATCTTAAGAGGCTCTCACAAAACATACAGATATGTATTGGTCACAGCCTTATTAGCAAAGAGCACTAATAAGGATGTTGACATTTTGAGTCTCCAAGCAAAAGATGACTCAGCTGGAGCATATGATGCAAGAAGTTTGTGCCATAAGGTGATAGTTCCTTTTGAAAGAAGTACCTATCCGAATAGTCTTGGCGGTTCTAACGAACCTTTTCTGAATAAGCCTGCTCGTTTCCAACGGTTGGCAAAGACCAATGCTGTTAGGAGTGGTAATGATTCTGAAACTCTTGAAAGCTTGATAAAAATTCTGTCAGAAATACAGACAAAGAAACAAGCTTTTAAATATCTTTCATCCGCTTTATGTTCTCTACGAAACATCTATAGCGAAATAGAGGAAAAGTATTCTATTCCAGATTTGGAAATTGAAGACGAAGCGAATCCTCAATCTATATTAGATTATGTGAACACCCTCATAAAGAACTCATTTGAGGGAGAAATGTGCCCTTTGGTTGTTGCCGCTATAGAACACCTATATTATAAAGGTGAAAAAACGGTAGTTCCACATAAGGTGAACGAAAGTGGCGCTTCATCGAAAGAAGTTGGTGATATTGATATTTTTGACAATGCAGAGCAGTTGGTCTCTTCTATCGAAGTAAAGGATAAAGATTTTACAAAAGAAGATGTTGAACATGCCATTACAAAATTTGCACTGGCTCAAATAGAGAAAAGCCTTTTCGTCTTTGGGAAACATGTAAACTTTGAACAGCATGATGTATATGAAACAGCGGCAGAACTTGGTAAGAAAGGCTATTTCTGCTCAGTGGTGTCAATCATGGATTTTGTGCGTATGCGTTTATATTCAATGAATGGTGATGTCACTATAAATCAACTGGCTCATTTGCTGTTAGAATATGCCCGACGGATAAACGCAAAAGATGAAACCATTGAATGGATTAAAACATGTACAACTGAATTTGGATTATAAGACGATGTTAGAAATAAAAACGATAGATGATTTGCTGAAACTTATCCAAGATGAAATAGAAGAATCTACAGTCTTGGAATACAAAAGTTCTTTTGCAATACAGAACAAAAAATGGAAAGAAGAATTGGCTAAAGATGTAAGTGCTTTAGCTAATTCTAATGGTGGCAATATTATATTCGGAATAAGAGAAAAAGAATGTGATGGAGGAAACTCCATTCCAGAAAAATTGCTTCCAGTACCAAATACAGAGATGTCAAAGGACAAACTGTCTCAACTTTTATCATCAAATATCCAGCCTAAAATAGATGGCTTGGAAATAACCTATATACCATTTGATGAGAAAAGTGGATTCTATGTTGTTTTTGTACCTCGTAGTAACACGGCTCATCAGAATAGACTTTCACATGTTTATTATAAGAGGAGAAATGCTACAGTTGAAGCAATGGAAGATTATGAGATTAGGGATATTATGAATAGAAGCAAAACTCCAGTAATTGATGTTGAATTTACCTTGCTCATAACGAAAATAAATGTGACAAAAAACAAAACTCCTTTTGGTCTCTTTACCGCACAAAAGATAGAGGAAAAGAGTATAAGATATGAATGCACCTTAAAATATCGTGCAGTAAATAATGGACAAATTCTTGCAAAATATGTAAATTATTATATTTATGTTCCTCAGCAAATAATAGAAAATATTGAGGATTCTGACTTGCAAGATGGTTATTATGTAAGATATGAAGACAATACAATAAGAGACATTGTTGGTATAGAATTGAACAGACCAAAATATGGGCCAGCTCGGTATGATCCGATTCTTCCAGGAATGTGCGATAGAAGACATTCTGTTAAACTGAGTATTGATGACATAAAGACAATTACCGATTTGCCATGTATAAAGTACGAAATGCATGCAGATAATGCACCTACAAGAATAAAAGAGATAAAATGGGATGACATAATTGTGGAAAAACAAAGCAAGGAAGAATACATTGACAACATACCTCATTTTGCTCCCAATATATAACTTGTAGTTTATCATCTTCTCAAATTGTTTCCAATCTTTGTTTCAGATATGATTTCAGCCATTTCATTATCAACCTTATAAAGCTCATATTTGTTAAGTAAATGGATAACATCAATCACAATTCGTTGGGCAGCAATGCGTCTGCCCAATAGAATTGTTTCCTTGCTGTTGCCACAAGACCTATTGGCACCTGTGGCTTCAATATATTTCTCCAGGGCATCTTTCATCATGAAATATCCTTTATCTGTCTTAGCCCAATGAATGAGTGCATCCTTTGCTTCTTCTCTCAATTGTTCAATAATTTTATTATCCATAGTTTCGTTATTTCTTGATATAATACAGTTGCCATAACTGGCTTATTTCTTTTGAATGGGCTGCTTCATCAGCATATACCATATCCACATAGTTTACAAATTCAGCAGATTTTGGTTGTGAAATGGTTAACTTGCGTATAAGCATATTCTTCTTTTTGTCTTTTTGCAAGTCAGCATTGTCCCTTGCCAAGAATAGAGTCAATCCAATAGACAAAGCCCAAGAACACAGCATGAGTATAAGAGCTAACTGTCTAACATGGCGAGAATACCAAATGCGCCTTATCCAGTACCAAGGAATGGTGCATAGCAGAAATGACGGAACTTCCTTTAATGTCTTGGGCATTGATGGCTGCGTTACGCCAACTTTTGCTTGCACCCCCATTTTTTTACAGATAGAGTCCAATGTATTGCCAATAATCTTGATACAATCGTCGGATTTCTTATACCTGTCATTCAAAGAAAAAGCCAAAGCTCGTTCTTTTTCTATAATGTTTAGAAGTCCCTCGCATCTGGAAAGGACAATTTCATACCTTTCAGATAGAGTCCCCACGTACTCATCTTGTGTTATTCCAAATTTCTCTTTGTCATTTTTATCCTTTTCCTCACGTTGCTTCTGTCTGTCATCCAACAAGTTTTCCACTGCCGATTTTGCAGCGGATGCCACATCAGCTTTGAACTTTTCCACATCCACGCTATCCATTGGTTGCGAGCTAATTTTGCTTGATAACGAATTGAGCGCATTGATGCAAGTCTGCAACTTGTCTTGCAGTTCATCAAATGTGTCTATTTCTTCATCCTTCAAAGGGACAGGTTTCTTGTTTGCCATAATCATCTGCGTCTTGGTTTGTACTTTTTCTTGTCCTTTTCATCATCGTCAGAACGTGACGAACCACCACCTCCGCCAACTGACGGAACAACATGCGGTTGAAGCACCAACTCCGTAACCACTCCTACAACATCAGACATACAAGCAGAAGTTTCGCCTGTGTCATTCGCTGTTGAAGCACTTTCATCATCTGCAATAGACACGCTTTCCCCATTGTCGGAATTTAGGGAAGAAGACGATGTGGAATAGGACGAGGACTTTGCATTATCCATGCCATTTGCCACCTTGTTTTCCGTGTAACTTTCGTTTCCGATATTCTCCACAGCACCGACAACTTTCCGTTCATCAGTCAGTACCTTTTGAATATTTCCCAAGGTTAGACTTCTGTCTATCCTGCCGCCAGAGAATGTGACATTGCCATCAGAGAAAGAAATCCCTTTGACACTTCCGTCCGCTCTGTGTATAAAGTCCATAGTTATACCTTTCTTGGAAAGAATCTGTCTAAGGCTATCCCAAGTACGACAGTCTTTCAATGCTGCGGTAATGAGGTCATACATTCTGTACTTGGCGGCATCCTTTCCTTTCAGTCGCTCACGGTTCACATCCTTCTTGCCTTTGCCAAATGTCAAGCCGTATTCCCTTGTGAGTGCCTTGGTGATTGCAGCTGACTTCTTGAAGTTGCTGTCACCAGTGATTGCGTTGCCGTCATTGTCCACTCTGTTGTACACAATGTGAACATGGTCGTGCGCCTTGTCGTGATGGCGGAAGATGACAAACTGGGTGTTCACTATCCCCATTCTCTGGAGATACTTCCTTGATATTTCCGCTATCAGTTCGTCACTCATTCGCCTGTAATCCTCTGGTGAAAAGCTCAGAGAAATATGCCCGACATACGCTTTGAGTGTCGGGCGAGCCTTGGCTTGAATGTTAAAACTGGCGACAATCGACCTGTTGGTAGAAAGGTCAACACCTTCTGATGCGATGATGTTCGTGTCCTTGTTCTTGATGTCGTTGGCGTATGAGACCAATCCACCAAAGCCATTACCTTGCTTAATCTTTGCTATCATAGACTATAACTGTTCGTTGATCTTGATGATAATCTCACTAATGGATTGTGCCAGCCGTTTGTTCTCGACTGCCACAGCCAAGCCACCGTGAATGTGTCCGAGGTGTGCCAGTTGGTTCAAGTTGTTTGCCATGCCCGAAAGGTCACGGATGTACTTCGTGAGTTCCCTTGAAATCGGCTCTTTGACATAGCCGTTTACAGCAAGATTATATACCAAGGTAGACAGCGGAGTGTTGTCTCTCCTCTGTATGCGGAGCAACTTTCGGTAGTTGGCATCGTCAAAATACACCTTCACTGGGTGGGTGCGCTGCGTTCCTTTCGGCTGTTTCGGACGACCGCCTCTTTTCTTCTGTTCTGTTGATGTTGGGGATGTCATTGCCCTATCGTGTCTGAAGCACCTGTGCGGACACTCCTGGCTTGTAAGCCGTGGTTTTGTGGAACACTAAACCTATACTTGCTCCCCAACATCCCCAATAATCAAAGATACGCTTGGCGGTTCGACTGACCTACAAGAGATAGATTTGCCAACAGCCTTGCCGTAAGGTGAAGCTATAGCGAACTTAGGGAAGAAAAGAAGCAAGGCTCTCAGAGAATGTCTTGACTGGTGCTGTGGTGTTACAAATGTTACTTCTTGGCTCTGTCATTGAGTATCTTCTGAATGTCCGACAAGGCAAACAGACGCTGCCGTCCCATCTTGGCAGGGACAAGATAGCCAGACTTCGCCCAAGACCATAAAGTGGTGGCGCATACACGGCACATCTTGGCTGCTTCCTCTGCTGTCAGCCATTTCTCCTCATCGGGATTGTTTGCCAGTTCCATTGCCTTTATCTCCTGCGACTTTGTTATAAGTCGATCGGCAAATGTGACCAGATCCTCGGAGGTCACTTCTACCTTGAAGTGTGCTCCATTCTGTATCATTGAGTATAAATCCATATTATTCCTTTCTTTTGATTGTTGTGTGAATACGTGAACCATCAACCGATAAGGTCAACAAGCCCACGCTTGATGTCATCGTCTATTGTTCTGTATCGGGCGAAAGCTCGGCTGCCATTGGCATGACCAGACATTGAAGAAATCAAGTTCGGGTCTTGCACCTGCTTGTAGAGGTTTCCGATGAAAGTTCTTCGGGCGGCATGGGAAGTGGCAACTTCGTATATCGGTCGCATCTCGTTCTGTCGGGTCTGAGGGTTGAGTATCGGCACTTTCCTGTCAAGATGTGCCAGTTCCATGACCGCACGGACAGCCTTGTTGAAGTCTGCCACATTGTAGTGTGGAAACAGCGAAAGGGTCGGTCTGTCCTTGTATCTGTCATAGATAGCGAGAGCCTTCTCTGTAAGAGGAACACGGACGGTTCTTCCGTCATGATTCTTGGTCTTCTGCGGAAGATACTCCACCACACCGTCTATGACATTCTCCTTTTTGAGGTTGAGCAAGTCACCGAAACGGCAACCGAGGAAGCACTGGAAGACGAACATATCTCGGAACGTAGCCAAGTGCGGATTGTCCGAAAGGTCAAGTTCGTAAAGCCAATCACGCTCCTCTATGCTGATATACCAAGGAGTTCCATATACGGCTTTCGGCATTTCAAACTGTAGAAACGGATTGTTGGTGGTGATGCCACGATGTATGCACCACATGAAGACTGTCCGCAGGCGTGCGAAGTTGGAGTGCAGCGTGTTGTCTGAACGCACGGCTTGCGTCACAGACTTTGCCGCATTTCTGTACAGATATGGGTATAACTTGACATACTCATGCTCATGCACCAAGAACTGGTAGAAGTCTTCCAAATCCTCAGCTGTAGTATTGTCAATGCCCATCACATAGTCGGTGCGTTTCTTCACGGTCTTCTGGTATTGTTCGAAGCGTTCTATCTTCCCGATATTGGCACGTATTACGGATGCCTGTCTTTTCTCAAAGCCTTTTGCCTGAATGTATTGCTCCACAAGCACTGACAACCTTGTCTCCTGGCATTGGTTGTCTTTCAACTTGTAGGCATTGGGATGATGAAAGACGAATATCACACGTTTCAGCCATTCTGCGGTTGCCCCTATATAGTATTCTTTTGATATGAGTCTCTTCAAGTCAAGAATGGCATCATTAAGTTGCTGTCTCTCGCTATCCTTTACCAAAGCTATGCGCTGTTTGTAACTCTGACGCTTGGCATCCCAATGGTTGGGATTGATGGTCAGTTCGCTCGCACACTTGATGTCACATTTCTCGTCACGGACACGGAAATATATGGTAGCCTTGTCTTTGGCTGATGTCTTACGTATAAAAGCGGTTACGTTCATAATTGTCACTTTATAAGGTTGATAATTTCACGTTTCATATCATCGTCTATGGTGCGGTATCGGGCGAATGCTCGGCTGTTAGGAGCATGTCCTGTGAGCGAAGCCACCAACGCCTGGTCTTTGACATGCTTGTAGATGTTCGCTATAAAGGTTCTTCGTGCGACATGGCTTGTAGCCACCTCATACAAAGGCTTCATTTCCTCTTGCCGTGTTAGCGGATTGAGAACTGGCACCATGCGGTTGACACCAGAGAGTTCAAGAACAAACTGGATAGCCAAGTTGTAGAAATGCTCATCCAACAAAGGAAACATTCTCGGGCTATACCTCTCGTACTTAGCCAGTATATTCAATGCCTTGCCGCATAGGGGAACACGGACTACCTCTGTCTTGCCTTTGTTGAGGTTCTTGCTCGGTATGTATTCCAAGAAGTCCCCAACGATATTCTCTCTTGTTAAAGCGAACAAATCGCCAACACGACAACCAACAAGACAGTGGAACACAAACATATCCCTTGCCAGTTCGATACGTGGACTGATTGAGAGGTCTCTGTGCAGCACTTGGTCACGTTCCTCAATGGTGAGGTAGTAAGGGATGCCGTACACATGCCTGTCCACCTTGACCGTGCGAAATGAGGTGTCGGTGGTGTAGCCTTTCTTCACACACCAGTTCAAGAACGCCTTTAACCTTGTTCCTCCACTAAAGGCGGAATTGGCAGATGATGGCTTCATTGTATTGCGGTAAATCTCAAATCGGCTGAAGAAGTCGGGATTGTTGGCAAAGTATGTGTATTCCTCAGTGATATACTTCATGAAACGTTCTAACTCGTCCGCTCCAAAAGTCTCGATACGAAGAACAAAGTCCTTACGACCTTCCATTTCCTTTTGCCATGCCTCATAGCGGTGAAGTCTACGGAATATGGATGTGATAGCACATTTGCTTTCCGCTCCATTCTTTACCTCTCTCAAATACTGTTCGGCTCTGTCAAAGAAACCAGTCTTGGTGTTGTTAATGTACTCGTGCTCCTTTCCCTGCTTGTCGGGATTGAAATAGTTATCTACAATATGGTGCAGGAAGTCAAGTGTGCAGCCTGTGTGATATTCTTTGCCGACCAAAAGAAGAATGTCTGCGAGTTGTCTGTTGAACTTGTCCTTCACATCTTGAGGTACATTGCTTTCTTTTGAATAGCCAGGCACGGATGCGTCATAATGGATAGGGTCGATATACAAGTTTGTTGATATTTTGTAATCAACGTCCTTTCCGTCTCTCAACCTTACATAAACGGCAGAATTACTCTTGCGAAAATACGGTATAATCTTCATCTCAAAAACAAATTTATGAATGTTCAAAATTGGGGTAATATTACCCTTTTTCAATGCAAAGATAATATGGTTCCCACAAATGTTCCCATAGAAATCAAACTTTATGCAAGCCGATTAAGTATTATTAAAAATCACTTTTACGCTGTAATTCATTGTGTATGAGGTGTTATTGTTTGGCAAGTATGATTTTATGCAAGTATTATATTTAGTTGGATTTACTCCAAAATTGATTTCCTCTGTCACTGTTGTAAGCGCGGTGGTACCTGCCGTGTAGTCACCTGCCGAGTTCTGCGCCATGGCAATGCCACCGCCCACAAGGAGCATCAATGCCAATGTTTTCAAGCGTCCTGAAGAGAGAACGCTCTTGGCGGTCTTCTTCAGATAGTTCGTTGTTTTCTTAAACATTCTTTCTTGTTTTACTTGTTAATGATTCGTTTGGCAACACCTTATTATAATTATATAGAAAGGTGTTGTCGCTTTCATATGATATACTCTTCTGCAGTTGAGTCTTAAATCTGGTAGCCAAAGAATGCTGGGAACAGGATGGATGCACCTATCATAAACAGACAGGCTCCTATCAGCGTCAGTATGGACTTGGTAACTCCATCTTCCCCTGTGTTCATCTTGATGTATATCTGCAAAGCGGATATAATCACCATCACAGCAGCGACAGCGTATGTCAGATACAGCACATACAGCATCATCGTCACCACATAGTCGTGCATCCCTGCCAGTGCGTCTGCTCCCCAGCTATAGTCCACATTACCGCATTTGGCTGATGCTGACAGGGGGAGCAGCGCAAAGACAAAGGAACTTACTACATTCTTTATAATATGGCTAAATTTCATCCTTGACTGGTATTGTTTTGATGTTTGGTTGTCCTGGCTTTGTCTCGCCTTGTTTCAATAGGCTCTCCGTGAAGTCGTCCTGCCATAGTCCGTCTATCCATATGGGAGAAGTGGACTCCATCTGCCCATCCATCTTTTCCTGCAACGACTCGGCTGTGTTCTTCGGCTTCTGTTGGTTGACATCATTCCCTTCGTCTTCATCAACATCATCTTCTCTGCCGGAAGAATCCGTTTCTGGAGAATAATCACTCATTCCGTTGTTCTCTGTTCCCATACCATAGCCCTCATCGTATGATGTGCCGTCTTGGAAACTTGTGTCGTATTGCTTGTCGGCAACGCTAAAGCCACCATCGCTTTCATTGACGGCTACTGCGGCTTCCTCTTCCGTTATGTTGCTGATGTCAAACACTTCCTCGTTGCTCTTGGCTTCTTCCTTCTTACCATACAGGTCTCTTGTTATCATCACCGCATAGTAAATAGCGTATGCAATGGTAAGGCTGATGGCGAATATCAAAAATGGACTCATATAATACTTTGTTTTATTGATGATTTATACTCTATGCAGTGGCAAAAGTGCCGGTTGCGAGTGCAAAGTAAAGAGTAAAATCCGACATAAAAGAATTTTGTAAAGTATGGCCATCAAAGTTTAAGATATATTCAAATTATAATCATATATCATACTCTCAATCATACTTTAATCAGCTTCTTCTGTTCGTTTTCGCATGTTTGGGAAAAGGGCATAAAAAAAGCCCTCCGAATGGGAGAGCTTGATAAGGTATATCGTAATACCTTTATTTTTCCATGTATTGTTTCAGTTCCTGTGTGATATATGTCCAAACTTCTTGGAAGGTTAGTGGCTCCTTGAATTTGATTTTCTTCAAATAACTATTCCACATAATATTTCGTTTGGCATCTGTCGCAAAAGAATCCTCGAAAAGGCTATATTCCGTAGAGATGGCGGTGCCTCTATTCTCAAACGTGGCTGTGATGGCTTCTTGCAATGTGTTCAAGTCAATATTTCCTGCTTTTAGTATTCTGTACACATCAAAGAAGTCTTTCATGCGGCTGTTCTCTGTCGCATGGTCTATCATTGCCTGATACTTTTCAGCCACCACGGTCTCTAAAGAGTAAGCCAAGATGTCAACTTCTGGTAATGTGTCCAGCAACACCGGATAAGAAAGGTCAACGGGTGCAGGAGTTATGATGTCGCCAAAGCCTACATCCATGGAAATAACTTGGCTTGCCGTGTCAAGTCCTACCTTGACATGTACTCGCACACCATTATATTCTTTTTTGAGAGTGATTTCTTCTACGCTAATGCTGTCCTTTTCAAAGACAACTCCGTCTTCCAGACATTCTATGTCGCATAAATTTCTGAATGTCTCCTTGATATTGTCCAACTCACGGCTAATCTGTTGACCAAGGAAGTCTATGTCCAATGTTGGTCTTGCTTTCAAATGCTCATGGGCATACAGTAATGCACCACCTTTCAATATAAAGCGTTCTTTGTATGGACTTACCGACAGACGGTACAACAGACGCTCCTGAAAGTATCGTGTCAATATCGATTGGTAGAAGACATTCTCTTCTTTCGATATATTAAGCAGTTTCGCTCTTACCGAGCGAGCATAATTCTTCGTTGTCATATTTCTTGTTTTATAGTTCCATTTGTAGATATGTTCCCAATGTTTTGGCAACTCTCAGTTGTGAGGCATATTTCATCAGTTTGCTGACATTACGATCTCTGCGTTTCAGATATTCCTTTATAATCTCCGTACAGACATCTATGCCGATTTTGTTTCTATACTTTACTGCATCACAGACACATTTCTCCACGTCATATATCCTCACATTGAAACCCTCAATCTCAGTATTCGTAATTCCAAGGTTAAAGGCGGTATCACTCCAATGGTATAGTGTAATTGGGGGATAATCTGGAAGGGTGATTTTTCGGCCTCTTTTTATTGCGAGACAATATTCTTGTGGTACCTGTGTAGTCAACTGATAATGTGACCAAGCGGAATACAGACACAACACGCCACCAGGAACAACCTTTTCCACATCAAGCATTTGACTTGCCAAATGGTCATCGGTTGCATACACACCTCTTTTTATTCTGGTGAGTTCGCCATTCTTGGCGGCTTGCAATACTTTATAGTATGCAGCTCTTCCTGCCATATCTTTTGCAGAGATGTAGCCTTCAGATTTTTGATTTGTCATACGCTTTTCCATGATTTGCATCTTTAATTCTGTACAAAGTTACTACATATTTTCAAAAGTGTAGTATGTTTGTACGGAAATCTACGCAAAAATCACGCAAAATATAGTTTTCTACGGAGAATATTGACTTTCTCCGTAGAAAATTATCGTTTTATACATCCTCTTTATGCGGAATAATGGATTTTCTGCCGATAAGATAATCATTGACATCCTTGTATTCTGCATATCTTATGGATTCGTTGATTGCCCTGTTTTGATAACGGCCCATGATTGTATGGGCAGCCACCGTTCCTGCTTGGTCATTATCAAGATAACAATGGATAACAGTGTAACACGCCAATCGTTCCATGCATTTCCCAAGGCTACTGATGGAGTTCAGTACAATATAATCACATGGCTCTTGTATGCAAATCACATTGTCGCCTCGCTTTTCCAAAGTCTTGTACGAAAGAAAGTCCATAAACCCCTCGAAGATGCAGCATCTGTCCTGCACTCCAACTTGCTGTGAATGTATCAAGGATATGTCTTTCTCGCCCAAACAACCTTTATAATATGGGTTACGCAGCTCATAACCATCCCTGTTATTTGGAAAGGCTATACCAAAATACCGCTTGCCTTTAAACGTGTACCAGATCTCCTTGCAATAGCGTTTACCTATGTCCGCATCCACATGGCGTGAACGCAGATACGACATAAGCACAGGGTAGGACAATTCTTGGATATGTACCTTGTCCATCTTGTCTGTCTCTACTTGTGTCGGTATGGGAGGTTTTGCCTTTGTGGACTTTGGGTTGTTCATGTCCGCTGCTATATGCTGCAATGCAGCACCCACATCATCCGTATTGTAGAGAAGTTGGGCAAGAGCAATGATGTTGCCACCCTTGCCAAGAGCAAAGTCATACCATTGGTTTCGGCTGAAGTTCACCTTGAACGATGGCTTTGTCTCCGCATGCAATGGCGACAGATAATAAGATGTGGACTTGCTGCATCGTTTGGGCTGATGTCCCAATGCGCTCAGATAGTCCGTGAGTTTGATTTCCTTTGCTTGTTGTATGTTCATCTTTCATTCATTTTTTGTTCATTCGTGCGCTTATTATATATACACCAGAGTGAATGAACGGTTTTGTGAAGTCATTTTGTCGTATGTCCATGTAGTTAAATATGATGCCACTTCACAAAATCCGTCCGTTCTACTATTATATATACACCGAGGTGAATGAAGTGGTTTTTGAAGTGACTTTCGCTTCATCCTCACTTCTTTACCTCCTGCCCTTCAAGCAGCGGAAACGAAGGATAATCCTTCATTCTGCAATACTCGTTGTTGCCACACTTCACCACCAGTTTGCTCTTCAATAGGAAGGTCAGCAACTTTGACATCACTGTTCTACCTCTGGCAAAACCAATAGTTGTATATCCTTTCGTCAATGCGTTTATCACATTCTCATAGCCTGACACCACTTTCTTGCCGAAAGCCATTTCAAGTGCCTTGTCATGCTGCTCATCGGTAATGTCGGCTATCGTCATCTTCGGCTGTTTAGCTGTGGTGGAGTCAACCACATAGTCCTTGGCAATCTCTGGCAATCCCTCCTTATTTATTTGGAACGCAAAAGGGACAAAGTCCTTGTCTCGGATGTTGAGCGGTTTCACTTCACTCACATTCGCCATCGAATTGCTCTTGCTTATCACCAGTACCGTCTCTGCCTTGTTGCTGAGTTCCGTGCCAATGTGACCTCTTACATTGTCATCACCCTTATTCAGGTGCAAGACGCAATGGATGTGCAGGTCATAGCGGCTTGACCATTGCATCAGTTTGTTGATGATATGGACAGACTCGCTCGGATTGTTGATGTCGAGCATCAAGTCCCTTATGCCGTCAATGATGACCAAGCCAAACCCCTTTTGTGTCTGCAAGGCATATTCTATCAACCGCAGTCTGAGGTTGGGACTGTACTCTCGCAGTCCGAAGAACACAAGGTTCTCACTGTTCATGTTGTCGGGCAATCCTGCAAGCCGGAGGATGCGCTGCATCACGCTGTGACAGTGGAAACGGCTCTGCTCCGTATCAACGTAGAGTATCTTACGCTTGTCATCGGGTAGTTTTGCCGTATATTGCAGCACCTTTCCGTTAGCAAGCGAGGCAGCTACCAAAGCGGACACGTTGAACGTCTTTCGGCTCTTCGCCTTGCCTGTGGAGGCACTGAAGTTGCCAAGCGTGGCTATGGTCGAGTTGTCCACCCATATTATCTGTGGCGGTGTCTGGTAGGTCTCGTCCGCATGGATAAGCGATGCCTTCAGCAACTTTTCCAACAAATCAGCATTGTCCGCTGCGCCTTCAAAGAGGCTCATGTCGTTCATTTCTTCCATCGTCATCTGCTCTTCAAGGGTTTGTTCATCACATAGCGTATGGCATCCTGCTCATACACCTCTTTTGTTTTCACAGGGTGCTTCTTGATCCATTCCACCAGTTCTTCCTTGCAGAAATAGATGGTCTTGCCGTTTGGCTTGTAATGGGGAATGGCAAAGGTACGTGTCAGTTTGTAAAGCTGACTCTTTGAAGCGTCAAGGAATACGCTTGCCTCGTCAAGGGTGAGCACGTCTTTTCCTGCAAAGAGCCATTTCTCCAAGCACTTGATGCGGTTCAGCACATCCTCCACTGGTCCAAGCAGCTTGAATGCTTCTTCCATTTGTTGAATGCGCTCGGCAAGTCTCATTGGTGTCATATCTGCCAGTTCTTGTTCTGTCAACTCGTGTTTATCCCCGTCTATCGTTGGCGGTAGGATAGTGCCATCCTTTGGTGGATTGTTTGCCTGATTTGTTGTCTGTCCAATCATTGTCGTAATTTTATTTATCGTTACACATAACGAGGTCGCCCTCCATAACCATGTCTCTGATTACGGAGGGCAAAGGTAAGGGCATTTCTGCCCAATCGGATGGAAGTGCGCTTGACTGTCAACCGACTATCAAGCCAACTGTCAAGGTTTTCATCTGTCAGATGGTGTCCTTGCTGTCATTTCTACCGCAATCTGCTATTTCTTGCACTTTCTTGCGGATAGCCTCATAGATGCTGGCGTTGGTACTTTTGGCATCACTGGTTGCTGAGGACAGCTTGGTTGTTGTAAGTGGCTTGTCTGTTGATGAAGACAGGATGAGTTTATGCTTGGCAATGACCGATTGCCATTGCTTGCAAATCAAGTTCTTGCTGCAGAGCATGTCAAAGAAGAATGCCACACGTCTGTTGCTTCTCGCCTTTAGCTGCTTGCTGACTTGGCACGAGAAGAGTTTTCGCATATCCTCTTCCGACACATCGGCTGAGAACAAATGAACCTCATTGGCATGGCGCGCAATGAGGTTCAACTGAGTAGAATCAAAGTAACATTGAAAGTCCTGTTTCGGTTTGGTTTCTTGTGCTGTTTGTAATATTGACGGTGGTTTACCATGGAGATACTGACCGTTTGGAGGCGGCTCCGTGGTGTTGAACTTGTGATGAAGAACCTTGTAGTCATGATACTCGAAATCCACTTTGGTAAAGAATATAACTACTAAGTCCTCACGTTCTTCAAGAAACTCCTCCATGATGTAGAAGTTCTTCTTGTGCTCGTTCTTTCCTGCCGCATACTGGCAGTCCGTATAGGAATGGCTGTTGAGAAAGTCCTTTTTATAGCGGTGATACAGTTTACCGCATCCTATTACTTCCGTCTGATAGCACTCATGAGCTTCCTTGAAGAACAGCCACAATTTGTTGGTACCACAAATGCCACATACACTGTTAGCGAAGGTGCATTCATTGCATTGGGGTAAAAAGAGAGAACGAGGAGTCGTCTCGTCCTTGGTTGTTTGATGTATTATTATGTTCCATTTTTATTCTTCGAACGCACTGTCCAATAGGGAAACAGCCTCGTCCTTTTTCTTATTGATAATTTTTGCGTAAATTTGTGTCGTACGCACCTCCGTATGACCGAGAAGTTTGCTCGTAGTGTATAGATCTGCGCCCATGGTCAGCTCCATCGTGGCGAACGTGTGTCTTGAGACATGGTAGGTCACATGTTTGCTGATACCTGCCGCACGGCTCCATTCCGGGATGCAGTCGTAGTTCTTGCTTGGCAGTGTTGGAAACACCTTGTCCTCGTCACTCGCAGATCCACGCTCAGGCATCCAACGAAGGGCTTGCTTGTTGAGAGGAAGATAGAGAGGCTGCTTGGTCTTGTACTGCAATATCTCAACTCGTGTCTTGTCACCCTCGGTGATGATGTTTTTCCACTTCAAACTCTTCACGTCACTGATACGGAGTCCGCAGAAGCATGAAAACAGGAACGCCGCCTTGATATCCTCACGCTTGCAAGGGGTGTCAATCAGTCTCTTCACCTCGTCAACGGTCAGATACTCTCGCTTGGTACCGCCACCTTTCAGAACATCCATGCGAAGACGCAATACGGGATTGTCGTCCATTATCTCTTCCTCAATAGCCATGTTGAAGGCTGCTTTGAGGCATTTGAGATAGTTCATCACCGTGGACTTGGACGGATGGGTGTGCTTGTAGGTGATATAGTCGTTCAACAAGAACACCATGAAACCATTGCAGTATTCCTTGGTCATCTCTGCGAGTGTCACGTTTGGCGAGTGTTCTCTCACTGCATTCAGCACGCTGTTCACCCAGTTTCGGGCAGATTGTCTTCCTCGCTCCACTTGTGCATCACGGAATATTTCCAACCAATCCACAAGTCGCATTTTGATTCTCGACTTGTCTTTGAGTCCTGCGATACCGTTGGTGATGCTCATGATACGTTGTGCCTTGATGGCATAGACCGCTTGCATCGTCTGCTTGTTCTGCTCCTTGGCAGCTGCATCAACCTCTGGAATGAGATAGAGACGCAGATAGTCGTAGGTTCGGCGACCATTGACATTGATGGATAGATAGACCGACTTGTTGCCGTTGGCAAGTTCCTTGAAGCGGATTCTCACAGGCTCCTTGGTCTTGGAATTTCTCTTGCGCTCAGTCTCTGCAACGGCAATCTCTGTCTTCACCTTCTTAGTGGCAAGATACTCCTTGTATTTGTCCACGTTGGCATCTGGATCTTCTCCGTGCGGCTTGTAGCCTCTTCTGCCGGCACGCTTCTCAAAGGTTCCGTCCTTCAATGCCTTCATGCGTTCCTTGGCCTTTTTCTCAGCTTCTTTCCAGATTTCCTTGTGCTTCTCCTCGCTGCCATCCTTACGAAGATAAAGACCAACTGACTCATAGGCACGTTGTCCCTTACCATAATATATATCAAGGAAGAGGGAACGGTCTCCATTGCGCATCTTGCGACTACGGACTATCACTGAACTGGTGTATTCCTCAACTTTCTCCACTTGGTTCAGCTCGTCAGAAGGATCAGTGAAAGTCTCTCCATTGACAACCTCTCGCATCTTGCGTTCTTTCAGACGCTCTGCCGTCTCCATAACCAAGGCATTATTCTGCTTGTCGGCTTCGGTAATCTCTGGATTGATATAGAGCTTCAGAAACTCGTACTTGCGCTCACCATTATAATATATGTCGAAGTAGAGCGACTTGCTGCCGTTGGCAAGGTTCTTGAAACGAAGAGTGACAGCTTCACGCTTGTTGGGTCTGCCTCTATGTTTTTTGATTGTTCCATCTATGGCTCTGTCCTCACCGTCATCGTCAATAAACTTCCATTGGTGTCCTTCTCTGCCAGAAACAGCTCCGACAACTTCGTTTGTCTCACTTTCCTTTCCCTTGGCACTTTTGCCAGTTTTAGCAGTATTGCCATTCTCCTTCTTACTTGCTCGTGCGGTCTTCTTGCTTGAAGTTGTTGTAGAAGCAGGATGCTCCAAGGAAGCCTTCACTGTTTCCAACTTTCCCGACAGGATTTCTTGCACTCGTTGGTTCTTGATAGCTTCAGCCTTCTGCAAGGTCTCGGCATTGACTGCCTTAGCCTTGTCATCGTCCTCAGGAAGCAGATAAAGCTTTAAGAACTCATACGACCTCTTTCCACTTTTGTAAGTGTCGAGATAAATCGACTTTGTGCCATTCGCCAAATCCTTGTAGCGTATGCGCACAGGTTCATTGTTACTTCTCATGTTACTTTGTTATTTATTCTACTTATTGTCATTTTGCGAGATTTGTTACTCACGGTGCAAAGATACGAAAAATAATCGGATTTGTTACCCAAAA